>Ga0129307_1000940_pt1 | contig 37812 bp, 28 predicted proteins | sample P1105metagenome_FD_94437 | JGI IMG/M metagenome (GOLD analysis project Ga0129307, IMG submission 94437) | Capybara group fecal microbial communities from Wisconsin, USA - P1105 metagenome | ecosystem: Host-associated > Mammals > Digestive system > Large intestine > Fecal | place: USA: Wisconsin...
CCATATGTGCTTATAGTAAAGGTGATAGTGGATTTCAAATTCTTACAGGAACATCGGGAACAAAATACGTTTGCGACAACGGCAAGACTAGATTAGCCACTCAAGAGGAAATAGAAAAGTGGAATAGCCTACGCTGAATTTAGCAAGAGATAAATTTACCAACTGGAGCAAGCCATGAAAAACTTAGCCATTCTTTCATTTCTCCTTTCTCTTTTTCTCGTTTCCTGCGGAGATGATTCCAGCAGTTCCGCCGATGATTCAAACGAAGAATCCGAGCTTTCTAGCAGTTCTAGCGTCAAAGCCAACAAAAGTGACAAACCCTCCAGCAGTTCCAGCAAAAAAAACAAGTCCTCCAGCAGTTCTAGCGAAAAATCCGAAAAAAATACAGAAAATCCCCCAAAACTTATCAGCACGACCATTTCGGGGATGGCGCAGGGTCCCTTTGAAAAAGGAGCAACTGTTTCTGTTTATGAACTTGATGAGAACTTCGAAGAAACGGGAGTCCATATCGATTCAAAAACCTCAAACGATAGTGGTGCATTTTCGATAAAAATAAAAGATTTCAAATCACAACATGCATTACTTAAAGTGAACGGTCGCTACATCGACAACATTACTGGAGCAAAATCAGCCGACAGTATCACATTGTATGCCTTTACAGATTTAAACAAATACGACAAAATCAATATAAACTTCCTTACCCATTTATCGCACAAACGAATTCTGTATTTGGTCACAAAAAAGGACAAATCCGTAGACAAAGCCTCAATGCAAGCAGAAACTGAAGTTTTAAAAACATTCAACATTGATGAAGACAATTTCAATGCTGCCGGAAACATTGACATTTTTGGGAAAAACAAACAAAGCGCAGCCCTGCTTGCCATATCAGCACTCATTCAAGGCAATCTACTCAAAGCAAAACTTAACGACCGCTTGACAGATTTTGTATCAGATATTGAAAAATATGGAACCTGGGACAACGAACAGACAAAAACAGAAATTGCCGATTGGGCAAGCAACGTGAGTCTGAACACAGGATTCGACAAAGTCAAGGGTTATATAAAAAAATGGAACCAAACCGTTGACTTATCAGCATTTGAAAAATACGTAGAAAACTTTTGGCAACAAAATTATTCCCTTGGGGAATGCTCCGACAAAAATCAAAACGAAATCAGGGGAAATGGAAACGAATTAAGTAATTTTAGGCATTTCATTTGCCGTTCCAACAAATGGATATTGGACAATGACCCAGCAAATGATGGAGATACCCGTTGGGTTACATGGGTTAATCCCAACGGATATGGAAAAAACAAATCATGTGAAGTTTATGATGACACGACTTGGCGTGATGGAGAATCAAACGAATGCGGATCTGATTTTGGAGGCTGTACAAAAAAACGTGAAACAAAAAAAATATACCATTCGGATGGGTATTATATTTGCCAAAACAAGGCCTGGATGTGGGTTAGCGTTCCAATAGATTCCATCAACCCGGAGATGAATATCGAAAACGAATCAGATACTTTAGGTTGGAAAGATACGACAGAAGGCGCTATTCGCAAAGGCAACATAACGGACGTCATCTACATTTTCGACAATAAACAATGGCGTGTAGCAACGCTCCCAGAAGCTTCTCTTGGAGGGTGTAACGAAAAAACTGAAAACATTTTTGGATATGTGGAAATGCGCATATGGCAAAATTTTATTCCCCCCACATGGTTCGAATGTAAGAAAAACTCCGATGAATGTCCTAATGCTACTTACAGTCCGGGCTATTACATTTGCCAAAAAAAATACGATAAAAAATTTTATTGGAGTGGATTAGACATCAGCGACCACAACCATCTATGCAATGATTCCAGCTATTACGCAAACAGCAAAGAAGGCGACGCCCATTGGGGTAGCATAGAACCCATAAAGAAAAAATGTATAAATTGCAAACAGGAGAACATTGATTTTTTGGAGAGCACCTGCAAAAAACGCTGCTACGTGCTCGATGGTGGATGGCGTTTAGGATTCGCAACTGAATGCGCATTAGGTGGAGGCGGATGCACAGAATCCCGTATCGGTACAATGATCGAGGGTCCCGCCATTGAAACAGAAATCCATCACGATGATTTACCTTATGATAGAACAATTTCCTATACATCCGTGACATCTATTGATAGCACGCAAAAAAGAAAGTATATCTGCAAGAAATCTGATTGGATTCTTGGTCCAGAATATCCACCCCGAGGCTGGGATGTAGCCTCGGATATTGACATCGAATTATATCCCGTATTTTGTAACTATGCATGGAGTTGCAAGGGAGGAGAATTCATTTCAGGAAAGAACAACAATAAATATGTATGCGATGATTACGGGTTTAGAGAGGCCACCCCAGAGGAAATAGAAGCGGGTAACGCCTGTACAGGATGCATGCGCGAGGACGAAAAATGCGGTATAGTGCAGGACAATAATCAATAGGAGCAAATCATGAAAAACATAGCCATTCTTTCATTTCTCCTTTCTCTTTTTCTCGTTGCCTGCGGGGATGATTCCGGCAGTTCTGCAAGTGATTCCAACGAAGAATCCGAACTCTCTAGCAGTTCTAGCAGCAAAGCCAACAAAAGCTCCAAATCATCGAGCAGTAGCGAAAAAAACAAATCATCCAGCAGTTCCAGCAAAAAATCAAAAAAAAATACAGAAAATCCCCCAAAACTCAACAACAAGACTATTTCCGGGATGGCGCAGGGTCCCTTTGAAAAAGGGGCTACGGTTTCTGTTTATGAACTTGATGAAAACTTCGAAATGACGGGAGTTCATATCGATTCAAAAACCACAAACGATTATGGTGAATTTTCGATAAAAATAAAAGACTTCAAATCTCAATACGCTCTGCTTAAAGTCGATGGCAATTTACTCGACATTTGTACAGTAGATAAGACAGCAAACAAAACAACTTTGTATGCACTTACCGATTTAAGCAGCACTAAGGCAAACATAAATATACTCACCCACTTGGCCCATAAACGCGCACTGTATTTGATCTCAAAAAAGAACATGACCGTAACCAAAGCCCAAAAGCAAGCCGAAACGGAAGTCCTGAAATCATTCAACATCAATGAGGATCTAGGAACTGCCGAGGAATTAGACATCTTTACAGTTAGCGAAAAAAGCTCGGCATTAACCACCATATCAGCTTTAATGCAGGGCGATCTTTCAAAAAGAGGCGTTAAAGACTTCTTGACAGACTACGTCTCGGATATCGAAAAAGACGGCACTTGGGACGACGAGAAAACAATCGCAAAAATTGCAGACTGGGCATACGAACGAGACAACAAATTCTGGGGTCTCTTCGAAAAAGAGTATATCTTCCCTGTCGATAATTATTCATTCAAAAAACACATGAACTACTTTTGGCAACAATACTACGGTATTGGCAATTGTACAAAAAAAAGAAATAACGAAATCAAAAAGAATTCCAATCCAACAAGCAAACACGCAAATATTTACTTCATTTGCAAAGACGAAATTTGGACGAAGGCAAAAAAAGATGAGGTTTATCCCGACGCATTATACACCAACACAACAGCAAACGATGGAGATATCTATTGGGACAAGGAATATGTCGTCTGCTATATCTATGAAGACAGCGTATGGCGCAAAATCCCCATTACAAACTGTTCGATGGGATTAGGTGGATGTACGAAGCTTCGCAAAAATGATGCAGAAAAGAATTCCGTCAATTATTGGTATATTTGCGATGGCAAAGAATGGATTCCCATGGACGATTATTCTTCCATCAAGGAAAAAGGGCTTCTGCCCGAAAAAGACTTTCAAAACTGGAAGGACACAACCGAAGGAGCCATCCGCAAAGGCGACATAACGGATATCATCTACATTTTCGACAACCATAAATGGCGAGTAGCAACACTCCCTGAAGCGTCTCTTGGTGGGTGTAACGAAAAAACAGAGAACTTTTTTGGATATGTGGAAGAACGCCAAATGCAAGATTTGATTGACCCCAGAACACACGAATGTACAGACCAATATAGTGATTGTTACTATCCTGTTTATCATCCGGGCCTTTACATTTGCAAAAAAAATTACAGTAACAACACATTCTATTGGAAACTTTTAGAAGTAGACGACTACTTCGGCGCATGTACAGAATCTCTTCTTGGAACAATAAAAGAAGTACCCGTCATAGAAACAAAAACCGAACTCGATTATCTAGGTGATGAAAATTACATTTACCATTCATACGTGATTTCAATAGACAGCACAAAAAAAAGACAGTATATTTGCAGGCATCGTTATTCTGATTTAGAATTTTATGAAGTTATAAATTATAGAGAAAATCGCTGGCACATCGCGTCAGAAATCGACATCGAATTAGCTCCAAAACTTTGCGATAATTGGTGGAACTGTAATGGAGAAATCATTTCAGGAAAGAACAATAACAAATATGTTTGTGATTTCGGCGGGTTTAGATACGCCACCCAAGAAGAAATAGAAGCGGGGATTGCCTGTACAGAATGCATGCGCGATAGAGATATAGAAAATTGTAATGACGAACTGGAAACAGAAACAGGTATGACCTGTGCAGAATACAAACGCCATATAGAAAAATGTCGCTCAAATGAATAGAAATTAGCAAGAGATAAATTTACCAATAGGAGCAAACCATGAAAAAATTAACCATTCTTTCATTTCTCCTTTCTCTTTTTCTCGTTTCCTGCGGGGATGATTCCAGCAATTCCGCCGATGATTTAAACGAAGAATCCGAACTCTCTAGCAGTTCTAGTAGCAAAGCAAACAAAAGTTCCAATTCATCTAGCAGCTCCAGCAAAAAAGCCGAAACGATCACTAAAGACATTCAAAACTGGAAGGATACCACCGAAGGCGCCATCCGCAAAAGCGATATAACAGACACCATCTATATATTCGACAACAAGAAATGGCGAGTAGCAACACTCCCTGAAGCGTCTCTTGGTGGGTGTAACGAAAAAAAGGTAAACTTTTTTGGATACGCAGAAGAACGTGAAACGCAAGATATGACTGATCCTAGAGTAAATGAATGTATAGAAAGAGCACACTCTAGTGAATGCGGCAATGATTATTATCCAGACTATTACATTTGCCGTAAAGATTACAGTAACAACAAATTCTATTGGGAACATTTAAACGCTGATTACTACGGCTACATTTGTAATGATTCTAGCTATTACGCCAACAGCAAAGAAGGCGACGCCCATTGGGGCAGCATAGAACCTGTAAAGACAAAATGTGTAAACTGCAAACAACAGAATTTCGATTATTTGGAGAACATCTGTAAAAAACATTGTTATGTACTTGATGGTAAATGGCGTATAGGTCATGCGACGGAATGTGCATTGGGTTTCGGAGGATGTACGACATCCCGTCTCGGCACTACAAACGAAGGCCCCGTCATTAAAACAGAAACTTCTAGCGATCATGTAGGTTACGAAGGCTACATTTACTATTCATACTTAATTTCAATAGACAGCACACAGAAAACACAGTACATTTGCTGGAATGCTCATGAAGTTGATGAGGAATTTTTCTTACAATGGTACAAAGCCTCAGCTTTCGACAACGATTTCTACTTTGACATTTATCCCGCGGAATGTACTTATGAACTCGAAGGCCAAATCATTTCGGGGAAGAAGCACAAGTATGTTTGCGATGACGAAAATCTTAGAATCGCCACCCAAGAAGAAATAGATGCAGGATTTGTCTGTACATCGTACTTGCGTTACCAAAAGAAATGCGGCACAGAGCAGAAAGAATAAATACGGATACGTCAAAAATTGCTATTTTTCAAACACGAGTGATGGAATAATTTTAAACTTCGTGGTAGCTACATGGCATCGTCCAAGAAAAAAGAAGAAACCGATATTTTTGACTTATTAAAGGATCTCGTCAAGAATTGGCGAATCATGATTCCATGCATTTTCGTGGCGGGAATCGTTGGTGTTTTTGTCGCCTTATGGATTCGCCCCGTTTATAAAGTTGATGCATTGCTTCAAATCGAATCCAAGAGCAACAAGAGCGTCGGCATGCTGGGAGGCCTCCCTAGCTTATTCGCCTCATCAAGCCCTGCCGCAACTGAAATCGAGCTTATCAGAAGCCGACATATCATTGGAGAAACCGTCGAAAAGATGCACCTGCAATACAGGGCGATTCCTGTAAACAGCCTCGATCGTCTGCTGCATCAAGAAGGTCGCATGGAACTCAGCCTATACGAAGTGCCGTGGGTGCTCGTTCCGCAGGACGAAAAAATTGTTCCTTGGATTGCCGAAGCCGTAGATAGCGTCTCGTTCCAATTGTACGACCACAACAAAAAAATCGTTCTGTCGGGAAACGTTGGTACGACATACCATTTCCCCTACGCTGGAGACACAGCCACCATCTGCATCCACCGCATGGAAGCCACTCCTGGACAAAAATTCGAGCTTTTCAAACTGGACCGCCTTGATGCAATAGCGGCATTCAAGAAAGCATTCGACATTAAGGAAAAAGGGAAAAAAACCGGTATCCTGGAATTCAGCTACGAGGACATCTACCCAGATCGCGCGACAAAGATTCTGAACGAAATCGCAACGACGTATTTGCGTCAAAACGTGGAGCAGCGTAACGCCGAAGCCCAGAAAACTTTGGAATTTTTGGAAAAGCAACTCCCCGACGTCAAAGCACAAATGGACAGCTCCCTCCTCAAGTTCAATACCTATCGTAACAAAGTAGGTTCTGTTGACATCGGCGCAGAAACCCAGATTATCTTGGAAAAACGCAATGTTTTACAACAAAAGTTGCTGGATCTGCAACAAAAGAAACAGAGTGCAGTCCGTTTGTTCCAACCCGAACACCCGACAATCAAGACTCTTGAAGAACAAGAAAATAACCTGAAACGCGAACTCGCCAACAATACCGCAGCAACAAAGAAACTCCCGAACACGCAACAAGAAGTGTTGAAGCTCACTAACGAAGTCGATATGAGCAAGCATATGTACACGACAATGCTCAACAACATTCAGCAATTAAAGCTCGTGTCCGCCGGTGAAGTTGGTTCCGTCCGCATCATCGACTTTGCCGAGGATGTTACCCAGCCAATGAAGCCGAAAAAGCCCATGATAATTTGTGTATCCCTTTTCATGGGAATGCTTCTCGGTATTGTCATCATAACTATCAGAAGCAAGCTCAGCAATGGCGTCCGCGATTCAAACTTCATCGAACGCGAAACGGGATTTAGCGTCTATGCCAAAGTCCCGAAAGGCAACCCCAACGGAACCAAGGGAATACGCCCCCTTGCTGTGGTCGAGCCCGACGATATAGCAGTAGAATCGCTCCGTGCATTACGTAGTTCTCTAGAATTCAGCATGGAAGAAGGTTGCAAACCCGTTATCGGCGTAAGTGGCCTTATTCCAGGCGTAGGCAAGAGCTTTATCTCGGTGAACCTGGCCGCTCTTTATGCAGGACTTGACAAGAAAGTGCTCCTTATCGACGCAGACCTCCGCAAAGGCCGCCTGCACAAGGAATTCGGAATCAAGCGCGGTAACGGGCTTTCGCAAATTCTTTTGGGCGAAACATCTTTCGACGAAGTGATTCAGCCTACTGAAGTCAAGAACTTATTCGTCATGCAATGCGGAAAGGTGCCGCCCAACCCCTCGGAACTGCTCGGTTCAAAGCATTACACGTCCATGATTGAAAATCTCGAAAAGCAATATGACCTGATTATCATTGACACACCGCCAATCATGCTCGTTACCGACGCAGCCCTCGCCTGCCGTGTCGCTTCGCAGATTGTTATGGTCATTGAATACAACAGACACAGCATCGACGCAATCAAGGAAGGCATGAACCAGTTGCTCAAGGGCAACAACGAGGCTCATGCAAGCTTTGTCATCAACAAGTACGAGCACAGCCATAACGACGGGTACGGCTACAAGTACGGGAAGTACTAAACGGCCTTGTTAGCAATATGCCATCGAAAGCATCCATAATCTCATCGCTGATATGGAAATTCATGGAGCGCATGGGAATTCAAGGGACGCAGTTCGTCGTCTCCATCGTTCTCGCGCGGCTTCTTGCCCCAGATGATTTCGGTTTAATCGCACTCGTGATGGCGGTAATTGCCATTGCAAACGTCTTTGTACAAAGCGGACTCGGTACCGCCTTAATTCAAAAGAAAGACGCTGACGAAACGGATTTTTCCTCCGTATTTTACGCAAGCCTCTTGCTTGCGGCCGTTGTCTATGCAATCATTTTCTTCACGGCACCGCTCATTGCCGATTTCTACGACAAGCAGTCACTCATTCCCGTGATTCGCGTTTTGACCCTTTCCCTGTTCATCGGCGTATTCAATTCCATACAGTACGTTTTTGTCGCACGCCATATGATGTTCAAGAAGCTCTTTTTCAGGAGCATCGGTTCCATGATACCATCGAGCATCATCGGCATCGTGATGGCATTCACTGGATTTGGCGTATGGGCCCTTGTCGCACAGCAACTTTCGAACACGTTCCTCGCTGTTGTCATCATGTGGTTCGTCGTTCCATGGCGTCCAAAATTGAAATTTTCGTTTGAAAGGTTGAACAAACTTTTTTCATTTGGATGGAAACTTCTCATTTCATCAGTGATTGACACGGTCTATTCACAAGCGCAGAGCATCATCATCGGAAAGATGTTTTCGCCCGCAAGCCTTGCATTTTACGACCGCGGAAGCCATTTCCCTTACATTGTCGTAAACAACATCAACAATTCAATCCAGGCGGTCATGCTGCCCTCGCTTTCGGCCTACCAAGACGACAAGCCTCAAGTGAAGAAGATGGTGCGGCGCGCCATCGTGACGAGTTCTTTCTTGATTATCCCGATGATGGCTGGCCTAGCCGCTGCAGCAGAACCCATCGTAAAAATATTACTGGGAGATAAGTGGCTCCCCTGCGTTCCCTTCGTCCAGATATTCTGTTTCATCTACGCATTTTATCCGATCCACACTTCTAATCTATCCGCAATAAATGCAATGGGCCGCAGCGATATTTTTTTGAAACTCGAAATCATCAAAAAAATTTTCGGAATATCCATTCTTGTAGCAAGCATTCTCTATTTCAGAACCCCCATCGGCATCGCCTACGGTACTGCAATCAATACAGTCATCGCCTCATTCATCAATGCCTCCCCCAACAAGAAACTGCTCAATTACAGCTACCTTGAACAAATCAGCGATATCCTGCCATCGGCCATCTTGGCCTGCGCCATGGCCCTAGCCATTACCCCTCTAAACCAGTTGCAATTGAACATCTATTTGACTCTGGTTTTGCAGATTTTGAGCGGTGCAATCTTCTATCTGGGACTTGCCAAATTACTACATTTTGAAAGTTTAGATTACCTGATTAAGACCGTTGCTGAATTCAGGAGAAAACATGCAAAATAAAGAAATTACCGTCACATCGCCGCTATTACCATCGTTAGACGATTTTATCCCGATGCTAAAAGACATCTGGGATCGCAAATGGCTTACGAACAACGGCCATTACCATAAGGAACTTGAAAAAGCATTAGCCGAATATTTAGGCGTTCAATACCTCAGCCTGTTCACCAACGGAACACTTCCACTTATTACGGCACTGCAAGCCATGCGCATCACCGGCGAAGTCATCACGACTCCATACAGCTTTGTCGCGACGACTCATTCCATTTGGTGGAACGGACTCAAGCCCGTGTTTGTCGATGTCGACGAAGAAACCGGAAATATAAATCCCGAAAAAATTGAAGCCGCCATCACACCGCATACGACCGCCATCATGCCCGTACACGTCTATGGCACCCCTTGCAACACAAAACGCATCCAGGAAATAGCAGACATTTACGGACTCAAGGTCATTTACGATGCGGCCCATGCCTTTGGAGTATCCGTCAACGGAGAATCCGTCTTGAAAGCAGGCGACATGAGCACGCTCAGTTTCCATGCAACCAAAGTCTATAACACCGTCGAAGGTGGTGCATTAATTTGTCATGATGCCGCCACGAAAAAACGAATCGACTACCTCAAGAATTTTGGATTCGCAGGTGAAACAACGGTCGTCGCGCCGGGCATCAACAGCAAAATGGACGAAATCCGCGCTGCATACGGACTTTTGAACCTGAAGCAAGTCGATAGCGCAATAGCCAAGCGCAAAGCCGTCGCCGAACGCTACCGCGAAGCACTCAAGGATATTCCCGGAATCCGCATGCTTAAGGATATCGAAGGAGTCCGTCACAACTACGCCTACTTCCCCATTTTCATTGACGAAACCGCCTACGGCTTGAGCCGCGATACCCTCTACGCTAAGCTGCAAGAATACAACATTTATGGTCGCCGTTATTTCTACCCGCTCATCAGCACATTCAGTGCCTACAAGGGGCTGGAATCAGCAAATCCGAAAAACCTGCCCGTAGCCCACAAGCTCGCCGACCAGGTACTTTGTTTGCCGATGTTTGCAGGGCTTGACCCCGACAACGAAGACAAAATCATAGACATCGTACGCAAAAGTGCACGAAAATAATTTAATGGCCCATGAAAAAATTGATGCTCCTTGGCGGCTTACGCTATCTGATACCCTTAATTGAAGAAGCCCATAGAATGGGTATCTACGTCATTACCGCAGATTACTTGCCGGATAACATAGCCCATAAATATTCCGACGAATATTGCAATGTCAGCATCATTGACAAAGAAGCAGTCCTTGCCAAGGCGCGTGAACTTAAAATTGACGGCATCCTTTCTCACGCTGTCGATCCGGGAGTCACCACAGCAGCGTATGTTGCAGAACAAATGGGGCTACCGTTCCAATGTTCATACGAAGCGGCCTGCATACTGCAAGACAAATCACGATTCCGCAAATTTCTTGCGGAGCACGGGTTCAACAGCCCCAAGGCAAAAGGCTACGACAATGCAGAAGAAGCCTTGAAAGATGTCGATTATTTCAGTTGGCCTATCATTGTAAAGCCCGTAGATTCCGCCGGAAGCAAAGGCGTCACCAAAGTAGAAAATAAAACGGACCTGCCCAAAGCTATTGAAACGGCCTTAAACGCATCGCTCTCCAAGAATTTTGTCATCGAAGATTTTTTAGACAAAGTCGGAGCGCAATCCAGTACCGATGTTTTTACTATTGACGGAAAACTCGTTTATCCAGCATATTCTGACCAGCTTTTCGATGCAAATGCGGCGAACCCTTACACACCCGCCATTGAAATTTGGCCAAGTTCCATGGAGCATAAGTACCAAGACAATTTGACGAACCAGTTGCAACGTCTCTTTACGTTACTGAACGTCAAATCTGGAATCTACAATGTTGAATGCCGAGTCTGCTCCGATGGCAAAGCGTACATCATGGAAGTCAGCCCACGCGGAGGCGGTAACCGCATCGCGGAACTTCAGGACATGGCGACAGGCCAAAGCCTTATTCGCAACGAAATCAAGAAAGCTCTAGGAATGCCTTTAAACAACATCACAGCCCCCGTGTACGATGGCGTATGGTGCAACTACATTCTGCATACTTCTGAAAAAGGGACATTGGTTTCTGTAGATATAGATCCTAAATTTCAGGAAAAGCATGTTCGGGACATCGGACTCATCGCCAAACCCGGCGACAAAGTAGTTCCTTTCACAGGAGCTAACACTTCCCTAGGCACGCTTTTCTTGCAGTTTGATTCTCGCGAAGAATTGAACCAAAGTTTAAGCAACGTATCTTCATGGTTGTCAATCCGATTGCAATAACTAGGAACAGTCTATGAAAGCAATTGGCGGATATTTTGAATGGGAATTTCCTGCACCCAAAAATTCAGATTTGCACAACGGCGCTGTTTATCTGAACAGCGGACGACACGCACTTGAGTACATTTTGAAAGGTATCAAAAACGTTCGCCAACTTTGGATTCCTTACTTTACTTGCGATGCCGTGATGGAGCCGCTAAAAAGGCTCGGCATTCCTTGGAAGTTCTACCATATTGACAAAAATTTGGAACTTGCAGAAATACCCCATTTGCAAGACGGCGAATATCTGCTTTACACAAACTACTACGGCATCAAGGATGACTATGTAAAACAGATTGTAAAAAATTATGGCGAGCAAGCCATTATAGATAATGCACAAGCACTTTATTGCAAAGCGATTGCCGTTCATCAATTTTACAGTCCACGTAAATTCATGGGCATGCCGGACGGAGGCATCGCTGTCACAGGCGTACCGAACACAACTGAATTTCTGCCTGTTGACCGTTCCTATGATAAATGCACGCACTTGCTCAAGCGACTTGAACTCGTTCCCTCTGAAGGTTACAACGATTTTAAAGCGGTAAGCCGGAAAATAGCGGAATCGCCCCTCTCGCAAATGAGTAATGTCTCTAGACGTATTTTAGCATCTGTTGACCTTGATGACATAAAACAAAAGCGTCGCAAAAATTTCGAACACCTTCATCAATTTTTAGGTTCGACAAACCGCTTACAAATCCCACCCCTAAATTCATTTGCATGCCCGCTAATTTATCCATACTGGTCCAACAACGGTAGCGAACTCAAAAAAAAGTTAATCAAACAGGATATATTCGTTGCAACCTACTGGCCCAATGTTTTCGATTGGACCGAGCAAAGCTACATGGAATACGACTTGGCCAATCATGTTGTATGCATTCCCATTGATCAAAGGTATGCAGAAGATGATATGGAAAGAATAGTAACAGCAATTACTCTCGCATAATAACAGGAAATAAGCCTTCCAAAAGGGTTTATAGAATATTTCCTAGCAGGAAAAAAGTATATTTAAGTTCAATTGGCAACGAAAAAAATCAACAAAACTACGAAACAATGAATAAATTAAAAGGTAAGAAACTCCTCATCATCGGTGCAACAACGACAGAATGTGATATAGTTCGCTATGCAAAGGCCGCCGGTATATATACAATCGTCGCAGATTATCTTCCTGATTCTCCCGCAAAGAAAATTGCAGACATGCCGGTTTTAATCAATGCACTCGATGTCGATGCCTTGGTCGATTTTTGCAAGAAAGAAAAGGTCGATGGAGTCATTACTGGTTTTGTCGATATATTGCTTAGACCATACATGGAAGTTTGCAAACGTCTCGGATTGCCGTGCTACATTACCGAAAAAATGCTGAGCATGTCAACGAATAAAGTTGATTTCAAAAACACATGCAACAAGTATGGCGTCCCCGTACCGCAAACTTATCTGACAGACAGCAAAATCGACGTTAAGACACTCGAACAAATTACATATCCCGTTTTCGTAAAGCCTCTCGATAGCAGCGGTTCACGCGGTGCTGGAGTATGCCGCAACGAGAAAGAATTAAAAGAACGTTTTGAAGAGGCCGTCAGCTATTCCGCCAGCAAGAATGCAATCATCGAAGATTATATCAGCGGAAGAGAATTTTTACTTGACTACATCGCGGTTGGCGGAGAATTCAGACTATTGTCCATTTTCGACCGTTTCATGGCATCGGACAGAGGTTCCGCCATTAACTATTCCACGATTAGCATGTCGCCATCAAAGGCTGTCGATTTCTACCTCGAAAAAATCAACCCGTCTGTCATAAACATGTTCAAAAGCGAGGGCTTCACGGACGGCGTCCTTTTCATGCAAGGGTACTTCGACGGGAAGAGCGTCAAGTTCTTTGAAATGGGTTGCCGCCTTGGCGGTTCATACTTCAATCACGAACAAGCTTGCTTAGGCTACAACGCCATGGATATGATTATACGATACGCTTTGACAGGCAAAATGGTCGAAGACATCAGCACGATTAGCGAAGAATCGGCAAAATACAAGAAGTTCGCCTTGGATTGCAATTACCTGCTGAAAGGTTATGACGAAACCGTGGCTTCCATCGTAGGAATGGACAAAGTAGAAGCGCTCCCAGAATGTATCGAAATACAGAGATACCATGATGTCGGTTACCATTACGGCAAAGACAAGACTGTCGATAGGCCCATCATGGTTGCTGAAATCGTCGCCGAAAATAAAGATGACGTCATGAGACTTGTAAATTACATCAATAAGGAATATGACGTTTTCAATGATCGCGGTGAATCCTTGTTGATGGAAAAGCTAAACCCCGAAGCATTATTCTAACGTAAAGGAAACCATTGAATGAAAGTAGCTGTTATTGGAGCAGGAAATTCCGGCTGCGCCCAATCAATTAAGTTGATGCAAAATGGTCATCAGGTAAATCTGATAAAGACATCCCATAGTCTGCACGATGATAATTTCGAACACCTTCTAAAAACAGGTGAAATCAGTTGTTTGGACACCACTGACAACAATAGGGAATTTTCGTTAAAGCCCAATTTGATTACAAGGGATTTAGAACAAGGTTTAGACGGTGCCGAAGCAGTCATGATTTTGACACAGAGCTTGCAGCACCGCAATTTAGCCAAGAGAGTTGGCCCTTTACTGAAGGATGGGCAAATCGTATTTTTGATTCCCGGCAACATGGGTTCGACTCAATTTGCAAAATACACCAAAAGCAAGCACATTATTTACGTTGAAGGGGAATCGACTCCGTATGATGCTCGCATTATCGCTCCGGGTAAAGTTGAAATTTTATTCAAAAACGTTAGAAACGCAGTGTCCTTTCTCCACAAGGACGACGAAAAATATTTACCGACTGTAACATCCCTATTCGGCACCCACAAGTATTTGAGAACAAATATCGTCGAATCGACTTTGCACAACCCGAACATGGTAGTCCACACTATCGGCACCATCATGTCCGCCAGCAGAATCGAATACTCAAAAGGCGAATTCTGGATGTACCGTGAATCTTTTTCGCCCGCAGTTTGGAATTTGATTGAACAGCTAGACGAAGAAAAGAAGAAAGTCATAACCGCATACGGCGGAGAAAACGCAATTAACTACTTGGATGCGTGCAAGTGGAGAAACGAAGAGGACCTCTCCGTGGATAGTTTGCATGTATTTAGAAATTATGCGGCAACAGGTGGCCCCAAAGGCCCTGCAAGCTTGGATACCCGCTACATCTACGAAGATGTCCCGATGGAATTGTGCATGTTAGAGAAACTGGCAGCAAAGAAGGGCATTCCAACTCCTATCGCCTCGGCCCTAATCACGATTGCATCGGCATTAAAATCGACTGATTACCGTAAAGTGGGCTACGACATTTCCGACGTAGAAGATTACATATAAGATATTATGAAATTACGCTCGCAAGAAGAAATCATGTCCAAGTGGGCGGCCAACGCTAAGCCACTTGTATCCATTCGTTGCACCGCATTCAAGCAAGAAAAATACATTGCCGATTGCATAGAAGGATTCCTAATCCAAGAAACAGATTTTCCCTTTGAAATCTGCGTACATGACGATGCCAGCCCGGACAAGACCGTAGAAATTATCCGCGAATACGAAGCGAAATATCCCAAAATATTCAAAACCATATACGAAACCGAAAACATGTGGTCGAAACCGGATAACTCACTTTCGCGAATTGTAAATTCCATGCTGACAGGAAAATACGTAGCCATGTGCGAAGGAGACGATTACTGGATTGACCCGCACAAGTTACAAACGCAAATAGACTTTCTAGAAAGCCACCCCGATTATTCCATGACATTCCACGATGCCGAAATCAAGAACGAACCCGGCGTGGAACCCGTCGATTCCGTTTACCCCCCCATGGAGGACCGCGAATACACAGCTACGGAAATCTTCGAAAAATGGACAATTCCTACGGCCTCCATGGTTTACAGACGAAGTATCCTAGACTATCCCATCAAGAATCCAGACGTCATTTTGAACGGCGATATTTTTCTCGCCGAAAAATGTGCCCACACTGGAAAAATCAGATGCTTTAACAAGAAAATGTCCGTTTACCGCAGACAACCTGGCGGATTCACATGGGACAAGTCGAATCAAGTAAAACGATTAAAAGCATATCCAACACATCTCATGGAGCTCAAACGTAATTTCCCAAAAATCGATCGTCGACTCATTAACCGAGCCATCTGTGGAACATTTATAAACGCCTGGGATTACGTCAACCTGAAAACAAAAATCTATTATTTTTTCAAAGGCATTTCGCTTGCCCCCAAAACATTCCTCAGAAAGCTTATTCATAAAAATTCGAAAAAAATTTAGACTTATCAAAGCAACATGCCCCATTTCGATTACCTCATTGTCGGTTCCGGCCTGTTCGGAGCAACATTCGCTTACCGCGCAACTCAAGCAGGGAAAAAATGTCTGATTATAGACAAACGTCCCCATCTTGGAGGCAACGTCTATTGCGAAAACATCGAGGGAATCCATGTCCATAAATACGGAGCCCACATTTTCCACACCAACAATAAGCAAGTGTGGGATTTCGTAAATTCCATCGTAGAATTCAACCGCTATACAAACAGCCCTGTTGCCAATTTCAAAGGCAAGCTTTACAATCTGCCGTTCAACATGAACACGTTCTATCAGATGTGGGGTGTAACGACACCGGCCGAGGCTCACGCAAAAATCGAAGAACAAAAAGCCGAAGCCATCGCTACATTGAACGGTCGAGAACCCGCCAACCTCGAAGAACAAGCTCTTTCTCTTGTCGGGAAAGACATCTTCGAAAAGCTCATCAAGGAATATACAGAAAAGCAATGGGGACGCAGCTGCAAGGATTTGCCTTCATTCATCATCAAGCGGCTCCCGGTGCGATTCGTTTTCGACAACAACTACTTTAACGACAAGTACCAAGGCATTCCCATCGGAGGCTACAACAAGCTCATCGACGGACTGCTTGACGGAATCGAGACACGCACTGGTGTAGATTTTTTTGCAAATTACAAAGACAACTGGCGCGAAATTGCAGACAAGCTCGTCTATACAGGCGCTATCGACGAGTACTTTGAATACAAACTCGGAAAACTCGATTGGCGAACCGTCAGTTTCAAGACTCGTATCGAAGATACCCCGAATTACCAAGGGAACGCTGTCGTCAACTACACTTCGCACGATCAACCTTACACGCGCATCATCGAACACAAGCATTTCGAAATGTTCGGAGCGGACGTCTATAGCGTTCCGAAAACCGTCGTGTCCGAAGAATACTCCACCGAATACAAGAACGGTATGGAACCTTACTACCCCGTGAATGACGAACGCAACAACAAGCTCGCCGAAGATTACCGCAGGCTCGCCGCCCAAGAAACAGGCGTCATTTTTGGCGGGCGACTCGCACAATACAAGTATTACGACATGGCTCCTATCATCGAACAAGTTTTGAACATCGCAAATTTCTAAGTTTCCAGCATGCTAGACGATTCCAAAATAAAGATTCTTGTCTGTTGCCACAAGCCCAGCAACTTACCTCAAGATAGCGTTTTTCTACCAATTCATGCCGGGGCAGCCACATCCAATGTGGAGCTCGGCATCCAGCGCGATGACCAGCTGAACGGGGCGCCATGCGACAACATCAGCGACAAGAACAGCAGCTTTTGTGAACTCACAGCCATTTACTGGGCCTGGAAAAACATCAAAAAACTCTATCCAGACTTACAGTACATCGGACTGAATCACTATCGCCGTTTTTTTGCATTTGACGAAAAACGCATCACAGGGAACGGCATCCCCAAAGACATCAAGAACATTATGCAATACAAGTTCGACATGCCGATGGTAGAATCTTGCCTCAAATCGAACAAAATCATCACGACACCCAAGGCATACCTCAAGACCTCGCTCGCCAGCAGCTACGAACATTGCCACAACAGTTCTGACTTGCGCATCATCCATGATATCGTCCGCGAAGACTATCCAGAATTCTTAAGTACATTCAACGATGTTTACCTTGGCAAGAACTTCTTCTATGACTGCAACATGTTCATCATGCCATGGAATGAATTCGAAGCGTATTGCGAATGGATTTTCGGAATCCTCTTCAAGGCAGAAAAGCTTATTGACATCAGCAATTACGACACATACCAGAAAAGAATTTACGGATTCATCGCCGAACATCTTTGGACTGTATGGGTCATGTACAGGCAGTACTCACTCACAAACCTGAATTACTGCGTCTATACGGAAAACCCTAAAAAAATCAACGACGGTCTTTGGGCTCGTCTAAAATTCCATCGCATGCGCTTAAAAGACGACTTCGCCTTTTTCTTATCAAAAGTTCGCGGCAACAAGCAAGAACGTTACTGGATCGTTCCTTAAAAAAGAGAGCATTCAATGGTTGATATAGTCCTTTGCTCCGATGATAATTATGTTATGCCAACAGCAGTCCTGATGACATCCATCGGGCACGCCAATAAATCGCTCGACATTCATTACCACATCGTAACCGCAGGCCTCAACAAGGACTCTCAAGATGCACTTGTTCGAAACAAGGGAAGCGAACGTTCAAACGTAACTTTTTACACCATCGACGAATCCTTCGTGAAAGACTGTCCGATTCGTCCTGGAGAACACCTTTCGCTTGCAGCATACTTCCGCCTGATGCTCCCAAGCATTCTTCCGCAAAGCATCACCAAGGTCCTTTACTTCGACGGCGACATCATCTGCATTGATTCCATTGAAGAATTATGGAATATGCCGCTCGACGGGATTTCAGCAATGGCCGCACCGGATATGCGCTGCAACGATATCCGCAACTTGAACAGACTTTCGCTCGACTATGCAGATGAATACTTGAATTCAGGCGTCATGCTCATCAATCTCGACTGGTGGCGACAAAACGATGTCCAGAACAGGTCCATTCGATTCGCATCCGAGAATCATGACATTTGCCTGTTCCACGACCAAGACACCCTCAATGTCGTGCTCCGCAGCAGCATGCGACAATTATCCATCCGCTACAACTTGCAAGAGCATTTTCTGGAACCGTTCGAAAAGCAGTTCATCAGTAAAACACATTTCCAGGATTTACAAGACGCATTAAAAGACCCCTGCGTAATCCACTATACCGGATTCAGGAAGCCTTGGCATAGGGAATGCGTCCATCCACTAAAATCTGCATGGTTGTTTGTATATAACAAGACTGAATGGAAAGGACGCAAGCTTGGATTCCGCCACAAGGGTTTTCGCTTGTTCAAGTACAGACTTCGCGAATTCCTTTCGAATTTCCACTTGGCAAAATCCAAGAATATCTACAAGAATCTCGACTTTTCAAGTCTAGAACAAAAAATTCTAGACAAAGTCAAAGCCTTATTTTAACTCAAAATCCATAATGACAGGGAAATGGTCTGACGGATATCGCCAGACTTTTCCATCATAATAGCGGTTGTCCAAAATTCCGTACCTATACACGGGAATAGACGGCGTTATGGAAATATGGTCAATCTGGCGTTCGGCCTTATCGTTGACATCAAAAGCATTAAACGATCCCGACGGAATCATTTTCACCTTGGCCAAATCCTTGGCATTCTTGAGAAGATTTGTCGAATTGATGTACGTGACCGCTTTACTATCCGCTTGCGTATTCATGTCCCCCGCAAAGATAATGCGGTTGCGACCTGCAATTTTTTCGACCTGAGTCATGGCCAACTTTGCAGACTGATTGCGGGATTCCTTGCCAATGTGGTCCCAATGGGAATTGAATACAAAGAAATTCTTTTTATATCCAATCCTTCTCAGGTTTACCCACGAACAAAAACGCGGATGTCTTGCATCCCAACCTTTTTCCCCGGGGGTTCCACTTTCGGAATACCAGAACTGGCCAAACTTTAAAGCCTTGAACTTATCCTTCTTGAAATAAATCGGATGAATCTGAGTCGAATCCGTCTGGACGTAAGTGTATTCCGGCAAATGCGCAGCAAGATCCAAAACTTGCTGAGAATCCGGTTCCTGAACAACCAGGATATCGAAATCGTAGAAGTGGACCATCTCCGCGATTTTTTCAACGCGAACAGACCAAGCATTCCCCGCTAGAGAATCCTGTGCATTCGCAAAGCGAATGTTCCACGTCGCAAATGTGATACGTTCAGCCTGGGCAGTCTGGAAAAGAGCCAAGGCGACAAAAATGATAGCGAAAAGAAGTCTTTTATTCTGCATAAAAAAAATATAATACATTTCGGCAAGGTCTTTTTTTTATTTTTGTCTCCATGAACGGAAAAAAATACAAGCGAGCAATCACTTACGGTACTTACGACCTGTTCCATATTGGTCACTTGCGGCTTCTAAAAAGAATTGCAGAAATGGCGGAAGAACTTTACGTAGCCGTTTCTTCTGACGAGTTCAATGCACTGAAAGGGAAAAAATGCATCGTTCCGTTTGAATACCGCAAAGAAATAGTCGAATCGCTCCGCATGGTCACCAAGGTCATCCGCGAAGACAATTGGGAACAAAAAAAGGACGATGTGCAAAAATACAATTGCGATTTATTTGTGATGGGTAGCGACTGGACTGGGAAATTTGATTTTCTCAAAGATTACTGCGAAGTCATCTACCTCCCCAGGACCGAAGGTATAAGCACCACAGAAATAAAACAAGAAATTAAAGACCATTAAGGAATTTTATCCAACGATCCGCACTATACTACGAGTACAACAATATTTTAGAATTGTAATATGAGTTTTGCATTAAACCTGCCTGTTTATTTTTTATTTGCAGCCATCCTTTACAAGATCTGCAAAGGTGGCGAAGCAGGGAAATTCTACGCACTCGCTTTGGGGACATTGCTTTTCCCCATGTCAGGCACAATCATCGCAAAGCCAACAGTATCCCCCAACCACGCTTTCATTTACACGTACCTTTTTATAGAACTGATTCAATCCGTCGGGAAAAGGCATACTAATTACAAACGAATTCTTTATATTCCTCTATTATTAATTATTGCAAGCACATCGACGACTATTCTCTATACCGAGGGATTAGACCCACAGACGTTTTATGTTGCGGCACGAGATTTCTGCGAATCGTACGGTTACTTGATTGCGGCATTCATCGCCGGAACCAAAACCAAGGGAAACGACATATTCGAAAAATTCTACAAGCCCACCATTTTTCTTTGCGTATTTGCGGTAATTGAAGTATTAATCAAGTACAACATTCCCTATACATTCATCTGCTCCGCTTATCCCAACTACGATCCGAGTTTTGCTTCCCTAGACAAAGGAGCTGTATTCATCGAATCCTGGCGAACTCGCGCTGCTGTCACTACAGTCCATCCGACAGCATTGGGAACGGTATTATCGACTTTGTTCGCTTTTTATTTGCCTATTTGGAAGAAAGACATCATGCCGCAAAAAAAGCTAGTCTTTACACTAATTACGCTTATTATAGGGATGTATGTAAACGGCTCCAGAACCGCAATGCTTTGCGCCTTGTTGGCCTTTGCCGTATTCTTCTTTTCAAAAGTCAACATCTATCTCAAGGTATTCCTTGCGGGTGTCACCATTCTTTCATTCGGCACCATCATCACTTTAGCCATCAATCATTTTGAAAATTCCAACGGAAGCAGCCTGGATTTACGAAAAGAACAACTGTTTTTCTCCGTGTTGGCCATCCAACAATCCCCCATCTACGGAAACGGAGTCCAGTTTACCTCCAAATACATTTTCGGAATAACCGACGACGGCGTTAGAGGAATGGCTAGAGGCGATGACGATGAAGATCTTGGCGGTCTGGAATCCATCGTTTTCAGAAAGCTTATCGACTACGGCTTTCTTGGATTGGCGAGTTTCTTCGCCTATCTTTTCATCTTCCAATTCTATTTCCTAATACATAGGAACAAGTCCCTGTACGCCCAATGCGGCGCACTTACAACACTATCGTTTACCGTATTCCTCATTCTTTCCGGGACCCTTTCAAACAGCATAGTATATGGCTATATCGTTTTAGGTTTTTGCCTTGCAAGGACTCGAATGGCGGCAATCCAAGCCCAAAAGGATGACGAAATTTCAGATGAATCTGAGGCAGAGGATGAGGAATCCCAGGAACCTAAATCCATAACGGCTGAGTACTGAGTAAGGAATAAAGGACTTTCCCCAAAAGATGGGTTTCCATTGCTTATACTCTTCAGAAGGAATACTGCTATGGATTTTCCAGAGAGCCTTTATACGCCTTATCCCTCTCGGATTTTCACGGGCCGCATTGGCAAACAACCTCGCATAAATCGTGCAATGGCGGCACATCAACGCAAATGATAAATCAACTCCATTTTCACGCGCCCACTGTAGCATACAATTCCAAGCGGCCATGCGATTCTGCACGGAATTCGTAGATTTGTTGAAGTTGGCGGATTCTTCGTTGACTCGGTAATAGTAAAAACTCTTATTGACAACAGCCACGTTTGTCGCATTATTTACGGCAGCGATATTAAACAGAACGTCTTCCTGAAAGCATAGCGATGTATCAAAAGACAAGACTTGCACGAGTTTTCGCGAATAGAAGTTTCGCCACACACTGCCCATAAATCGAATGCCAGGAGCAAGTCGCGTTTGCAGGAGAACCATCTTTTCGTTTTCCGTAAGCCGACGAGATTCACCAAAATCTAGTTGTTGTTCCTTGCGTTTCCCTTTTTCAACACGGACAAACGATGTAAATCCCAAATCGCAATCAAAATCGGCAAACTCACGGAATGCTTCTACAAAAGTATCGGCATCAATCCAGTCATCCGCATCAATAAAAGTTATAAATGCCTTGGTCGATGCAGCAATACCCAAATTCCGCGCACGGCTCACGCCTCCATTTTCAACATGCAACACATGCACACTCGCGTTACAAGCCGCAAGCGCATCGCAAATAGAAGGGCTAGAATCCTTTGATCCATCATCGACAATAACCAGTTCCCAATCAAGACGATTGCCTATTTTCAAGACAGAATCAACACATTCCTGCAAGTATTTTTCCGCATTATAAACAGGCAAAATAATCGATACGGACTTATTCATACCTTACCCAAAATCCAGCGGCACACTTGTTCAGAAGCGGTTCCTTTTTCGCAAACATGGCCATAAAAATCAAGAATATCCCGGCAATTTTTCTTTGCCAAATTTTCATCTACATTAAGAATTTTTTCGAACAAATCTGATTCAGTGCGAGCATACCAAAACGGGCTTTTTTCAATATCAAAATAAAGTCCGCGGCCCGCCTTATATTCTTCCAAATCCGGGACATACAGAAATACAGGGCGATTCAGCAACACAAAATCCCCGACAAGCGAAGAATAATCCGATATGACGATATCCGAAGCCAGCAAAATATCCTGCATTTCAGGATACCCCGATGCATTGATAATTCGGCAATCTTTATTCCAACTGTCGCTCACCTTCACCTTGTAATGCTGGCGAACAAGTACATTCCACGATTTCCCAGTTCTCGCTTCAAGCTTATCAAGAAAGTCCGAAAAATTCAATTCCGCAACACCATTGCAAATTCCACGGAATGTCGGAGCAAAAGTCAAAACGCAATCCGCCGTGATATTCAGTTTCTTCCGGACATTTTGCAAACGAGCCGAGGAATCGCCAAAAAATACATCATTACGTGGCGTTCCACAATGCAGGATTTCACCAGAAAATTTCATCGCATCGTGATAGACATTGTCCGCATAATCCGAGCCGGACAGGACCACATCCATAATGCGATACGCATCGGCCAGCGTATTTTTTTCATCCGCAGATTCATCGACTTTCTTAAAAGCACGATCGCCATGCCACGTATCCAAAAAGAACTGTCCTTTGCGTTTGCACGGGATTATGATTCCCGCATTAAAAACGCAAACCTTCGAAGTGAACATTTCTATGCATTCCCTAAAACCACCGGACTTCACCATTCTTGCATAACTTGGAAAATCGTCAATTTTCGAAGCATCCTTAAAGCTCCAGACAATTTCATAATCAGGGGCCATTTCATGCAATTTTTCTGAAATAAATCGCGGATTGCATGCATAACGCAAACCATGATAAGCCTTGAAAAACACCTTCTTTTTTTTCAAGGGAAACAAAACCGATACGACAAGGCAAATAATTCTTAGCACAAACAACTTCATCCGCTTTTTCATCCGTTCATTCCCTTATACGCATTTTCGAGCTTATCCAAGACGACATCGCTCTTATAATTCTTTACAGCATCCATCCAGGCATCATGCCCCATACGGACTCGCAGGGAGGTATCATCAACAAGCGTTTCCAGATTTTTTGACAACATCTGGATGTCTCCGGCATCCATCAAAAAACCATCCACGCCATCGCGCACCACATACGGAACTCCGCCTGAACGCGCCGCAACAACAGGTATTCCAAGGCCCATAGCTTCGACAAGGCTCATGCCAAACGTTTCTGCATAAGAAGGCAAAGCCAGCAAATCAAATTGAACTAGCGTTTTCAAATATTTTTCATGTTTCAGCCAATCCGATACATGAATCATCTCCGCCTTTGGCGAATCAGCGACTACGGACTTGAGCTTTTCCACCTCGCCATCGCCAAACAGATACAATTCCACCGGATTCTTGAAATTTGCATTAGAAAAAGCTTTTACCAAATCATACACGCCCTTTCGTTGCCCATACCGTCCCGAAAAAACAATTTTCACCGGTTTTTCATGCAAAGTCAGATCGACGGGAACATCAGCGATTGTCGAACACGGATTAGGAATGACGACATAACGACATTTGCCCTTGCCAACAAAATCATCTAAAAATTCTTGCATATCCGGCGTAATGCAAACGACCATTACGGAATGCCTAAAATAGCAACGAATAAAACGTTGAACCAACTTCGGAGACGTTTCGCACATTCTTATGAAACGGCTTCCATGAACATGGACTACATATTTTTTCCGGCGCAACCGTAAACAAAGGCTTATCAAGAACTTGCGGAAAAAACTTCCGTTAAAAGAAGTGTGTATCTGAAAATACGGAACATCAGGAGGGCAGAATAAAAGTTTCAAGCACAAACAAAAAAATAGAGGCAGCGACTTGACGAACGAGCCGTTATAAGACGGCATAAAATTTTCATCCGGCAACTTGAACAACTTTTTATAGCTGACCAAAACAGAGCTAATGCCCCCCTGTACATCTAACGCAGGACCAATATGACAAACCTTTTCGAACATACATCAGACCTAAAAAACTGAATCAAAGCACTTGCAGCCGAGTCACAAACACGGCATCCCCGTCGCAATTCGTCTTTGCATACAAAAATGTCGTCGGAACCTTTTCACCAAAGTGTTCTGAATACCATCCATCCTCGCGAATCGCGTAGGACAATTTTGAATCCAAAGTCATTTGCACTTTTGCATTTCCTGCTACGTCGAGAACCGCTATAGAGCCTTGCAATTTCGCGTTTACCGATGGATGCAAATGGAACGGAATTTCTACAGAAACCGAATTCTTGCAACGCAAAGTATCCGTAACGACAAATTCATTTGCATCACGGTCAAATTCGATTTTCCGCACATGTTGGACACCCTCTTTACGATATCCGTCATGCGTTGCTTCAACAAAATTTTCGCCCTGATTCAGCGTCTTGCAATGATAATGCGAAAGCCACATCGTCGGCCCCGCCTGCACGGCTTGATTTTTCCCATTCACGCAAACCGTATTATGGGCAAACGTACTTACAAAGTAACTTCTTAAATCTTTATGCGTATGGTATGTAAACGTACCCGGATCCACAATAATAGGGCATCCATCGACATGCAAGATAAAGCTAAGAGCATCGGCATGACCGTGTGCGGCAATACTCAAGAATCCAAGCGGAGCCGCATCAAAATGCAGATAAGTTTCGCGAAGTCCTGCAACGGCAACACCTTTCACGCGTTTAAAAATATAATGCCCACTTTCAGGATAGAATTTATTCCCATCCATCGAAAATCCGACAGCAACAGTCGGCATAGATATAAACTTTTTGCGACCAATCAGTCCAAACAACAGTTCATTTTTTTCATCCCACAGGACATCGGCACGTTTAAGCGAAGCATCGTCAAAATAAACCGCAAACGAAACCAGCAAAGACTTAAAATTATTGAAATGGCCACCAGCATCCGGGCGTAAAACAAAGCCGTCATCACCATCACCATACATCGGATAATTGCATTTGCAATCCAGCATCACATTCATGTAATCTGCCATCGCATGAAGCCGCTCGTTATACGATTCCGAAAAAGGAACACCCGAGTTCTTCCCTACCACTGCGGCAATCAAGAAAAAGTCATCGATAAACTGGATGTATTCCGCAGCTTCTTCGCGGTTCACGCCTTCTGCGGTATTCTGCAAAAGAATTTCACGTTCCAAGCCCGCCCGCGCATACTTCAAACGCGCATGACGATGCGGAATATTCCACCCGCAAGCCGCAACAAAAAGGCCCGCATATTCCGAAATCAAATGGTTGTTCGCCGATGAACAACGCGAAGGATGATTATACGAATACTCTGCATGTTCAAAAATTATCGGCAACCAAACGCCACTTACAAACTTGTCAAATTCGGAATTGGTTTGGAGAAGCGATTCCACTCCCAAAACTTGCCAACAAAAATACCAGCAAATCAATCGCAAATTCACTTCGATATTGCTGTACCAGTTGACCCCCACCATGTAAGGGTTTTCATTTTTCCAATCCGTCAAATGGTAGCAGAACAAATCCAAAAATTTCTTGTCGCCGCTTTTTTTGTAAAGCAACGCAATATGCAGCAAAAATTGCATGCGGTTCACTTCCCACACATGTTTCGCACTTCCATACTTGTCACTGCGAATATCAATTTTGTGCGCAAAAGACTTTGGAAAAGTTCGCCCCGTCGATAAGTCGAGATGCCAATCAATTTTTTTGAATATATCGATGGACTTGTCAAAAATCGGATAATTAAAATGTTCAGAGACATCTTCGATTATCGAAGATTTAGGCAAGTCTATTTGGACCAGCGACTTTTTTTTTAAGCGCTTATCCAACACATGCGTACGCATCCGTTGACGCATACGGTAAAAGACTTCATCTACAGAAAATGTTTTTAGCCGGTTAATATACCAAGAAATTTTCACTCGTTAAATATAATTTTTTATTTTCTTTAATCGAGGAGCAATATGAAACTTGCATTATACATCTCAGCACTTGCACTATCGCTACTCGCCTGCAATAACGGCGATTCCGTTTCCTCGAACGATTCCTCGGTGGAAGAAATAGAAGGCATGATTCTAGTCCATGGCGGAACAACCACACTCGGAAGTAACGATGCAAAATATAAGGCTTCGGAACGCCCAGCCATGAAGGTCAAGCTCGACTACGACTTCTATCTGGCCACCCACGAGATGACCTGCGGCGAGTACCGCACTTTGGCTAAAAAGCAAAAGCTCAAAGATTTCGGCAAATGAAAAAAAGACAGCCTCCCGCTCGCCAATGTCACATTCTACGACGCCATACTCGCCGCCAATGCCAAAAGCAAAGCTGAAAAACGCGACACCGCCTACACTTACTCCAAAGCGACATTTGACAGCGAGGGGCACTGCACAAATCTCGAAGGCTTCATATTCCATCCAGAAGTTGACGCCTACCGACTTCCAACCGAAGCAGAATGGGTTCTTGCCGCCACAAACGACTGGGACCCCAAAAATAAAAGCTGGAATGCGGACAACTCCGATTTTTCAGCACACGTTGTCTGCACTGCTAAAAAAGACGACCTCGGATTCTGCGATATCGCCGGGAACGTGAAAGAATGGGTCAACGATTGGGCAGGCAGTTTCCGCGATACAGTCATTACAAACTACGTAGGCGCCCCCAACGGAAATGACCTTGGAGAACGAATTCTCAAAGGCGGATATTTTTCCAACCGAGCATCCGAAATGAACGTGATTGCTCGTGGCGACGAATACACCGTAGAAGGTTCAACTCACGCAGATCGTATCGGCTTTAGGCTCGCTTTCGGACACATTCCCTCTCCCGTTTGGCTCGATGTCGATGGCAAAGTCAACGAAAGCCCAGTCACCGCGATTGCGAACGCATCCTCGCTAAAATCTTTTACAGGATCGCACAACATGATTCTCGCGTTCCGTAACGACATTAGCGGCAACCTCGCCTTTATCGACTACAACGAAGGAAATTCCGTCACAGAAATCAGAGACACCCTCAAAGTCTATCATCCCGATATTTCTCCTGACGGCAAACGCGTCGCATTTTGCACCAAGCCCGAAGGCCTCTGCGGAACCTCCAAACTCTACGTCCGCGATTTAAATTCCAAAGGCACAAACCTAGTCCGCCTCGATGTCAAAAGTGCCGCCATCCCGCGCTGGCGCGTACTCGAGAATGGCGATACCGCAATCGTCTATGTGACCGATGCCGGAATCAACAACGACACGGCCACATTCAAAAAAGCATCCACTTGGGAAGTCAAATTTTCAAAAGGAAAATTCGGCACCCCGCAAAAACTCTTTGATGGCGCTTACCACGGCGGCATCAGCAAGGACAACCGCCTCGCCATTTCCGGAGCAAGGTGGCTTCGAGCACGCATCGCCAACTCCGGTTCAACAATCACCCAAAAAGCACGCGACACCGTATGGTACAACAAGGAACAGGCCTGCAACGCATCGCTTGTACAAGACGGCAGCAAACGAACAGCATTTCTTGACTTCAGCGGAAAAACTGGAGAAAAATTCGTCGGAGAAAATTATACCTCACATGAACATATTTTCATCGCCGACAGCAATGGTAAATTAATACAAAGTATTAAATCGCCCTCAGGTTACACCTTCGACCATAGCGAATGGGCAACCGACGGAAAAAATTCCAACATTGTAGCAACCCTCACCAACATTAACGGCGCCAACGAAAAAATCATTCTCGTAAGCCCCAAAGACAGTAGCATTTTGGAACTTGCCGAAGGCGAAGAACTTTGGCACCCGTGCCTGTGGATACAACGTACAGATACCACAAATAGCACATCCAATGAGTCCGGCATTGAATACAATTTAGATCCTGACAGTGCCGGAATATATTTCACAGCAGGTGGCAGCAACGATGCCGAAAAATACAGATACAAGATGGAACTTCTCTGGCAATACAGGGACTCTGTAACCACAGTTTTCTTGGGTTCCTCACGTATATTCCATGCCCTCGACCCCGCAGAAATTAGCAGCCCGCAATTCGCCATTAACATGGCCAACGACCACAATACTCTTAACGGATCATTCTTTTTATTCGAAACCTACATATTGCCGCTTATAAAAAATCTCAAATACGTTGTCATTGGAATCGATACAGACAGACTAAAATTCCTCGACAGTTTTTTTGATTCCGAAGCTTGGACTTATCCTGGATATGTTTACGACCGCAATCACAATTACTGGAAAGAAGGCATTCCTAAAGATCTTTATTCCATGACAAACAGCGCACTCGTCAATTCACAAAAACTAAAAAAAGATTTGCTCCCCAACAGAGGATACAGAGGTCAAGCATGCAACGGATGGAGCGATTCCCTCCCGACCGTCAAAGGCGATAGCGGTTGGTACAGCATCGACCCGTCTCCATTTAACCAAAGTCTGGAAAAATTAAAAAAAATGGCGAAACTCGCCGCCGAAAAAAACATCTATGTGATAGCATTGGAAACGCCCCAAAACCCAGCCTATAAAAATACTGGAGCATACGGCATCGACGGCATTTTGAGAAGCGAAGCCCCTGCACTGCTGAAAAAAATTCAGAACATATCAAAGGATTATCCCAACTTCATTTTCATGGACGAAAACAAGATGGGCGATCATGATTACACAAGTGAAATGGCCTACGACGATTCCCATTTAGGATATTTAGGTGCAGAAAAGCTCTCTCTCCGTGTAGATTCTCTTATCAAGACTCTAGACGTTGATCTCAGCAACAAAAAAAAGAATTGATTCCTAAATATGCACAACCATTATTTCTACACCTTTCTTGCATATACAATGATTATTGGAATCAGCCTTTTCAATGGTTGTAGCGATTCCAACGAGAATTCTCCTAGCAGCGCACAAGAAAAGCCGCTCATTCCCCAAGATCCTCCAGTTCGACAAATTTCAAAAAACACCCCAGAACTTTTCATTTATACCAATACCAAAATAAAAAGCAGCTATACCCAAGCTTATTTTTATTTTTTCGAAGCAAGCGAACATTTCTCGTATTTTTCACCCACTGAAAACTTTGAAAATTTTGGCTACATCAAAAAACGGGGAAATTCGACAGCACAAAGTCCCAAAAGGCCATACAACATAAAATTCGATGAGAAGATAGATTTCTTTGGCATGGGCAAAGCAAAAAAATGGGTTCTCCTTTCCAATCCATTTGACCCTACGCTCATTCGAAATAAGTTAATTTACGACCTCGCTAGCAATCTTTCCTTTGTCTTTTCACCAAAATCCTATTTCATTGATGTCTGGTTAAACGATCTTTTCATGGGGAATTACCAAATTACCGAAAAAATCGAATTTCAAAAAAATCGAATTCCATACAGCACCGATAACGGAGACTTTCTTTTTGAAGTCGTCGAAAGCGAAAAACGGAATAGCGCCAACGACGTTTATTTCCGCACCCCAGTTGATTCCATTCGCATAACGTTATGCGAACCCGAAGAGCCATCTCCAGAGCAAATGGACGACTTTCTAAATAAAATAAAACTTATCGAAAAAGCGATTGACACTAAAAACATCACGGAATACATTAAATATGTTGACTTAAAATCTATTATCGATTATTACTGGATAGAAGAATTTGTCAATGACCCAGATTTACATACGGGCTCTATTTTCTTTACAATCCATGACAGCGTTTTGAGAGGCGGACCGGTATGGGATTTTGACCTATCCCTTGGAAACACTTTATCAGCCTCAAAAGCATCTACAAAGAATTTCCATGCGAAAAGAATTTGGTGGAATACACTTTTCCAGGATTCCATCTTTCAAAAGATTGCCTATGAACGCTATCTAGAGATAGAACCTTATTTTGACAATCTTGCCAACGACAACGAACTAGGCAAGAACAAAATCGATTCTGTTCTAGACTTTTTCTACGATTCGTTCAGCCGCAATTATTCGGACTCGGGATGGGCATACTGCGATACAACGGGAATCGAATACCAGCAAGAATCGAGGCAACTCAATTGCCCTTACAACCCAATCCCACATCCCACCTTCAATGAGAACGTTGAGAATCTAAGGGATTGGATTAGCGATAGGAATTTATATCTAAAAGAAAACGTATCACTCAAGCTAAAAAAATTGAGTCATATCGAATTCACCTTAGACCAAATTCTAGCCATTCAGGATTCAGTACTAAATTCCAAGCCCTAAAATTTTCTTGTAAGCGCGAATCAACTTTGGCTTCTCGAAATCCCAACAGAGCTCGTTCTGCACACGTTTGCGACCGAAAGATCCCATTTCGGCAGCCTTTTCAGGATTATCCAACAGCCACAAAATCTTTTCGGCAAAATCATTCGTGTCCGTATTCGTCGCATAGAGCGAAGCTTCCTGCGCAGAGAACTTCCCTTCCTTGAGCGTGAACTGCACAATCGGTTTTCCGAATGCCATGTATTCCATGATTTTGTTCATTGTCGATTTATCGTTCATTTCCGACGGCAAATCGGGATTCACGCAAACATCGGCAGTGTTCATTACGTCCGCCAAAAATTCGTCACTCACGCGACCAGGGAACTCCACGTAATCGGTCAAGTTCATCGTTTCATTCAACGCACGCAGTTCATCAAGGGAAGGCCCTCCGCCCATAATGCAAAAACGGATATCCTTGCGTTTCTTTTCGTTCACGATGTAATCAATAGAACTCAGCAAAAGATCAACGCCCTCTTGCTTGCCCATCACACCGATGTAAGCGACAAGATACTTGAAGCCTTTCTTGATTTCGGGCTTAGCAGGCCCCACCTTCAATTTCGAAAGATTCGGTCCGCTGCGAACAACCGTCACATCTTCTTCGCGCTTGTGGCCACGGCGCATCGCAATTTCTTTATACGATTCGTTTGTCACAATCGCATGTTTTGCAAAGAAATACGTCAGGCGTTCCACCAAGATCATTGCATAATAACCGAAACCCTTCTTGCCAAATTTCGCAATCCAGAGTTCCGGGTTGATGTCGTGATGGTCAAAGAGGAACTTGCAACGCGTAAACATAAAAAACACAAACGCAGCGACAAAAATCAAGTCCGGCGGATTACAAGCGTGAATGACATCTTGCACGCCCTGTTTGCGGAACACCTTTAAAAGCAAACGGAATTCATGATAAAGCGCACAGGCATATTCCTTGAAGTAATCGAATGTTCCCTTCGCTTCTGGCAAGGGATGCCTATAAATTCTAATGCCATCCAGTTCCTCGTATTCCAAAGGATACTTTTTTGTCTTAGGACAAATAACAGTCACTTCGGCGCCCGCCTCATGGAGCGAAGTCGCTTCTTGCCATACGCGACGGTCAAAAGGAACTGGAAGATTTTCAACAACGATACAGATCTTTTTACCAAAAAGATCTTTCAAAGACTGTTCCATAAAAAATCACCAACAAAAGCCTTCATAATTCGGAAGTGTTTCTACCGACGAATCCTTCATGCGCACGAGATCCAAAAAGTGAATTTCAGGATACTTGCGGATAAGTTCCGGAATCTCAGGATTTCGGACTGTAATGATGATAAGCGAATTATTTTCTACAACTTCTTCGACATCCTTCACCAGAAGCGGAAGCAGATGCGGAATACGCTTGTTAAGTTCTTTTAGGTTCGTTTCCGTTTCACGGGCGATATTCAAAAAGCGGTCATAAATGCTGAGAGAACATCCCTTTCCCAAAACGCCTTCGGCCAAGCGAATTGCTGCCGAATTGCGCAAATCGTCCGTCCCCGCCTTGAACGTAAGACCGACAATGCCGACAGAACGCACACCAATTTCTTGTACTCGTTGCAGCACTCGCTGGATATGTTCATCGTTACTGCTTTCAATCGAAGACAACACAGGAACGTCAACCTGGTTGGACTCCGCCAAGAAGTTCAGTCCGCGCAGATCCTTCGGCAAGCACGAACCACCATAAGCAAATCCCGGCTTGAAGTAATACGGGGAAATGTTCAGCTGCGTATCTTTGCAGAACAAATCCATGACGCTATGGCTATCAATATCAAGCTTTTTGCAAATTGCCCCGATTTCGTTTCCGAAAGTCACCTTCAAAGCGTGGTACGAATTGTTGACAAACTTAATGATTTCGGCCACCTTAGGTTCGACCTCGACAATCTCGCTGCCAAGCGGTTCATAAATTTTTCTGAGACGCTCAAGAGCTCGCTTACTTTCGCAACCAATCACTGTCAGCGGCGGGTTCAGGTAATCGGCAACGGCCATGCCTTCGCGGAGAAATTCAGGATTCGACGCCACAGCAAAATTGATGCCTTCGCGCTTGCCCGAAATTTTTTCGATAAGTTCCGTCGCCATAGCATTTGTTCCCGGCGGAACAGTACTGCGGATAACGACGATATGGAATGTCGATTTGGAGCGGATGGCCTCCCCAATCGATTTCATCGCCGCCATCAAATACGTCGTATCCAAGCGTCCATCAGGAGCATTCGGTGTACCGACGCACAAGAACGAAACATCCGTCTTTGCAACAGCCTCCATCGCCGAAGACGTTGCCGAAATAAGCCCTGCCTTGAATCCATCCTGCATGACTTCATCAACATCACGTTCGACAATCGTCGGGAGTCCGGCGGCAATTCGATTTACCTTACTAGCATCAACGTCGTACCCCACGACTCGATGACCCAATTTTGCTAAACAAGCGATTCCTACACACCCTACATATCCCAATCCGAAAACGCTAATAGAAGCCATAATCAATCCTAAAAAAAATTATTCAGCCTTGCCCTTACCGATGCTCGTCACTTCAAACCCAATCTTACGAAGTGATTCTGCATCCAATATATTGCGACCGTCAAAGACAAACGCCGGCTTTGTCATCGATGCGTAAATTCGATTCCAGTCAAGTTCGGCAAAGCATTTCCATTCCGTGCAAACGACAACCGCATGTGCGCCTTCGACAGCCTTGTACGGATCTTCTTCGAACTGGACCTGCTCAAGCACATCCTTCAAATCGCGCTTGGCATCGGGGATCGCCTTCGGATCCGTGACCACCGGCAAAGCATGTTCCGCAAGCAAGTCGCGTACAACAAGATTCGCCGGACTTTCGCGGGTATCGCCCGTATTCGCCTTGAATGCGAAACCGAACACGGCAATCTTTTTACCAGCAATCGTATTGAACATCGTTTCGAGCATGCGATCGACAACTCGGTGTGTCTGCCATTCGTTAATCTTTACGACACTTTCCCAATACGCGGCCACTTCCGGCAGTCCGTAATATCCGCACAAATAAACAAGATTCAAAATATCCTTCTTGAAGCAGCTGCCACCAAAGCCGATGGACGCCTTCAAGAACCTGGAACCAATTCGCTTGTCCTTGCCCATCACATAGGCGACTTCATCGACATCGGCACCAGTGCGTTCACAGAGAGCGCTAATAGAATTGATGGAGCTGATACGCTGGGCGAGGAAAGCATTCGCAGTAAGTTTCGTCAGTTCGGAACTCCAAAGGTTCGTCGTCAAAATACGATCACGCGGCACCCAGTGCGCATAGACATCGACAAGTTTCTGGCAAGCCGCAAGTCCCGATTCCGTCTGGTGGCTACCAATGAGCACGCGGTCCGGTTCAAACAAATCGTTAATCGCCGTGCCTTCCGCCAAAAATTCCGGATTCGAAAGCACTTCAAAATGGAGCCCCTTATCGTTCGAATTCAAGATGCGTTCCATCGCAGCAGCCGTGCGGACCGGCAATGTCGATTTTTCAACAATAATCTTCCCTTCATCCGCAATTTCCAGAATATTGCGAGCGGTCTTTTCCCAATACTGCAAATCAGAAGCCTTGCCCGCCCCATGACCGAACGTTTTCGTCGGAGTGTTCACCGACACGAAAATGATGTCCGCTTCCTTGATAGCTGCAGGGATATCCGTACTGAAGAACAAGTTGCGGCCACGAGCACGCTTTACGACATCGTCCAAACCAGGTTCAAAAATCGGGAGGCTATCGCTATTCCAAGCGTCAATGCGCGCCTGGTTAATATCGACCACTGTCACTTTTACATCAGGGCACTTATCGGCGATAACAGTCATAGTGGGGCCGCCGACATAGCCCGCGCCTATGCAAAGAATCCTTGTATTATACCTCATAATGACTTAAAATTAGAAAAAAATCATTCGTCCAAACCACAATATAAATAAAGCTACATCATTCTAACACATTCTCAAGATTTATATTCTGTTCACAACGTCAAAAAAAGCCTCGCCATTTCTGGCGAGACCTACTTTCCTCCAAACAATTTTTTTATGGTTTATTGCGTTCCGGCTTCTGCTTGTAGCGAATTTGAATATTGATGACATAGCAGTACCGATAATAACCATCATTTGCATAGCCGCCCTCCGAATTCTTATTATACCAGAAAGTCTCCCCGACAAACACTTGCACCCAGTACTTTGCCAACGATGTTTCCTTTACGTATCGGACCGCTTTGTGTGAGGAATCAATAGTCGTTACTGTATATGAAGTATAAAAACTTATAGGCACGTTCGAATAATCCGAATCAGAGACAACAAAGCCCTTTTCTCCCAAGACCGCCTTGAAAGCCTCAAGGCTATCCATAGTAGCATTTTCTATTGCTAAATCCGCTTTTTCAACGGATGATTTAGCGTAGCTGGAATCCGTTATATGGAGAATATTCCAAGAAACAAACAGGGAATCATTATTATAGGAACTCCGCTGTTTTAGAGTAGCATAATCGTTAATAAAGTCAATTTCTTCAGGCAAGTCAACCTCATAGCGCATCAAACCATAATCGACCGTAGGCACTTCTTTAAAGTCATCCTTCAACACAACCAACTTCACATCAATGAAAAAATATGACATATATAAAGAGGTTGCAGTCACGGCACTCTTAGTTATTCCAACCTTATACACGGTTCCATTTTCTGTTTTCGAGTACACATATGAAGTATCGTCGTACGATCTCGCTTCACCACCGAAGCTCTCACCGACAGAATCATTCTTTACAACACCCTCAAACGTATATCCCTTCGCACCTATCGCATCAACCAAAATTTTCGCTAGGGAATCTCTTGAATTCGTTCCTTTAAACATTGTGGTATTTTTCACCATCCACACTTCCTGTTTTCCATCGCCATAACTCTTGTAGCCCATTACTGAGTATGCCGAATCAATGAACGAGAATTGACTGGGCAAAGAAGGGAACGCATCACGCGAATCGGAAGATACAAACGGGTTATAGACGGAGCTCGAAGATTTTGCATCGCGAGAGCTGCTCGAAGATGCCGGAATATTTATCGGCAAATCTTCGAATCCTTTTTTCATCACAAAGATAGCGACATCGAACATGAAGGCCCCATAACCAGCCCCCGCCGGAGACAGCGTCTTTGTCATCGCAATTTTATAGACAACATCTCCATTCTTTGCAGTATAAATATAAGACAAGCTATCATAGAACGAATTTAAATAGAACGATTTCAGCGAATCACTCAACATGGTCCTTTCAAAAACAAATCCATTTTTGCCGAGAGAATCCACAAGAGCGCTGGCGGCAGAATCTCTTATCGCGGTATCAATCACATTCGCCCAAGATGTACATGTCCACACCCTTTGATCGCCACCACCATAAACCGACGACCACCTGATGTAACAGAAGTCCTCCAAGAATCGAAGATCCGAAGGAAGTTCAGAAAGCGAATCCCGCGAAGCAGACGAATTGAACGGGTTATAAACGGAGCTCGAAGATTTCGCATCCGACGAACCCGAGCTAGACGGTTTTGCACTTCCCGGAATCACCCAGCGGCCATTTTCGCACACAAAGTATTCATTGTACAGTTTGCTCAACTTGTTCACGTTCCGCTTGGTTTCGTTTTCGCGCTTGTCGTTGCAAACGCCGAGACCGTAATTATTCCACCAGAAGTTCGTCACGTACTTTTCAAATGCGGGAACGGAATCCGCGTACTTCCAATTTTCAACATTCCTGCGGATATTCGCAAGCGTTCCCTTCAAATCCACATCGCACGCCCAGTCCGCAATCGCAGTCTTTGTATCCGCATCGTCCCAGCTGCCGCCTTCCGCAAGCGATATGCTGAACTCGCCCATGCGTTCGGTAAGGCCGGCCACATCGACATCGCTCTGCATCAAAACACTCACCGCCAAAAGTGCCGCATTGCCATCGCCCGACTCGAAAATGTTCAAGTCTTCGGATTCCGCGAAATCGCCATCAATGCCAAACGACGCAAGGATTTCTTTTTCGGTCTGTTCCTTCGCTTCCGCAATGGACTTTTTCTTCTCGGTCACGAGGTACATCACGCGCTCGTATTCCAGGTGCGTGAGCAAGTTAATGTTCACCGTTTTGCGGTTGCTCAAATCTGTCAACGCACGGAGCGTGACCGTACCCGAAGATTTCTTGCCAGAAATTTCGTCGCGGTAGTAACCCGACGCCTCAAGAATCGCATACTGCGATTCCAGATTGATATCCTTGATGGCAAAGTCGCCCTTGTCGCTCTTGATGGACCCCTTGAAGCTCTTGCCCGTCTGCTTGAGCGTGATGCCGTCAAGTTCCTGCACCGTCACGGCAGACCCCGTAACGAACGGTCCCTTCTGCGACACGCCGGCCACTTCCCAATCCTTCACGGCAACAACGCCTGCATCGCCCGAAGCACCGCCAGCGACATCATCGCCAGCGCAAGCCGTCAAAAATAACGCCACAGCGGCAATTTTAAACAAACCTTTTTTCATTTCAATCCTCGTTATCAAATTTATATTCCACTTTTGGTTTTCAATTGTTCACTCATCGGGAACAACTGC
>Ga0129307_1000941_pt1 | contig 37783 bp, 44 predicted proteins | sample P1105metagenome_FD_94437 | JGI IMG/M metagenome (GOLD analysis project Ga0129307, IMG submission 94437) | Capybara group fecal microbial communities from Wisconsin, USA - P1105 metagenome | ecosystem: Host-associated > Mammals > Digestive system > Large intestine > Fecal | place: USA: Wisconsin...
TATCTTGAGACCGTCAACATCGATAAAAATAACAGAGAGTGCCGCTTGAGCCTGAATACATTCTTCAAATATATATCCGGCATTGATATTAAATCCGTTTCTGTTATAGATTCCACACAGAGGGTCAAGCACATTCAGTTTGGATATAGTTTCTATAGCGTTGCCTATACTCATTGTTATTGTATGAAAGTGATTGCTGTATATAGGAAAATCTGTGTTCGACATGATGTAATATCCTAATATACGTGGGCCAAAATGAAGCGGAATATAGTAACTAATCTTGCCGCTGGTCAATTGCTGTTCAGGATGGAGTTGTTTGCTCGGGAAGGATTTTACAGCACATCTTTCGCCGTGATCCCAAATAAGCGGAACAGTCATTGCTTCAGGATAATTACCGCCGTCGTCATAGGAAAGTGTGTTATATGTCTTCTCCCAGTCGCTTACAAGACACAGAGCAAACTCTCCGCAATCTATTGCTTCTAGCCATTTACAGATAGCATCAGAACATTCATCGATGTTCTTTGCGACAGCTAATGCTGCGATCAGTCTGTTAAGAATATGGATACCCATATATGTCCGTTCGATCTTTAATGCTGTCTCTTTTCTGAATTCCAGAGCGTTATCTCTGTTGTCAGAATTACATCCGCAACTCTCGGCAAAGACCGGTTCTGCATCCATTATCGTGCTACGCGGACTCTTTTCTCCCTGCATAAGGGAATACAAAACCTCGCAAGCTTTTACACCTGAGGCATACAAAGGTCTTTTCACGGTTGTAAGAATCGGGAATGCATTACGAGCATTGAAAGTGTTATCGAATCCAGTCACTGCAACATCTTCAGGCACTTTAACACCATTCAACTGAAGCTTATTCATTGCAGTCAGAGCCATGCTGTCGTTAGCACAGACAAAAGCATCGGGCAAACTGAGTCCGGAATGCATAAAGTCATCTATAGCCTTAATTCCATCATAGCTGCGGAATTGACCTTTATAAAGACGTCTTTCATCAAATTCCAAACCGTTCTCAGAAAGAGCGTCACGGAAAGCTTTGTATCTCTCCTGAGCCTCAGGATTGGTTTCAGGGCCGGAGATATAATTGAACACTTTATAACCATGCTCATTTATAAGATGCTCCACCAATCTTTTCATTACGGCATAATTATCAATACTTATATCGTGGAACTCCTCATAGTCATTGCACTCGAAAATTACTGTAGGAATGTTTGCAGCTTTAACCTTATCAATGATCGAATTCCTTATATCCAAGTTTGAAAAAGTGTTTGTCAAAAGAAGTGCACCATCAAAACTTGCGAGCTGTGCCAGTTTGTATATGCTGTATTCTCCGTCATCAAATGAACTGTTTTCTACAACACCGCCGAAAGACGCAAAATACGAAATATTGATTCCATGATTTCTGGCAAATTCATTGATGCCTTTTATTATCTGATATGGGTATTCCTCATCCATACCGCAAACAAAGGCTGCTACATTAAATATCTTTTTCATATCATGCCTCCTAATCTAATCAAGCCACTGCTTTTCAAAACTCTCAAGATCAACCGGTTTTGAAAAGTAGAAACCCTGATACAGTTTGCATCCCATAGCATATAATCTCTCAAATTGTTTTGCTGTTTCTACGCCTTCTATGAGAGTATCTACACCAATCTTCTTTGACATGTCTATAATGCTCTCGATTATATAACCCGCCTTACTGTTCCTTTCAGAGTCTTTTAGAAACTGCATATCTATCTTGATTACATCTATATTAACATCTTTAAGTAGGTTAAGTGACGAATATCCGCTTCCGAAATCGTCCATCTCAACTATAAATCCGTACTGACGCAACTCGTTAACGAGGGTGATGAAATTTGTAGCACCGGTTATGATGGCGGTCTCCGTAATCTCTATTCTTAACTTTACCGGTTCAATCTCATACTTCTCTATCAGTTTCTTCAGTTCAGATACGACATCAAGATAATAGAAATCTTTAGGGGAAATGTTTATAGAAATGAATGCAGCAATGCCTCTGTTCTTCCAGTCCGACAGTATTTCACAAGCACATTCCCACATATGCCTGTCAACATCTGAAATCAATCCATTACGCTCAAATAAAGGGATAAATGATCCCGGATTCATGAAAGCCTCGTCCGGGTGTATCCATCGTACCAGTGCTTCCGCTCCCATAAGAAGGCCTTGTGAATCAACAATAGGCTGAAGATATGGTTTAATCTGTCTAGTAACGATCGCATTTTGTAGCTGATTCGACAAGAGTTGATTATGAATAATCTTGTCTCTGAGTTTATCATCATAAAATACAATATGCTCCTGATATGCATCGTTGATCATTGTAGTGGCAAGACGTGCGCTGTTGAAAAAAAGCGGTACATCGATCTCGTCATCAGGAGTGATATCATAAATCCCCGCATGGATAAGAAGATGATGTTCCATATTCTCATCCTTTACTATAAATTTCGCCAACTGCTTTTCGATTTCATACTTGTCAAAAAAGCTTTTGTCCACAAGCACTCCGAAAGAATCTTCAGACAGTCTGCCATAAATCCACTTTTCGCTTGCAGTATTCTTGATAGACTCAGCCACCTGATTAATTGCATAATCACCGAATTCGGTTCCGAAAACATCATTCACAAGTCTTATGTTTGAGATCTCGATATAAGCGATCATATAGTCGGTCTTGTGATCGTTCTGAAGTCTTTGGCTAATGCATTCATATAGGTACTCTTTTGTGAACACTCCGGTGACAGAATCGTGAGTTGCATTGTACATCTCACGGTTTAGTTCTCTTTGCTCCTCTGTTATATCACGAACACTTAAGTAAGACCCCGTAATCTTACCCTCTTCATCAGCTGCCGATCGCATAGAGATATATGTATACTGTGCCTCATCTCCGGTTCCCAATATTACTTTCTTTGACCAGCCGCTACTGCCAAAATCCACGTCATCGAACAGAAACTCAAGATTTGTCTTTACATCATCATATTTATCCTTTGCAACACCAATAAGCTTTCTTCCTGGTTCATTTACCCATATGCATTTTCCACTTTTATCAAAGAAAAATAAGGCCTCAGGCATGTCTGAAGCCATACTAGCGAGCATCTTATCAAGAACCTTCATAGGTCTGTATTGCAAAGTGAAATAATATACAAGAAGCCCAAATAAGCCGAATCCCAACATAGACGCGTCAATTGGTTGCCTTGAAACGATATAATATGTCTCAACAACGCCTACAGCAACCATTGAGAGAATCATTACAAAATAGCGTTCAACATATACCTTAGGAGCCTTTATTGCCCTTACGGTGAAGAATAATAGCACACATAAAAATATGCCATAACAAATAGCCCTGTGATATGTCTGTCCAATGTATGGAACAAGCCTATAGTATGGTCTGTTTTCGACCGGAATCTGTTCAGTTGCAAACGCATGATTAAGAAAAGGGTTAAGGATATATTGAATTATATCTATACCGATCAGAGCATAAATCAGATATAGCCACCGCTTTTGGGGCTTACCCATATCGCAGTATACATACATAAATCTCCATGCCGAGAACACAGAGGCATCTAATCCGAGAAAATAGATATAGTATCCTATAGTAGAAAATAACTGATTAGAAGAAAGGACTATTAGCAAATTGCCAAAGACAGGGAAGGTCACTCCAGCAAGCAAAAATGCAACTGAATAACCTATTTTTTTCTTTGTACGGACAGCAGCAAGAAGGCACCCGGCAAGTGCAGCGATTATGACCGATAAGATTATAGAGAACGCTATTCGCACTATTCATTTGCCCTCCAACGTCTCTTTGATTGTAACATCCATAAGGAAACTATGCAATCACATTAGATTTAACAAACGTTTACGCATTGTTTTTATTTTCTGTTAATACGTATTTAACCCTATTACTGGATCTTTCAGCTGATCAAAGGCTCTTTTGGCTATTTGTCTTACATCAGGATCAGGATCAGCAAATGCAAGTTTCTTCACGTACTGCTCACAATGCTTGGCTTTTATCTTGGCTGCCGCCTCACATGCAGATGACCTTACCATAGTAGACTGGTCACGCAAAAGAGGAATCAGCCCCATGCCGGATTCATAAGTTGGGATCATACCCAGAGCTACAGCAACAGTCACTCTTACTTCATCATTGGGATGGTTAATATATTTGAGCACTCCACTGAGTTTCTGTTTAGAACCCAGCTTCATTATCTTGTCTTTCAGAGCTTCTTCACGTGCCACGACTTATCTCACTTTTATTTGGTAATAGATATCATTAATTACTTGCGAAGCAAGTAATTAACTGATAAGCGTAGATTATCAGCGCCGCTGGAACATCAAAACGCCCCTGATTTCTCAGAGGCGTTAATTGCTTTAATTCTGGATTTCACGTTCTAAGAAGTACTCAGACAATCTGATTACTTCTTATTCTGATATGCATACCCAAAATCGATCGGTGGTGCCGTTACCGACACATATACAAATTCATCATTTCCATCGTTTAACATACCGTGAACATCCTTTTCGCAAACCTTACTACGTCTCCCGCCACAAAATCTTTCTCTATACCATCAGCAAGCAGCAATTTGCCTGTTCCCTGTATCGCATACCAGATCTGTTCCGATGCTTCGTGAGTGTGTCTTGACTGACAGGCACCCTTTTCGAGATGGACTTCCGTTATGGTCACCCTTGTGCTGGAAGAACTCTCCGGGTTTAATAACTGTCTTGAAACAACTCCGGGATTTGACAACTCACTGATATTTTGACGATCTATGAATTCCATTTTCTATAACCTCACTTATATATACCTGATCAGGAGCCTTCTCCTGATTCAGCCTCTGCTCTTGTTAATTTGGCAAGATATATACCATACACAATCGCAATCAGAATGGTTGTACCCATATAGATCCAATCTGTCATATAACTATTGCTTTCGTTCCTAAACTTGGAAAACGCATCAACCATACTATGTGCGATTATACCCGGAAACAGACTCCCACATTTATAGAAAACAAATGTAAAAATGAAGCCCCATGCGATTGCAAAGAAAACTTGCACAACCGTTTCCAGGCTTGCCTGTCCGGCAAATAGATTTATGATATGTCCAATCCCAAATGTCACCGATGAAATAATAATTGCCAGCTTAATTCCATCCTTTGGAATAAGTGCCTTAAAAAGAAAGCCTCTGAAAATCACTTCCTCAACATACCCAATAAGTAGCATGGATATTACAGCGAACACCTGGCTCATTCCATCATAAGCCATTCCAAAGCCGCCCCACAGATTCCCGGTTACAAGGATCCACATCGGAATAAAGAACAGATACCTCTTCGTATTTCGAGGCCATCCCGTAAGACCGTACTTTTTCTCCAGATGATTTATCTTTATAAAAGCAGTAGCGCCGACTGCGATAACTAAAAGAACAATTGTCATCCAGATGCTCGCATCACCTAAATTCCCTCTTATCGGAATCGTTGTAAAACAATAAACAAGAATCCAAAGTACTGCAAACAGTATTTCATTTTTCTCATAAATTTTTCTCATTTATCTCGACCTCTGTTCAAAGAATTGATATAGTCTCCTTGTTTTTGGTTTCTGTTGATCAGAACCGTTATTCCCGCAACGACCAAATACAGCACAGCATTAATTGCCAAAACTGAGGTCAGGTTGTTCTGGTCAGAGATAATGAGCCCATTCAGGAAGTTAAACATCAGGTGGATGATAATGCAGTAAATAAGATTCCTGTGTTTGCCGAAGATGAAGCCCATGATAATGCTAATACCTATGACTGCTCCCATGAAAGAAATCGCATAGACTACCAGATTTAAAGGGGATAATCCTTCCATTAACCAGAGTGGAGTATGCCACAATCCCCAAACGAGGCCCGTAGTGAGTGAACCTTTAAGGATTCCTCTCTTAGCTGATACTTGAGTAAAGAAATATCCTCTCCAACCAGGTTCTTCTGCAGTAGGACCCATGAGTAGCTGCATGACAAAGAACAACGGATAGGATGCATAATTCTGATTGATCAGCTCACCTATAGGTTTATGTTTAATCGCGCTGAGAACACCTATAACAATTGCAAATATAACGACAGGAATAATTATCGAGACCAAAATCAACTTAATGCTGAGTTTCTCGGCGAACAGATTCCTGAGAAACTCTTTTCGCGTTGTGCCTTTAAGTAATCTCTTTGACCATATCATCAACACCACGAGCGATACCCAAGATATGATTATCGGAGCATATGCGGACATGCTCTCCATCGGCACGCCGAGCGCTACGACCGCAAGACACAGTCCCAGAGAAACGTAGAAAAACACATACGTCAGAATCACGAAGAACCTCAGATCCTTCTTGCTTGTTTCCATGACAAACACCTCTTTCTTTATAGTCTTATGTCACGAACTATAAAGTATGGTATCGTACCAAGGTCAAGCGTTATTTTATGATCGGAACAAAAACTTCCAGAAAACTTTCAGTGCATTTGCCGAGATGAGACACAATCAAGGGTCTTATATAACAGTACTTGTCAAGCTTTATATTATTCTCGGCAACCCAGCTCATACACTTAACATATGTTTCCATCATCGGATCATGCTCGGGGCCGTCTCTTACGACTGTATAAACACACTCGATATCATCGTCGGACGTTTCTTCCGCAACGAAAACCTCATTCCCGCCAATACCTTCGGGAGTGAGTTCAAGGCGCCTTACGAAACTTCTTAATATTATCATCTGTTCATCAGATTCTGTCCGGAACTTCTCCCTGACATCCGAACTCATTATGTCATCTATCTTATCAATCAATCTGAATGATCTTACTTTCTTAAGCCTAAAGTCCCCGAGATACTTTGTTATCTTCTCGCAGTCTTCTATGCTTCTGGACACACTATCTTTCTGCTTTTGCAATTTTTCGATCTGTTGATCCAATTCATTCTGACGATTCTTGAAAACATCGTATATGCCTTCAATCGTATCTGATTCTTGGATTCTCTGGATCTCCCTGACACCGAGATCCATCGATCTGTACATCTGAATTCCCAAAAGCTTCAGTACTTCTTCAAGACCATATGTACGATAACTGTTATCCGAATCCCTGTCGGGAGTGATAAGATTCTTCTCTTCGTAATACCTTAATCGGTCTTTGGATATCCCTGTTATCTTTTCAACGTCGCCTATTGATAAACCCATTCTTATTCCTCTGAACCGATATCTTTACAGATCACCTGAATTATCCAGCATCATATCTATAATATTCAGATGTTTTATGCCGCTTCTTTTTTGAAGTAGCTTATCCATAGTGATCAAATACTTTGGATAGCCGTCTGCTATACGTTCCAAAGAACGGTACTCCCGTTCTTCGGTTATGTTTTTACCGTTTTCATCGTAATTATCATTATCAATTGTTCGTGCTACCTGCACATAAGAATATTCATCGGAACGTTTGCGGAGTATAAAATCAACCTCAAGATTTCCGATCTTTCCGATACTCGCTTTATATCCTTTGGAGCAAACATAGTTATATACGATATTCTCCAGCACCGGACCATAGTTGATCCTTCCATCAGTATTTTGTGAGAAGTAAAAGCTCAGATCCGACAGATAGTATTTCTCTTCACCGTTAAGAGATCTTTTGCTCTTCATATCAAAGCGTTCGCATTTGGAGATTATCTTCGCATTCTCCAATATTTGCAGATAGTTATAGATAGTAACAACAGAAACGCTTTCGCCGGTACTTAACAGGTAATCGCGTATTGAAGTGACGGATGTGGTAGCACCGAAATTATTGATGATATATGTTTGGATCTTTTGAAATAAGCCCTTTTTCCTGATCTTATTGTTCTTCCTGATATCTTTTTTGAATATTTCATCAATGACACTGTCGACATATGCCATCTTATCTTCATAATCATCATATTTCACAGCCAAAGGGAAGCCGCCCTCAGTTATGTATTGAATGAACTCTTTCTCCAGATCAGTGTTGATCGGCTTGTCAAAAAACTTCTTGATCCCGATATATTCATCGAATGTAAGAGTCTTCATTTCAAATTCGATGTATCTGCCGGTCAGCTTTGTTGCAAGTTCACCGGAAAGAAGGTAAGAGTTGCTGCCGGTAAGAAATATGGAATAATCGCCTTCCTCACGGTATGCATTAACCGTCTCCTCAAAATCTTTTACATTTTGAACTTCGTCAATGAACAGATACTTAATACCATCAACACCTTCTGTTTTGGCATCGATGATCTCTTCAAGTTTTTCAGTTGTCTTGACAGTCTTATATGGTCTTTTATCGAGGTGAATAAATATGATATTCTTTGGATCAACACCTTTTTTGATGATTTCATCGCAGACCATCTCCATGAGTGAAGATTTACCGCAACGTCTTACACCCGTGATGACCTTGATCATATCAACATCATCATAGAACCCACGGAGCTTCTTCAAATACTTTTCTCTGATATACAATTTTTCCATATTGATCACCGACAGTATTGTATCACAACAGTGCCGATAACGAAACTTTTTTAGGATTTTTCGATATTTTTTTAGTTATCGCGGTAATTTTAAGTCGTTTTGACATTGCTATAACTTTGCTCTGACCCATTACCAAGTCTATTGATAGATAATAATGCTGATTATATTATTGCCTTTGAATATGCCTTCTGAGGTTAAACTCAGTCGAAACAGTCCCTTGTTCTTCCGGCGGGATAACACTGGTGATCTCAGTATAACCGTTACTTACCCAGAAATTCAGACCTGTATAGTTCTTTGATGAAACAAGGAGCTCTGACGTATTATAGTTTTTGTAGATTTCATCCAATGCGCAGATCGCCTGTGTACCACACTTCTGTCGTCTGGAGCTTTCAGCCACATTAAATCCAAGAATAAAGAACAATTCTCTTTCTGTATCTTCAACTATCCATGCGTAGCCAACAGCCTCTTCCTTATATATAAATGCAAAGCATTTCACAGGAAAATTCTTGGGCAAGTCAGGTATTGTCTCATATACATCCGCAAACGCAGACAGTGCCGGTCTGCCCTCGACCTCCATTAAATAATCTGAAGACTCTTTGCAGATGCTTTCAAGAGTATCTCTGTATTTTTCTATATCAGTTGTAAGATAAAAATCACTCATTAGTTTAATCTCTCTTACCGCCAGCTCGAGAAGGCATACAGGGAAGGTAAAGCAAAGAGCATCGGTATCTCGAACTTTGAAGGTAAGTACATTGATGAACTTCAGACAAAGTGGGAGATAGCACCTCAGTTTATCCAGGTAGAAGCACATCCTTACTTCACGCAGAAAGAGCTCCGCAAGACACTTGATAAGTACGACATCAAGCTCATGAGCTGGTATCCGCTAGGCCATGGCGACAAGTCGCTTATCAACGAACCTGTTTTCGCCGAGCTTGGAAAGAAATACGGCAAGAGTCCAGCGCAGATAATCCTTCGCTGGCATACCCTGATGGGATTTGTTGTAATCCCGGGAAGTAAGAACACAGATCACATAAAGGACAATCTGAACATCCTGGACTTCACTCTTACAGATGATGAGATGGCAGAGATCGCAAAGCTCGATAAAGATCAGAGATACTACCACAGGACAGATGAGCAGCTCGTGCAGTTTGCTTCATGGCATCCACAGTTTGAAAAATAGGAAACCCCACAATTGAAGTAAACGGAAAAAGAGCAAGTATCAGCTTTCAGTTGTACCCGATCGGTTACAGCTGAAGCTTTTTTATCTATTTTTAGAGATTCCCGAAAAAAGCTCTTTTAACTTCTATTTTAGGGAATATCTGTAACAATTCCCGAAAAACCCGCTTTCAATTCCCGAAATAGGGAATAAAAACCAACAATACGAAAAACCACATTTGACACAGCCCCCGGAAGTATGTTATATTCCAACCGACAGGTTGTCGGTAGTGTGAAAAGTAAGAGGCAAAAGTCGATGAGAACTGTAAAGAGTGCTGAAGAGAGAAAAGAAGAGATCCTGGATGTGGCAGAGCAGCTGTTCGCCGAGAAGGGATTTGATAATGCCAGCACAAATGACATCATCAATAAGATCGGCATAGCCAGGGGAACTTTATATCATCACTTCAGTTCCAAGGAGGAGATCCTTGACGCGATAGTGGAGAGGATGATGAGAAGGAGCATCGCAGGTGCAAAGGCAGTGATAAAGGACACCCGCATCCCGCTGACCGACAGGATAGTAGGAGCGTTCCTGGCACTCAATATGGATTCGGGAGCCGGAGCCGGGGCGGAAGTACTGGAGCAGATCCATAAGCCCCAGAATGCACTTCTTCACCAGAAGACGCAGGAGAGGCTCCTCGGAGAGGTGGTACCTCTCGTAGGAGAACTTATAGAAGAGGGAAACAGGAGCGGCATGTTCCACTCGCAGTACCCTCTGGAGGCAGCGGAGATGATCATCGTCTACTCCAACACTGCATTCGATGGATCGGAGGAGCTAACACCTGAGCAGAAGATGGCAAAGATAAAGGCATTTATCTATCATACGGAAAAGATCCTGGGCGCGGAGGAAAAGAGCCTTGAAGGCGCCATCATGAAGATCATAACAGGCAGATAAGAAGACCATTTTTAAGGGAGCCTTTGGCTCCTAAAAAAATGATCATCAACCGACAGATTGTCGGTCAAAGGAGTAAAACATGGAACAAAGATCTAATTACAGAAAATTTCTGCTCATGTGGGGCGGTGAATTTATATCCTCGATTGGCGGCGGACTGACCAGTTTCGGCCTTAGCGTATATGTCTTCCAGAAGACAGGAAGTGCAGCTGCTACAGCACTGGTGGCGCTACTGGCATTCCTCCCGGTGCTGTTGCTCAGTCCGCTGGCAGGGGTTCTTGCAGACAGATATGACAGGACACTTATGATGATGCTGGGAGACGGCATGTCAGGACTGGGTCTCGTATATATCCTCATCTGCATGCTGACGGGAGAAGCACAGCTCTACCAGATATGTATAGGCGTCTTCGTAAGTGCAGTCTTCTCATCACTTCTGGAACCGTCCTACAGAGCGACGGTAACGGATATGCTCACCAAGAATGAATATTCAAAAGCCAGCGGCATGATAAGCCTGGCGGGAAGTGCAAGATATCTTATCTCCCCCCTTCTTGCAGGTATCCTTCTGGGAATAAGCGACGTAAAGCTCCTTCTCATAATAGATATCTGCACCTTCGTTCTCACGGTCATCTGTACTGCAGTAGTAAGAAAGAGCAGACTGACAAGAAAAGCAGCAGAGAAGGAGTCTTTCGGCGAGAGCTTTAAGACCGGCTGGAGAGCAATAACAGAGAAAAAGGGGATAATGTTAAGGACTACCGGAAATACTGTTGAATACGATGAGTTCAACAACATCGTCTATCTCGCCAACGGAGTAGGCTGATAAACACAAAACAGAACACGAAAAGAGGCTGCCTTTTACGGCAGCCTCTTTTATATTATGATCGCATCGGAGGAGTTTCTCAATGGTGCTGAACTGACTGTCGATCCGGACAGTATCCGGGATGGAGTCTGGGACAGTTCAGTAAAGACAAAAACAGAGATTCCCGAAAATAACGCAAAAAACTCCGGATTTCGGGAATATCTGTAACAATTCCCGAAAAACCCGCTTTCGATTCCCGATTTCGGGAATAAAGACCGCTAATACAAAACAAAAAGTGTATAATTAACCTGAAAGGTGGTCCTATGAGAGCAACAGCAGACGAAAACGGCATCTACATCAGTAAGCTCTTCAAAAAGATAACTATCCCCTACGGAAATATAGAGGGGATAGTGGAGGAGACCAGGGACAAAACTCTCATAAAGACCAGAGACGGGGAGGAATATACCATTACCGAACCCTACGGCCTTGTCTTTAACTGCCCCATCGTCGTGGACAAGGTGGTCTCCCAGGGTATCAGCTTCGAAGACAAAGCCATAATGTCTGATTCCATGGGCAGCATCATCGACGGCTCTGAGGCAGAAGGGTATATAGACGATCTCTTAAAAGACTTCAGGGGCGATGCAGAAGACGTGATCAAGTCGAGGCTGGGAGACAGGCACGATCTTGAACTGGAAGTCCTTGATATCCATCAGCAGAAAGTCCTCAGCATGAGACTTCTCCGCAATGGCAAGCTCGTCACTGACCTGCCTGACGGCTTTAAGAACTACGACGATATGGAGATCCCGGTATCCTTCGATGTACAGTGCCTTCTCATGCTCTGTTCCTGGGATCCCGCAACATACACAGGAAGATATGTCATCATGCTGGATGACGAGTCCTTCCCCCAGGGCAATAAGAATGCGCTCATGGAACTGGTCAACGAATTCTGCGACAGCTACCTTGAGGTCAACAGCAAAGAATACCTGAACTCATTGCCGTAAACTATAGGGGTGACTAAAGTGAACAAGCAGGACTTCAGCATCAGGACTATCTACATGAACTGGGTCAGCCCATGAATCAGGAAGTGAAAACAACCCTCACATCAAGAAAGAACAGTAATGTCTATTACCTCTATGAGGACAAGATCATCATAGAGACAGAAAAAGGCACCAAAGAACTCCATATGCCAGAAGAAGAGACCGGCCTCTGCTTTGATACCATCTACTATATTCGGGACAGACTCTTTGCGATCCTTGCCGGAAACGGAAGATGCGACATGAGGATCGAGATCGACGAAGACGCTCTGGAATTTACAGGTTCTCCTATTCCCACATATTGACCATTATCTAGTATAATAAGACGGATAAGGGATAAATATGGAGTAACACATGAACGGAAAAGTCACCCCCGGTGAAGACCTGATAAATAAGTATAACGACCTGAAGGAATATCTCCGCTCCCTGGAAAGCGCAGCAGTAGCCTTCTCCAGCGGTGTGGATTCCACATTCCTCCTGTATGCCGCAAAGGAAGCCCTGGGCGAAAACATAATGGCAGTAACATCAGCATCCTGTCTGTTCCCCAAAAGAGAACTTGATGAGGCAATAAGCTTCTGCAGGGAAAACAGTATAAAACAGGAGATCATAAAGTCGGAGGAACTCACCATAGAGGGCTTCTCCCATAACCCGAAAGACCGCTGCTATATTTGTAAGAAAGAACTCTTCAAGAAGATCAGGAGCATAGCAGACAAATACGGCATCAAAGAAGTCGCAGAAGGCTCCAACCTGGACGATAACGGCGACTACAGGCCGGGACTTAAGGCAATAGAAGAACTGAACATAAAAAGTCCCCTGAGACATATCGGCTTCACTAAGAAAGAGATAAGGATCCTCTCCGGATATCTGGGCCTGCCCACCCGGGACAAGCCGTCCTTTGCCTGTCTTGCCACCCGCATCCCCTATGGAGAGGAGATAACAGAGAAGAAGCTCAATATGGTAGACCAGGCAGAGCAGTACCTCATAGATCTGGGCTTTCACCAGTTAAGGGTCAGGAGCCACGGTGATCTCGCAAGGATAGAACTGGAACCCCATGAATTCGAAGGATTCATGAAGGTAAGGACAGATGTCCATACCAGACTAAAAGAAATAGGTTTCGATTATATAACACTGGATATCTTAGGCTACCGTACCGGCAGCATGAACGAAGTGATAAGGGAGGAATAATATACATGGCATTCATGGGAATGTTTATGGCTTTTCTGGTGATCGTACTGGTGATCCTGGGAATATCTTCGACCATCGCCATCATCTGTTTCGTATCAGCAGGTCTTATAATGCTGGCAAAGAAAAAGAAGAACAGGGACGGAGGGAAGGTAAAGGCCCCTGCGTCGGTAATAGTCCTGAGGATCTTCGGATCCATTGCCACTATCCCCATCGTCCTTGCCATAGGCATAATAATCTACGCAGTCATCGACGATGCAATAGATAAGAAGACAAACCTTCCAAGAGCCGTAATGAGCTACGACTTTGATCAGGCCGAGAAGATCCTGAAGAGCGGAGCTGATCCCGACATCAGGGACGAAAACGGCAGGACCCTTCTCATGTGCATGATCGACCATGAGGTCTATGTTTCCACCGAGGATGGAAAGAGATACGAAGTGGATACCACCGACTTCTGGAACGACGAAGAAGACCTTCAGATGATGGAGCTCCTTCTTGAGTACGGAGCTGATGTGGATGCTACTGTCACTGACTGCGGCGACGAGACTGCCCACGAGTACGAAGAAGGCGGTTGGACCGACATATATGCCAATTCCGACCACATCTGCGGAAACACCGCCCTGATAGAAGCTGTCAGATACAGAAGTGCCGATGTGGTGGAATTCCTCATCGACAACGGAGCCGATGTAAACGTGGAAAATGCCTGCGGCTTCACCCCCATCCTCATGGCCGCCGATACAAGATCCGATGCCAACGACGGACTGGAGATAACAGAAATGCTCCTGGACGAAGGTGCAGATCCCAACACAGAGACAAATTTCCACCAGGATATAACCTGGCTTCTCACCAGGCAGAACACCGACGCCAACAGCGGAATAACACAGCTCATCGAAGCAGAACTCAGGTGATCAGGCCGCGGGCTGATCCTTTCCGTAAAGGAAAGGCCTTGCCAGTTTCCTTGCGAAGAAGTCCACCAGAGGACCCATAAAGAATGCTGTGATAATGGTGCCGACGCCTATGACTGCGCCGATACCGTCAATGGTGGCACCTGAAAGGAAGTAGAGTGCGACACCCAGGATAACGCATACGATATCAGTGATTATCCTTACATACTTGAACTTTCCTATATGCCAGGTATTGGAGATTATAAGAGCCACGGCATCATAAGTGGAGACGCCGATATCAGCAGTCATGTAAAAAGACGAAGCTACGCATATGATGAGTATCCCGATGAGAAGGCAGACGGAGCGTCCAATAAGTCCAAGACCTGGGAACAGGGACTCCAGCGTCCCAAGGGAGAACTCTGCTATATATCCGATGAGGAACAGATTTATGAACGTGGCAAGCCCTATATAGTGTCTGTCGAAGATAAGACTGAACAGGAGCATCACCACGTTTACTATTACATAAAGAGTTCCGAAGCTGATGGGGATAAGGCAGTCGAGTCCTGCCATGAGAGACTGGAAGGGATCCACGCCGAACATGGCACGCTTGAAGAATCCCACAGCGATACCGCAGATGAGCACACCGAATATGCTCATCATTATCCTCTTGACCATATGGTCCTTCCCTAAAAAAGCCTTTACCTTATCCATGAGCAGAGGATAACACACAAACATTAAAGCAAAACACCAATATCATTGTTTTTATATCAATAATCAGTTTTTATTTCAGTGCCAAAGACCATAAATGTTATAATAAACGAAAAAACAGGGTAATAAGTGAAATGAGCAAGATAAAGAAAGCACTCATTGCAGTGATCATCGCGATAATAGTACTGGCAGCAGCCGGCTACATCATCCTTGCCAACAGGACCATCGGAAGCTACTACGGTTCCGAATACGAATATATAAGGATCGGTGACAATGTCTACGAGATAACCTCCAATGATCCCTACACCTCTTCCGACAGGGGCATGAGGATGGGCCGCGTAGTATCCGAGAACGATCCTTCAGCAGAATCCATGTACATCTGGTCCGTCAAGGGATCTGATGAATATATCTACAGAGTCTGGGGCTTCTCAGACGGAGCCTTCTACAAAAAAGCAGCCTGACCGGGCATTTCCATCTTTCCACTATGTTAAAATGAACACGACATCTCTGTCGGGTTTGCAAAAACACGCCATCTCTCACTCTCTGTCGTGTTCTTTTGCCGGCATCTGATGTTAGGATTTCCCCGAAAGGAGGTCGAACATGGACCAGATCAAGATAGGAGCTTTCCTCAAGGAACTCAGAAAAGAGAACAACTTATCACAGGAGCAGCTTGCAGACAGGTTTAATGTCTCTTCAAGATCTATCTCGAGATGGGAAAACGGAAATACCATGCCCGACATCAGCGTTATGATCGAGCTGGCAGAATTCTACGACATTGACATCCGCGAACTTATAAGCGGGGAAAGGAAGAGTGAGAAAATGGATGAGAACTTAAAAGAAACACTGGTAATGGTAGCAGACTATACGGAGGCGGATAAGGAGAAGATACTGAATAAGGTCTACATCTGCGGACAGGCCATGATGATCATATCGATACTTTCCATGGTCCTCTATTTCGTCATGAACTTCTTCGATATCGGCTTCAGCCTTACCCAGTTCCTGCTGATCCTGGCAGGAGGCATAATCGCCATCAATACCATACTGGCAGGACTTCAGCTCAAGGGCAGACTGACCCGCGACAAGAACAGGAAGAAGCTCCGCGTCACGATAACAGTCTGGGTATGCATCTGGGTATTTATCCTCCTGTTCATGACCTTTGTCCTTCCGACCATCCTCTTTTACAGCATAGGCCCGGGAGCCGGAGCCTGACATAAACTCCAAAAAACAAACAAGACCGCCCATCCCCGGGCGGTTTTTAATGCTTGCAATTGCTTGCAATTGCAAGCTGTATAAGCTATATTAATGTTGAAAGGATGGTGATCTCAATGGCTAATACATCAGCAGTTTATGCCCGCATAGACACAGGACTAAAGGATAATGCTGAAAGCATCCTCGCACAGTTGGGCATCACTCCTTCAAGTGCGATACAGATGCTCTACAGTCAGATCGTGATTCAGAACGGAATGCCCTTCGATCTTCGCCTTCCGTCTACCAGCCCTATAGCTGTCGGAGCTTTGTCCAAGGAAGAGCTCGATGCAGAACTCATGAAGGGAATCGGATCACTGAAGAGCGGCGAGGTCTACACGGTTGATGAAGTAGATGCCGAATTGGCTAAAGAGTTCGGTATATGAAAGACAGATACCGGGTAATCTATTCACCGACTGCGAAAGAAGATCTATTTGGAATATACCGCTATATAGCCTTTGACTTGTTGGAACCCAAGATCGCGGCAGATCAGGTGAACCGCATACGCGACTGCATCAGGAATCTTGATGTATTTCCTAAAAAGCACCAGGAAGTAACATGGGAGCCGTGGTCATCTATGGGGATGCGTTATGTTCCCGTGAATAATTATGTCGTCTATTATCTCGTAAATGATGACCATAAACTTGTTACTATAATACGAATATTCTACGGCGGACGTAATGTGGAGCAGATGATAGCAGACTCATGAGCCTGACATAAACTCCAAAAAACAAACAAGACCGCCCATCCCCGGGCGGTCTTTTTATCAACTGAATGATGCTGTAAATCTTATAGTCTTAGGAGCCTTCCCGGAGACTGTCAGCCTGCCCCCGTTGGCTCTGGCTATCGCTTGAGCCATGGATAATCCGATGCCGTAGCCGCCTGTCTCTGAATTCCTGGATCTGTCTGTCCTGTAGAAACGGTCGAACAGGTGGGACAGTTCCTCCTGGGATATGTCTTCGCTTGTATCATTAGTTATCTCGATAACAGCATTTCCTTTGCTCCTGTATGTCCTGAAGGATATGGCTCCGCCTTCGGGACAGTACTTCACTGCGTTATCCAGAAGGATCGTCATGAGTTCTTCCACTGACTTTTTATCCCCGGTCATCTCCACATCATCTTCTATGCTGCATGTAAAATCCTTATTTCCTGCAACTGCCATGGCCCTGAAGGATTCGGATATCTCCTTTGCGCTCTTTGTAAGGTCGAATAACTCCTTAGTGAGAACAGAACTGTCCTCCTCCATCCTGGACAGGGAGATGAGGTTGTTGGTAAGATCCGTCAGCCTGGTGGTCTGTTTCCTTATATCCGTCAGCCACTCGTTATCCTCGCCTATATCCATAGCCAGCACATCGGAATCAGCCTTGATGATCGCCAGGGGAGTCTTGATCTCATGGCCTGCATCGGTGATGAACCTTTTCTGCTTCTCATAGCTCTCGGCTACCGGCTTGACCGCCCTGCCTGATACGATAAAGGCACCGATGCTCACCAGAGCAAGACACCCAAGGGAGAGGAGTATGCTGGCCTTTAAGAAGTTTCTGAAGTTACTGAGTCCGGGACCGCAGTCGACCAACACTATCAGGGTGCTGTCGCCCTGATCCTGCTTTATGAATCTGCAGTCGCCGATGAAGCCGCGCTCCCTGCTTCCCTTAAAGACGTCTTCTGCATACTTCACCATGGTCTCATTAGCGTACATGCTGTTCCAGGATGTGAATGAATCCACTACGTTGCCGTCACTGTCGTAGACCGCTCCATATGTGTTGGTATCCGGCATTCCCATAGCCGGCATATCGGGCATGCCCACAGGACCATTTGGTTCGTTTTTGTCACCGGGACCTGGCATCTCCACAGGACGCGTAAACATATCGAGATCACGGTCGGCATCTGACACGACTCTTCTGTAGTTGACGATGTTGATCGCGCTGATGAGCACCACCAGGATCATAAGAGATGACAGTATGACCGCTAAGGCGAATCTCCTACGGAGCTTTCTGATCATCCTTCCACCTCCAGGGAGTATCCTGCATTTCGTGTAGCCTTGATCTTAACATTGGCATCTATCTGGGCAAGCTTCTTACGAAGGTAGGACAGGTTGGTCCAGACGATACTTATATCACCGTCAAAGTCCAGTCCCCAGACCTTATCCAGGAAACGCTCTGTGGATATGAGCATACCGGGATTGGCCATGAGATATTCCATCATCTGGAATTCCTTGGCAGCCAGCCTGACTGATCCTGTAGGGGAGGACAGTTCGAAGCTTCCGCGGTCCAGGGTAAGATTTCCATACTTAAGTGTATTGTCTGCAGCAGGGGTGATGACCCGGGTAATTGCCCTTATCCTGGCCAGGAGCTCCTTGCTGTCGAAGGGCTTTGTCAGATAGTCGTTGGCTCCGAGGTCCAGGCCCTCCACCTTGTCATCGATCTGGGACTTAGCTGTCAGCATCATCACAGGGAGGGTCATGCCTTTTGCCCTGATCTTCCGGAGAACTTCGAAGCCGTCCATCACCGGTATCATCACATCCAGGATGGCACAGTCGTAATCGCCAGTCAGCAGATAGCTCAGTGCCTCACCGCCGTCAAAGACAGCGTCAACTGAGTAGTTGTTCTTAGTAAGTATCGCTGTCAGGGCTTTTGACATCGACTTCTCGTCTTCTGCTAAGAGTATCCGCATAAGTCTCTCCGTGATCAGTTATTAATTGGATTATCTCATGTTTCCGGTGCTGTTTCAAAACCTTCAGGCATAGAAGGCATCTGTCCGCCTCCCGGGAAGTCCCCTGAAGGGGGTTCTGGCATATCGCCGCCTCCAAAGGATGCATCTCCCGGGAATTCACCGGGGTCCGGCATCTCGCCTCCGCCCATAAAGTCACCACCCATGAACTGGTTGGGGATGGTATCGGTCTCCTCGCCGTTAATGATCAGGGTTCCGCCGTTAAGCTCCGCTGTTCCGTCGTAATCGCATGTAAACTGGCCTGTAATGCTGACAGTACCGCCGTTGATGAACAGGTCACCGTTGGAATCGATACCGTCTGTATCGCCCTGTGCCATGGTTATGGTGATGTCGCCGCCGTTGATCTCGACAGCAGGGGAATAGGAATCCGACTTCTGGGCTGCATTGATGCCGTCGTCGCTGGCGGAGATCACTATAGTTCCGCCGTTTATGAGTACATAAGTTCCTTCCAGGCCCTCAGCAGCATCTATGTCGAAGGTACCTCCGTCGATCTGGAGCAAGCCGTCAGTATGGAGGGCATCGTCCCCGGCGGATACTGTCATATCACAGTCCACCACTGCCAGGGAATCATTGGTGTTGATGCCGTCCTCAGCTGCAGTTATGTCATATGTTCCTGATGCTATCACCAGATCGTCCTTACATACGATGCCGTGACCTGCAGGGGAGGAGATCTCCAGGGAGCCCGTTCCGTTGATGGTCAGATCATCCTTTGAATAGATGACCGCATCTATATCATTCTCGTCGATGGCCTCGAAGGATCCGCCGTTAGCCAGGTAATTATCACCTTCCAGTGTGATATAGACTTCATCTGCAGATAAGATATATATTGCTGCAGAAGTGGAACTTGTTATGGAAGCATCCCGGAGGATCAGCTGAACATCATCCTCTTCTGATACATCCACGATGATCATTCCGTCGGAGGTGGATCCGGTAACGATATAAGTCCCGGGCTCTGTTATCTCCACCGTTCCTGTGCTGTCGGTGAAAGCGATCTCGGAAGATTCGTCTTCATCATATTCCGTCTCAAGATCCTTCTCAGTTATGTCAAGTGACTCAACAGAAGAAGATGATGATGACGAAGTCTCTTCTGTCGTTACAGCCGTACATCCGGCCAGAAGTGCTGCTGCCACAAGGGCACATATTATAGATCTCTTTTTCATATTGATCCTCCTTATAATTCTGCTGCTCCATTATCCTGAAGCGCCGATATGCTTATCTCAAGATTTCCGTTCCTGCATCTTAAGCTGTCGATGAAGGCCTTTTCCACATCCGCTGCCTTGAGCTTCACCTCATAGGTGAGCTTGAACATGGATCCCATATTTGTGGTCTTCGAGGAGATGAGCCTGTGATCTGTTGTATATTCGCTGAAGATCTCATCGAACACTCCCGTATAATCCAGATCCTCGGGGATGGTCACCCTAAGGCTCTTCTTCAGTTCGTCCGTTCCGGATTCACCAAATCCCAGAGCCTGGTAGAGAAGGATCATGCATCCGACTACCAATGTGAAGACAAGTGCGTAGAGAAGGTTTCCCATTCCTGTCAGAAGTCCCACGGCCATGGCCACGAAAAGTGCGCCTATCTCCTTGGCAGTGCCTGGTGCCGACCTGAACCTCACAAGGCTGAAAGCACCTGCCACCGCCACACCGGTTCCGATGTTGCCGTTCACCGCCATTATGATCACGCATACTATCGCCGGAAGGATGGCCAGTGTAGCTACAAAGCTCCTGCTGTATCTGTTCTTGAACATATGGACCACCGCCAAGAGCAGTCCGAGTCCCAGTGAAACTCCCAAGGGGAGCAAAAATCCGTTAAGCATATAAAAGTCCTCCTGTTATCTCCTTATCCATTACCTGTTCCATGTAGTACATTCCGTATTTCGAAAAAGACGTCTTATGTATTCCGTTTCCATTCAGAAACCTTATGAGCCACAGGGGCATGGCATCTGTTACCTTGACTTCCAGTACCGTGAGATCCCGGCCGATCACGTTCTTTCCGTAAACTCCGCTCCTCAGGGAAAGGTCGTGGGACCTTCCAAGGATATTGGAATCCATTGTGATCCTTATATCAGATCCGTCCACCGGGTAGTAAGCCTCCCGCTCGTAGGACAGGAACACCTTAGGTGCCAGATCCCGGTAGAATGTCCTGACATAATCGATCTCTTTACAGATCTGCGTATCCAGGGGCCTGTCTCCGCCTGCTGCCAGCCAGTCCATAGCCTCGAATTCGGGAAGTGCGATCCGTCTCTTGTAGACCACTGACTCGTATTTCTTCTTGAGTTCCACAAAGACATCGTCGTCCTCACTGACCCTGCTGTAACTTCTGACCCTGAGCTTCTCCTTATACTCAGGCTTGTCCAGGGATGTCCTGATGAGCCGGTTATCATCTGTATCGAAATAGATATTCCTGATGGTGGTCCGGCCGTATTTATCTATCCCCATCTTTCCCTTCATCTCAGATTCAAGATCCAGCCTCTGGGAAGCTGTCAGGATATATTTGATCTCGTATCTTCTGAAGATATTCTGATAAGTCATTTCCATTTCCTCCGTTTCTGCCATCATCATAAACATCCTTCCTTAAATGAACCTTAAAGCGGAAAATGGTATAATCAACAGAGAAAAACAAAAACAGAGGGAACAGATGGCAGACTACAAGGTACTCATGATAGACGACGATGAGGTGATCGCCCAGACCACCTGCGAATACCTTAACATGTTCGATTTTAAGACCGCTTACGTTACCGGCTACGAGGAGGCGGAAGCCTTCCTGGATAAGAACCTGGTATCCCTTCTTCTCCTGGACATCAACCTGGGGGACAAGTCCGGCTTCGATCTCTGCAGGAAGGTCAGGGAGAACTACGACATGCCCATCCTCTTCATAAGTGCCAGGACATCCGACGACGATGTCCTCATCGCCCTTAACATCGGAGGCGACGACTACATCAAGAAGCCCTACACCCTGAGTATCCTCCTGGCCAAGGTAAAGACCGTCCTGGCAAGATACGAAAGGGAGGCATCAGCAAAGGACACAAAGACAGCACAGAAGAGCAACGAACTTGCCCCTGACATCAGGCTGGACACCAACACCCATAAGCTGAACATAAAAGGCGAGGCCGTAAGCCTCAAGGCCATGGAATATAAGATGCTCCTGTACCTTACTGAGAACAGGGGAAGAGTAGTTACCAAGGACGAACTCCTGAAGAACGTCTGGGACGACGAGTTCATCGGCGAGGGTACCCTTGCCGTCCACATAAGGCACCTTAGGGAAAAGATCGAGAAAGATCCCAAAAACCCCGAGATAATAAAGACCGTCTGGGGCGTGGGCTACATGATCGAGGAAGCAAAGTGAGAAGCTACTTCCGTATCGTCATCGCCGCAGGCATATTCTTCTTATTGGGACTGGCCGTATTCGCGGTCATATCCTTTAACGGCGCAGCCGTTCCAACCATCGACAACGACAAGGTAGTCCTTCTGAACGACATCGCCATGGATGCCGCTGAGGACATGGAAGCGGTAAAGAATAATGACTATGGTGCGGAATTCGTGGTGATCGATAACTCAGGAAATATCCTGGCCGACACCAGGACAGACAAAACACAGAACCCTTCTGTGGAATCCGCCATCAAGAACAGATACCCATATAAGTACATAATAAAAGACAACAATATAGAAGGAGCCGTTATCCTGATAGACGACGGGATGGACGGATTCTACAGAGTAAGGAACATCATCTTTGCAGGCCTCGCCATAGCAGCAGTCCTGATAACTGCAGGCGCGGTCTTCTATGGTATATACGTAAGGAATAATATAGTAAGGCCCTTCGGAAGGATGGAGGCCTTCGCCGGCAAAGTGGCGGAAGGCAACCTGAACGAACCCCTCCTGATGGAGAAGAATAACATGTTCGGTGTATTCTCCGAGAGCTTCGACATAATGCGCGAGGAGCTCAACGCCTCCAGGCAGAGGGAGATCGCCCTCCAGAAGAAGGAGAAGGAGCTCGTGGCCTCCTTAAGCCACGACCTGAAGACTCCCGTCACCGGCATCAAGCTCACCTCAGAGCTCATGCAGGCTAAGCTCCAGGCTGGGGATAACGACAAGGATATGCAGGAGAAGCTGGACAACATCTGGAAGAAAGCCGACCAGATAGATGCCCTGGTAACAGATCTCTTTACATCCACCCTGGACGACCTGGGCGAGGTCAAGATCAGTATGGAGGATGTCCCTTCCACCATCCTTAAGGAGATCCTCACCAAGTACGACGACAAGGAGAAGGTCAGGGAAGAGGCACTTCCCGAGGTCATCATCCATACAGATCCCAAGAGGATGAGCCAGGTAATAGGAAACATCATCCACAACTCCTACAAATATGCAGACACTTTCATAGACGTGGACTATAAGGTCACAGGTCCAAACCTTGAAATGTGCATCAAGGACCACGGCCCCGGCGTCCCCGAAGACGAGCTCGAGCTCATCACCAACAAGTTCTACAGGGGCAAGGACCAGCAGAACGAGGAAGGCTCCGGCCTGGGCCTCTATATTGCAAAGAACCTCATGGAGAAGATGGGCGGCGACCTGATCCCCGAGTCCGACGGCGACGGCCTCTCCATCACCCTCCTCATCCCCTTAAGCTGAAATACCGTTAATAATTTGATAAGAATTTGATAGTCCTTTGACAAAGAAGTCCCGGACAAAGACCCGTACAATAGGAGCATAAGAACTATGCAAAGGAGAATAAGGTATGGGTTCGATATTAAAAACAGAAAAGTTATGCAAATCCTTTTCAATTGGAGGCATACAGCAGCACGTAATAAAGAATCTCGATCTGGAGATCATGGAAGGGGACTTCACGATAGTAATGGGAGCATCAGGCTCCGGTAAGTCCACACTCCTCTATGCACTCTCCGGAATGGACAAGCCCACCATGGGCAGCATCACCTTCGACGGGGAAGAGATCTCCGGTAAGAGCAACGACCAGTTGGCTCTCTTCAGAAGAGGCAACTGCGGTTTCGTATTCCAGAACGTCTACCTTCTGGAGAACCAGACAGTACTGGACAACGTCCTCACAGGAGCGCTCATCGTAGCAAAGAACTCCCCGGAACTCGTCAGGAAGGCAAAGGTGCTCCTCAAGAAGGTTGGCATCAGCGAACCCCTCTGGAACAAATACCCCAGCCAGTTATCAGGCGGTGAGGCCCAGAGGGTCGGCATCGTAAGAGCGGTCATCAACGATCCCAAGATCTTATTCGCCGACGAGCCCACGGGCCAGCTCAATTCCGCATCAGGACAGGAAGTCCTTAACATCTTCACAGAAGTACACAGGAACGGTCAGAGCATCGTAATGGTAACCCACGACCTGAAGACGGCACTTAGAGGTACGAGAGTCCTCTTCTTAAGGGATGGTGCTGTCGTAGGCCAGTACAGGATGCCCAACTACGGAACAGATGACCTTACAGCAAGAAGAGCAGGCCTTCAGAGCTTCCTCGACGAGATGGGATGGTAAGCATATGAAGATCTTAAGACTGTCATTATTTAACTTAAGGAAGAACAAGAGAGAGGCAGTAGCCATCGTCTTCCTTACCATGGTCACAGTATTCCTTCTTGGAACTGCGCTTATCAGCATCACGAAGATCGGAGACATCTTCAACAAGGCATACGACGAGACCGGATGTATGGAATATATCATCCACTTCAGGAAGGACTCCTACAGGGAGGTCTATAAGGATATCCTGGAAGAGGCGTACGGGATAGAAGATTCAGTGGAAGCAGATGGCCTCTTTGCCATTCCCTTAAATGTCATAGAAAAGAACGGAGAGAAACAGCTCCACAACTTCGCATTCATTACTCTTGAGACAGAGAAAAAGACTGAAGGCTTCGTCATCCAGGACGGAAGATCCGATGATGAGATAGATGGTATCGAGCACCCCATATGGCTTCCTTATGCCTTTGAGATGAACGACGGATATCTTCCCGGAGATACATATACGATCGTGATCGGGGGAAGGACTTACCCCTTTGAGATCGCAGGTTTCTATAATCCCGGTTGCGGAAACAAGGACGGTTCCGGCATGAAGGTGATCGTTACCGATAAGGACTTTAACCTCTTATCAGGAGTATTGGAACATACTGATATCCTGGCTTTCAACGGCACAGATGAATTCGATATCGATGAATTCCTCAATAAGTGTGAGGAATTATCCGGTGAGAATGTCACTTCATATGCCTGGACCTGGTGGCGCTTTTACGAATCTCAAAATGAGGTGATCTTTCTTCAGATATTCCTGGGTATAGCAGCATTCATCTCTTTTATTACCCTGGCATCAACAGTTTTCCTCATGAGACACAAGATCTCAAACGACATCGAGGACCAGATGCAGCAGATCGGCGTACTGGAGGCTCTGGGCTACAGGTCAAGGGAGATTTCCCTATCCTACATATACGAATATATGCTGACCGCTGCAGCCGGCGCAGTCCTGGGAACGTTACTCTCCGTATTATTTAATCCTGTACTTTCCAGGCTCGCCGGACAGCAGATGGGCCGTATCGTCCATATGGAGCTGAACTTCGTAATGCTCGTAATGGTCGCAGTTGCCATAATCATCCTCACCCTGGTATTTGCACTGACTAAGGCGGCTACCATAAAGAGATATCCTCCGGTAGTGGCATTCAGAAAAGGAATAAAAGCACATCACTTCGGCAGGAACATCCTTCCTCTCGAAAAGACAAAGGGCAACATCAATACAAGGCTCGCCTTTAAGGTCTTCTTCAGGAATATAAAGCAGAATATCGGTGCAGGTATCTGTATCCTTCTGGCTTCATCTACGCTGGTCTTCGGAGTGGCTGTATATGACTTCTTCAAGGACGAAATGGCCATGCTGTATACCTTTGGTGAGGAGGTGCCGGAAGAGACGATAAGCCTCCTGGACGGTGTCGACCCCTATGCGTTCAGTGAAGAACTCCTGGATCTTCCTGAGGTCAGAAAGACATTGGTATGTTTTGAGGCTGATGATGTAACAGTGGAAGAGATCGGACATGAATCTACTGTTGTTTCATATGAGGATTATAGCGAAACAGAGAATATCTTCCTCAGCGACGGAAGATATCCGGAACACGAAAATGAGATAGGTATCTCTCTTTACGCTTCGAGGACATATGGTATTGAAGTCGGAGACAGTGTAACTGTTAAGGGTGACGGTACCAGGAAGACCATGATCGTTTCGGGCATAATCCCCGAAGCCAGTAACGGTCTTATAAATGTCTATCTGACCCACGAAGGATATCTGAGCCTGGTCCCCAATGATACTCCCAATATGATCAACGTCTATCTTGAAGAAGGCGTGGACAGAAGCGAATTCGAGAGAAATCTTTACGGACTATACGGTGCCAGTGCAGCGGAAATGGCAGAAGCAAGTGCAGAAGGAAGCACACTGGAAGAGCGTATCAAAAATGCAGCTGACGAACAGATGGCTGTCCTCCTCGATCGCTACGGTGTAACTGATGTGGACTATGCCATCAGGATCGGAGATCAGCTAATAACCGGACAGAGCTCGGTATTCCGTATCAGGGATATACAATCCTACTTTGACCAGATCGCCACACAGGTAACACCCATGGCCAAAGCTGTAAAAGCATTCGTCATCGGAATGACGATCTTCGTCGGTATGATCGTTGCCGTGATCCTGAGCATTCTCTCCTTCTCCAATGTCAGAAGACAGAGAAAGGATCTGGGCATCATGAAGAGCATGGGCTACAGTTCAAAGGATCTCATGAAGCAGCTGGCCGTATCCATGCTCCCCCCGACCATAGTCTCAACGGCTGCAGGTGCTGTACTGGGAGTCTTCATAAACCACTTTTTCTGGCTCTATATCATGGGATTCATTATAAAAGCAAGTATCCCGCTGGTAATAGTAACTGCAGTCCTGATCGTCCTGTTCAGTTACGCCGTAACCTACTTTGCAGCAGGAAGAGTAAAGAAAGTCTCGGTAACCGAGCTCATAACAGAATAAGAGGATAACAACATGAACAAGAAACTGATAGCATCAACAGCAGCGATACTTACACTTACTGCCGTAGTGAACACAACAGCCGCAGCACCGCAGATGCAGACAGCAGATCAGGAGCGGGTATACGCCCTGGCATCTGTAAGTAAGGTATATGTCACCACTGCCATAATGCAGCTGAAGGACCAGGGAAAGATCGACATCGATGCCCCTGTAACAGACTATATCCCCGAGTTCACCATGGCGGATGAGAGATATAAGGACATAACCGTCAGGATGCTCATGAACCACACCTCCGGCATCATGGGATCCACCGTGAGAAACGAGTTCCTCTTAGGAGATAACGATAAGAGCAAGTACGACTATCTCCTGGAAAACCTGAAGACACAGACACTTAAGGCCGAGCCTGGTGCATATGCCGCTTACTGTAACGACGGCTTCACCCTCCTGGAGATCATCGTGGAGAGAGTATCCGGTATGGACTTCACAAGTTACATCGAAGAGAATATCGCAGCTCCCCTGAACCTCACCCAGACAGGAACAGCACTAAATGCCGACGAACTGGGAACACTGGTAAACGTTTACTCCAATGGTCTTAACTACGACTTCGAGTACTCCATGGCCCTGGGAACCGGCGGTATGTATGCCACTGCATCCGATGTCGCCAACTTCGGAGCATCCTTCTGGACCGGAAACGACATCCTCCTGTCCCAGGAGAGCAAGGATGAGATGGGCACCATGTGGAACGAAGATGCCTATGAGAACTACATGGATACATGTGGCCTCGGCTGGGACTACGTAGAACAGATCCAGTACGAGCAGGCCGGTGTGCATGTAGTAGGTAAAGGAGGAGATCTCCAGACAATGCATTCCTTCCTGGCGGTCGCTCCCGACAACGACATAAGTGTATGCGTTCTTATGAGCGGCGGCTCGAGCACTCTGGCAAGTCTTATGTGCCAGAACCTGATGGATATCGCCCTTGAGGAGCAGGGAATAGTTGTAGATCCCATAGAGATGCCTGATGTACAGACAGTGGATGCCATCCCGGAAGAGTTCGGGCAGTACGAAGCTTCGGAGCAGAAACTATCCCGGGATGGAGCTTATCAGGCCTATGTATCTTATCCGGGAAGCTGATATTGTAGGTTGGGCTTCTTACTGCGGACTGTCTTTTCTTGATTGTGCCTGCTGTGTTACCGATTCTCCTTCCAAGTCTTCTACGAGGCAGGAGATAAAGGAACTGATCGCTTATATGAAGGCTAAGAATCCTTCTGTTGAGGCTAATATATTCTCCAGCGTGGAGAATGTGGATCTGGATTCTGTTATCGGGTATAAGTCGAAGGGGAAGCGGCATCTGTTCCTGGATGATTATTGAGCTTAATGTGGCTTAAGGTAGTTTAATAGTTGTTTAATGTTTTAATCCTCCTGTTCTGCGATAATGGTATCGGAGTAAAGGAGGATCTCTTATGTTTAGAAGAACTTTGTCGGGGATATCTGCGCTGGTTACGGCCGCTTCTATGGCCTTCGGGATGGCTTTTCCTGCTGATATGCTATAATCCCCCTATATTGGATAAGGGAGATATTATATGCGCATCACGACAGGGGATGGATATGCAGATATTGAAGATAACGGGACTGTTTTGAGGTTTTCCGGGCAAGATCTTGGCTGGGCATTCACTGCCATTTATTCGGATTCTGAGTGGATTTCCGGATCGGGATCTAAGATCGGTCTTGCGGTTGATGCTGTGTTATATAACTCTGATATGAACGCTACTCTTCCCCCGTCTGAACAGTTCTGTTTCGGGTTCAGGTTCCGGGATGTTGATTCGCTGGTGTCGGTGCTTCTTACGATCCCGGATCTGAAGGGAAGTCTCTCTGTTGTTTCTGATGATTCTTTTGAGTGGACGCTGCCTTCCGGGGTCTGCATGACGATCGTCCTGTCTGAGATCGTGAACAGGAAGGGTGAGGTGTCTATCAGGCTGTGGGATGTTTTTCCCCGGTATGAGGATGCCGTGTGCCAGCAGTGGCATACTGAGGAAGAGGATATCTTCTCGGATATCGTGCTGATCAACTATGGGAGGCTGTTCTGGGTCAAGGATAGAAAGGGCAGGGTAGTCCTTATGTCCAAATACGACTACGACAGGATGAGCGAGAAGAGCAGGAGCAAGTATCAGATCCTCTGATCAGTCTCCGTAGTCCATCTCGCGTAAGACTTCTCCGCAGGCTACGCACGTGTGCTCTGTATAGGATGTGCCGCCGCGGTGGTGCTGGGATGTCCGGTTTGTGAGTACCAGCATGTGCTTTCCGCTTTTGCAGTCCTGCTTTATGTTCTCGGGGACCATGGATGCTTCTTCAAGCTTCTTGAAAGCTTCTCTTCTGTTTTCGAAGGATTCACTATTGTCCAGGGCGATCTTCAGGTAATCGCGTTCCTCTTTACAGATACTGCAGACCTCGGCGCATCTGCCGGGGATGGGTACGAAGTCGTGATTTGTGCGTGTGAAGCCGCACCTTCTGCATTTGTATGTGCAGTTGCCCTGTGGCTCTTCGTCGTGTTCCTGTTCTATTTTCTTTCCGCAGATCCTGCAGGTGCCTTCGCAGATGGTATCTGATACTGATGTGTAGGAGAATCTGTGTTCTTCGTCGCGGATCTTGCCGCACTTAAGGCAACGGCAGTTGTCCCAGTCGTGGTCTTCGTCCCGGGTCTTTCCGCAGATCTGGCATCTGCAATGGTTCCAGGAGTGGCCTGAATCCTGCTTCTCACCACACCTGGAACATGTACAGCCATTCCATTTATGTCCGAATATGGAACAGAGGCCGCCCATTACTTCAGGATCTCTTCCTTGCTCAATCTTTCGTTCAGATCGATGAGCTCTGACTTTTTACTGAATAAACCCATATGACCTACCTCCATATTATCTGTGGTCATCTAATGCGGACAGTTACATTATAACATGAGGATGGGTAACTCCTGCTGATTTTCCATTGATTTTGTGGTATAATATTTATTGGAATTTGGGAGGAGGTATTAGCTATGCTTACCGCTATATTTGTTATTGCTTTGATCTATGTTTTTATCAGGATGATCTTGTTTGCCATCAAGGCTGCATGGGGTATCGCTAAGTGCGTTGCATTTATCGTGCTGCTTCCGCTGATCATTGTTGGACTGGCTATCGCAGGTATGTTCTATATCGCACTTGGCCTGGCTATAGTTGTCGCAATAATCGCTACCATCGGCTGGCTTATCGCACTCTGATATAGTTTCTGTTGACACCTCTGTTGTGTTGGTGGTATTTTATGGATGAATAAATATTCATTCATAAGGAGGGCGTATGCCTAAATCTGAAGAACGCTGCAGGGAGATAAGGGAAGAGACCAGAGAACTTATAGTCCGGAAGTCTGCTCTGTACTTTGCCAGGAATGGTTTTTCCGGGACGAAGATAAGCGACCTGTCGAAGAATATCGGCATTGCCCAGGGTTCGATCTATAACTACTTCGGATCCAAGGAGGAGCTCTTTGCTGAGGTCTATTCCATATCGGATAAGATCGCTGGAGTCCATAAGCTGGATACTGTTGCGAAGCTGCCGATCCCTGCGGATAAGAAGATAGATATGCTCTCTGAACATATCATCAAGAACATTAGGAAGGATGAGATGTTCTCTGCCGGTATTGCTCTCTTTACCCAGCGTATGCTGGAGGGGGAGGCTGACGATGCCTTCTATAAGACTACGGAGAAGATGATAAAAAGCGGCCAGAAGGAAGGCAGCGTCGTAGCAGGAAATGCCAGGAAGCTGGCGGAGTACTACTGGGGCGTTGTCTATCTTTATGCGCTGAAGAGGCTGTATACCGAGGATTTCGTGATGATCACGTCTTCGGATCTGTCCAGGATACTGTTGAGGGATAAGTAATATGATAGCTATAGTTACAGGTGCCACGGGAAATATCGGAACGGAGTTCGTTAAGAGCCTTTTGGGTGAAGTAGATGAGATCTGGGCAGTTGGAAGAAGTACCGAGAAGCTGGATGCTCTTGTTTCTTCTTTCGGACCTAAGATCATTCCTGTCAGGACTGATCTGTCGGATAAGTCTGATGTTCTGGCTTTGTGCCAAAAGATCTCTGAAGCTGCCCCTGAGATAAAGTATCTTGTGAATAATGCAGGGACGGGAAAGATGGCTCCGGTGTCTGAGTTCTCCACAGCTGAGATCGACAGCCTTCTGGAGATCAATATGGTGGCTGCTACGCTTCTTTGCCGTGCGGCTATACCCTTTATGGTGAAGGGATCTTATATCCTCAATATCTGCTCGGCTTCTGCTTTCCAGCCGAATCCATATATCGCTCTTTATTCTGCAAGTAAGAGCTATCTTCTGTCCTTTACAAGGAGCCTTAACGTGGAGCTTTCTGATGTGACATGTACTGCTGTCTGCCCTGGTTGGGTGGATACCAAGATGCTGTCGAAGATGCACGACGGTAAAGAGGTCAAGTACCCCGGTATAGTAACTGCTAAGAAGGTTGTGGACGATGCCATCCGTGATGCAAAGAAGGGCAGGGATGTATCGGTATGTTCATCTTACAACAGATGGCTGAGGTTTTACAGTAAGATAATGCCCCACAGGCTCGTCATGAAGCAGTGGGTCAGGGGAATAAAGGACTATGTATAAGATAGAGACTGAAAAGACTGATCTATTTGATGTTAACATCCTTATTGCCATGAGGGTGCGTCTTGAGGGGTCTGCTTCCTTTTCTGATCTTTCGGCTGCTTTTACCAGGGCCTGTTCCCTTCACGAGGTGCTGAATCTGAAGGTTGTCCTTGAGCCCTCTGGTTCTGCGTACTATGCGCCCTGCGATGTTTTTGGGAGCAGCTTTTGTGAGACAGATCTTTCTTTTACCGAGCTTATCGCTTCTAATGAGAAGATCAGGTTCCGCATTGAAGACGGAGAGTTTATTCGTGGCTTTTGGTGCCCTGACGGACTTGTGTTCCTCATGCACCACCTGGGCGGGGACGGCAAGTCTCTTCTGTACTTTATCGAGACCTTTATGAGATGCCTGGCAGGGGAGGAGTGCGACCATGTGCCTTTCCGCTCTCTGGGCCTTTCTGATCTTCCGGGACGTATGCCGGGCAGTTACGGCCTTCTTGCACGGTACTGGAACAGGAAGTGGAGTAAGGAGAGGAAGGTCTTTACTTTCTCAGATCTTGACGAGGCTTATGCCTCTTTCTGGAGGGACAGATCTACCGTTGTCGATATAAAAAGCTACCAGCGTGAGGAGCTTTCTGCCCTGATCTCGGAATCTAAGGCTGTGGGTGTCTCCCTGACTTCCTATCTCATAACGGATCTGGTGAAGGATATGGATGGTACCGCCGATGTGGGGATCGCTGTGGATGGAAGGCTTGACGGTAACCGCTCCATGGGAAATCAGGCCACGGGTATCTCTGTTAAGTATAAGTACGATCAGAAGCGTTCTTTTGCAGATAACGCGAGACACGTGGACTATCTTCTGAAGAGGAAACTGTCTGATGAGAATCTCCGTTATTCTGTACTGCACTTCATGGGACGGCTGGACCCTACTTTAGTCGATGCTCTCAATATGGCGAGGTGTGGATATTATCGCAGCAGGTTCTCGTCCAGAGTGGCGGGACTCATGGGCTACAGTGAGAAGACAAAGGATCTGAGCATCACTAATCTTACAAGGGTGGATATACCGCTGGAGTATGGTCCTTTTGCGATATCGGATATCGTCTTTGTGCCGCCCATCGTATCCTATGGAAAGAACATTATCGGTATAGTTACTGCCGGGGACACCATGAACGTTGTCCGGCATGTGTACAGATAGTAAGAAGAGCAATTGATACTGATTAGTCTTCTTCTGCCTCAGCATCTATCAAGGCATCAGTTTCTTCTGCTATTTCACGGTATGTATCGATGAGATTTGATATCAATTCACGTGATGAGAGTTTCCCATCCTCATATATCTCTACAATAGCTCCGGTTTTAACAAGTTCATCGTAGCAACGTCTTACTTTCCTGACCCCTGAATCGCTCAAATAATCACAATCGAACACCATTTCCCCAGATTCGATAGCTGCTTTGATTTCCGCCATTGATATTGGAATGTATTTTCTTATGATAGATATGCACTTTGCCATTGAGTCTGTTGATTTAACTACAATTCCTATTCTGTCTTCTCTTGGATAATTCATGTATTACCTCCTAAAACTCTTTATAAACCTTATCGGAATACCTGATAAACTGTTTTGCTCTTCCAACCCAAATGTTATTTATGAGCAGTAGGGAAGATCAATTCGCTGCGATTTGCAAGGTGAGAGTTAAGGCTCAGGGATCGGGATGAGGTCCAGCTCTGCTAAGGGATCTTTGGTCTTCTTGTAGTCGTACTTGACGACATATGCACGGTCGCCGACTTTCAGAGCGTTGTAGAGCTGTTTTGTGACCCTGAAGTCTTTTCTGACAGGCTTGTTGTCTTTGTAGAGGCCGCTTACGGTGAGAGAGTTGTATTTTGTGCGCTGGCCTGAACCGATGCCTTTGCTGTAGATGTTTACGTTGGCAACCTGAAATCTGCCCTCTTTGAAGCTTCTCATCTTCCTGTTGCAGTCCACTATGGAATAGACGGCGATGAATATAAAGGGAATGGCCAGGAGATAGATCCAGGCGATCTTCAGGAACTCGTTGAATGTGCCGTTGATGAGGTTGATGATCAGCATGACAGGGGCATGGATGCCGAACAGCAGGAGCAGCGCGACTGCCACGGACATCCTGTATCTGTGGGTGGCCTTCATTAGGGGGAGGGACTTTCTGATCTCTCTTTTTGACAGTGTCTTCCAGTTGTTCCTTTTTGCCAGTGTATGCATCTTGGTCTGTTCCTGTTTTTTCTGATTATAACATGCTGATAAGGGACCGTGATTTATAAATTCTGCTTGACGAATAGATTCATAGAGAGTATTATTTGAGTAAATGTAGGCAAAAGATGACGAAATACCTGCATTTACTCGAAGGAGGCCGATATGATCTATACATACGCAGAGTGTCTTGAGAGATGGAAAACAGACTATAGAATAAAACAGGCAGTCGGTAATGGAGACCTTTTTCAGATTGAAAAAGGATTGTACTCTGATGAATCAGACCCAACTACACTTGCTATAATCTCTAAGAAATATCCCAAATCCATAGTAACCCTGGATACAGCATTCTATTACTATGGTCTTACAGATGTTGTTCCGGATGAATACTATATTGCTACTGACAGACATGCCAGGGCTGTTGCTCATCCTAAGATAAAACAGGTTTATGTTCAATCCTATCTGCTGGACGTTGGAGTTGTAAAAATGGAGCGAAGGGATGCAACCTTTAACATATATGATCGTGAACGGTTGTTGATCGAATTACTTCGGTATAAAAATAAGTTTCCGTATGACTATTATAAGGAGATACTCGGTAATTACAGAAGGCTGATAAACGAACTTGATATAGAACGTATACAGGAATATGCAGCTGTTTTTCCAAAAAGTAAAACAATACAGAAGGCACTTGATACAGAGGTGTTCTGATGGCAACAATAAAAGAAATGATAAGAAAAGCTGAAGGCGAAGGTTATCAGGATGAAAATGCTGAGGCAAAAGTCTGTCAGGATATCATCCTTAAAGCGTTGTCTGAAAGCCCACTAAGCCGCAATGTTACGATAAAAGGCGGAGTAGTAATGAGAAGCTTATCCGGTGATGCCAGAAGAGCAACCCAGGATATAGATATTGATTTCATTCGATATTCACTGGCAGATGATTCGATCAGAACTTTTATTGGAAAGCTAGATTGCCTTGCTGATATCAGTATCGAGATGACAGGTATTATCACAGAACTAAAACAACAGGATTACCACGGTAAAAGAGTGTTTGTAAGACTCATTGATGAAAGTGGTGATTCTATTGAGGGTAAGATCGATCTGGGAGTTCATAATAATCTGTCTATCGAACAGGAAGAGTATTGTTTTGATATTGCTTTTTATGATGAAGGAGCAACTCTGCTTATAAACTCCAAGGAGCAGATGTTTACTGAGAAACTAAGATCTCTTTTGAAGTTTGGGCCGAATTCGACCAGATTTAAGGATGTTTTTGATCTGTACTACTTAACAGGTATTGTCGATAGAGAAAGACTGATAGAGTGTTTTCAGGCTTTGATATTTGAAGATAAAGGAATGCGTGAAAACGATATGGATGATATCCGCAGAAGAGTAGGTAATACCTTTTCATCGTCACAGTATGTCAGCAGGCTTTCTTTATCGAGAAAGAATTGGTTGGGCATGGATATTCCCGTGGTGATAAACGGATTATTGGCATTTCTGAAATCTATCTAAGCAGATTGTTTTCGTTTTATTTAGGTGGATCCGATGATAAAATACTTGTTGGATATTTTCAGGGGGTTCGAAGGGCTTCTGAAGGATTGACTATCGTTTTTAATATACTGCTGACGCTGGTGGGCGGTGCTGAACTCAAGCTTAAGGAGAGCGGATCGCTCTGAGGAGGGGACATGATCACTGTTAATCTTTACTACAAAGGACAGAATGGAAGTGCCAGGGCATTTGCCGAGGAGATGGAGAAGTCCGGGATCGCGGATGCCATCCGTGCTGAGAAGGGAAATCTCAGGTATCAGTACTTTGTCCCTATGGATGATCCCGAGACAGTGCTCCTTATAGATTCCTGGACTGATCAGGCTGCTATAGATGAACACCATGCCTCTCCCATGATGCAGCAACTTGCGGAGCTTCGTGAGAAGTACGATCTTCACATGACAGCGGAGCGCTTTGTAAGTGACGAATACCTCGCTGATGAGAAGTTTATCAGGAAGTGATACATGAAGACCATCAGAGTAGTAGCGGCTATAATCACTGACGGATCCAGGATCTTTGCTACCCAGCGTGGATATGGGGAGTATAAGGACGGCTGGGAGTTCCCGGGAGGGAAGATAGAGCCTGGGGAGTCGTCCCGTGATGCCCTTGTCCGTGAGATACGTGAGGAACTTGCTGCTGACATAGTGGTGGGGGACCTTCTTACCACAGTGGAATACGACTATCCTGATTTCCATCTTTCCATGGACTGTTTCCGGGCGACACTTGCAGAAGGATCCTCCATGGATCTTCTGGAACATGAGGCGGCTAAATGGCTCACGGAGGAAGAACTGGATTCTGTTGACTGGCTTCCTGCTGATGTTCTGGTGGTGGAAGCCATCAGAGACCGTTAGTACATGTTGTTTAATACGTAATCAGTATCTCCGAGAATTGTATGTTTATAGTCCTGTGCTGCAATGACAGCTTCAGTGTCATATATAAGATTATCCAGTGGATAATTACTGGTGTAGTATATTTCACCGCCTTCTGTACTTCTGAATACGATGGTGCATTCATCTCCGTAGACATCGATGATCCTCAGGTCTAAAAAAGTAGGCTCGGGATACTCACTACCGTCGATTTCTTTGATCGCACCAAACAGACAAAGGTCCCCATTATGGTAATGTGAATTTTCGAGATGTTTTGCCGTTTGTATGGTGCATCCGTCTTTGAGAGCCGCAGGTGTATCTATTCCGGTATAGTACTTGATGGGATGTGGACCGTACTTAGCATATCTGTAGTATCTTAATATGAATGTGTATCCGATCACTACGAGAACTGCTGAAGCTATTATAGTTATTGTCATTATTGTCTTTTTCTTAGTCATGTTCCTGTCCTCCTGCCCTTATCTTATTTGTTTTATGGGTGAGGGGTAAGTCACCGTTGGTATAATTGGTAGATTATTTTATATACTGCTGATATAGGTTTGAAATGCTTGATAATTCATTCATTTATGCGTTCTGATATTGGGGATCGAGTGTGATAATGGTTTAGATGTTGATATGGAGGTTCTTTATGAAAAAGAATATCGTTGCCTGTATCCTTGCTGTATGCCTTCTTTCAGGATGTGCAGATGCTCCAGAGACTGAGGATACAGGATCTGAGACAGAGGTTTCCGTTTCTACTTCTGCTTCTACTTCTACTTCTGTGGAGACGAGTACTGCTTCCACGGTGCCTGTATCTGCTGCCCAGGAGGCTTATGATGATCTGATCTCCTGGCTTGTCAGTGCACGACAGGGGGAGATGGATGAGGATCAGGTGATGGATCTGTGCATAGATATATCTTCGGATACGGTCCTTGCTCCGGAGCAGGCGGAGATCTACTACACACAGATAGACCTTGACGGTGACGGAACAGATGAGCTCTTTATCTACCAGTATATGATGCTGTTTGATGGTTCGGAGGTGCCGGTAATATACGACGGATATACTTACTCCAACGATGAGTTAGTTCACTTTATAGCGGGGGGTGCCAGAAACTCTTATTTTCTTGCTGCTGACGGATCTGTGTACAACATGGGAACCTACGGTGCGGTCTATCTTGAGTTTTCCCGGTATACATATTCTGACGGGATCCTGACACTGACAGACAGCTATTTCTCCGATGATACGACAGGAACGCTGGCCTGGTACTACAGCGATGTGGGTGCATGGGCTGATGAGAGGACAGAGGCTTCCGAAGACGATGCATATGGTTTCTTCTGCTGTGAGCATATGGCTTTTCCTTTTGAGACAGCTGTCTGACTTGA
>Ga0129307_1000942_pt1 | contig 37766 bp, 34 predicted proteins | sample P1105metagenome_FD_94437 | JGI IMG/M metagenome (GOLD analysis project Ga0129307, IMG submission 94437) | Capybara group fecal microbial communities from Wisconsin, USA - P1105 metagenome | ecosystem: Host-associated > Mammals > Digestive system > Large intestine > Fecal | place: USA: Wisconsin...
CAGCGAGAGACAAAGGCAATAGGGCTTGAACAAAACGTGAAAGCCAGCGTCTTTAGGCGCTGGCCGGTAACGGAGGCTTATAGCCTCAGTGCAAACCACCCTTTTGAAGGGTGGTTATGATTGTGAGGAAAGAACATAAGTGCCCTTGAAAGCCTCAGATGATATAATCTTTATATGGATTAGTTACAGGGAGATACGGATATGGAAGAAAAAAAGAAAATCAGTTCGGAAACAATCAGGGACTACCTGATGATAACCCTTGCCACGCTGCTTTTGATCCTCGGGAACCACGTGTTCAAGTTCCCGAACCATTTTTCTTTTGGCGGGGTGGCAGGAATATCCATAATCGTGAACGGACTTACGGGGATCCATACCAGCACCATAAACCTGGTGCTGAATGTGTTGCTGCTGATAATAAGCTTCTTTGTGCTTGGTAAGGACTTCGGAGTGAAATCAATATATGCGAGCCTTCTGTTCACGTTTGGCCTTTCGATAGCCGATGCTTTATTCCCGATCGAAAAGCCAATAACTGACCAGCCCATGCTGGAACTGATATTTGCCATAGCCGTTCCTGCAGTAGGGTCTGCGATACTGTTCAATCTCAACTCTTCGAGCGGAGGGACGGACATAATTGCCCTGATCCTCAAAAAGTATTCCAAGGCAGATCTCGGAACCGCACTGTTCTTTGCCGATGCACTGGTTGCGGTCATTTCTTTTTTGGTATATGACGTTAAGACCGGGCTCTATTCTGTTGTCGGACTGGTCACGAAATCTCTTGTGATCGACTCCGTGATAGAAGTCATAAACAGGAGCAAATTCTTTACGATAGTTACCGATAATCCGGAACCGATCCTTGATTATATCGAACATACTCTTGCAAAAGGCGCAACGGTCTACAAGGCAGAAGGTGCATATACAGGACAGGAGAAGACAGTGATAATGACGGTCACAAGGAAGAACCAGGCTGTAGATCTCAGGAATTTCATAAAGCTCGCAGCACCTTCAAGTTTTATTACGATCACTACCACCAGTGAGATCATAGGAAAGGGTTTCAAGGGAGTCGATTGATGAAGGTCATAAGTAGAAGAGGAGATCTTCTGCTCAGGCATATGGAAGATACCGTGGAGGACTACGAGATGATGCACAGATGGCTCAACAAGCCCCATGTGCTTGCTGCATACTCGTATCATCCAAGTTCCATTGAAGAAGTCATGGAAAAGTATAAAAAAAGGATAAAGGGAGAGAACCATGTGATCCCTTCCTTTATTTTATATAAGGGAAAAGAAATAGGGTATATTCAGTTTTATCCGGTAACAGATGAGTATGGGTTGAGGGATAAACAGATCCTGAACAGATATCTTAAGCCTTTTGCAGCAGATATATTCATAGGGGAAGAGGATATGCAAGGGAAAGGACTCGCTCCTGAGACACTTATGATGCTTCAGGACTATCTGTTTTCGGAAAAAGACAGCGATGCTGTTCTCATCGATCCCGATATCGATAACTTGAGAGGCTTGAGGGCTTACGAGAAGGCGGGATTCAGGAGACTGACCGAGTTTACCAGAATCGGCTCGGACAGGATGACAGTATTAATGATTAATGAAAGGAAAAAGGATATGGAGGGACTTATTTTTAAAAGAAGATCGATAAGGAAATATATAGATAAACCAATCGAAAAGGAAAAGATCGAAAGGATAGTAAGGGCGGCTCAGCTGGCACCTTCCGCCATGGCTGTTTTTCCATGGGAGATAGTAGTTACGACCGATAGGGAGAAGATGAAAAAGGTTGCTGACGTGAGTCCTTACGGCAAATTCGCCAAGGATGCAGGAGCGGTATTCATAATGTGCGGAGATCTCAGCCATTACAAGGAAGGAAGAGGCAAGGATTTCTGGGTACAGGACTGCTCGGCTGCAATAGAGAACATCCTGCTTCAGATAGTGGAGGAAGGGTTAGGCGGAGTATGGCTCGGAGTTTATCCGATCGAGGAGAGGTGCAATGATCTGAGGAAGATATTCAACATTCCTGAAGACATAATCCCTCTTGGGACGATAGTCTGCGGATACAGCGATGAGGAAAATGTGGCCAAGGACAGGTTCTTCCCGGAAAAGGTGCACTACGAGGAATACTGATGATCAGAAACATACTATTCGATCTAGACGGGACATTAACCGATTCGAAGGAAGGAATAATAAAGAGTGCTCAGTATGCTCTTGAAAAACTCGGGATTGAACCGCCTGCATTCAGTGAAATGTTCTGGGTGATCGGGCCGCCGATAAGACAGTCTTTTTCTGAAAAGTTCTCTCTTGATGAGGAAACTGCGTTTAGGGGATTAAAGTTCTATCAGGAGCGGTTCGGAGACGTGGGCTATCTGGAAAACGAAGTATATGAAGGCGTTCCCGAGATGCTCAAAATCCTTAAGGATAAAGGATACCGGCTATTTATCACGACATCGAAGCCTACGGTTTATACGGAGGCCATTCTTAAGCACTTCGGACTCTATGATCTCTTTGAATTCGTGTCAGGAAGCGATCTTGATGGAACAAGAGGAAAAAAGGCTGAGGTTATAAGGACCGTAATGGATAAACATGGTCTTAAAGAAAGCGAGACCGTCATAATCGGAGACAGAAAACACGATATCATAGGAGGAAAGGAAACCGGTATATTCACCATTGGGGTGAGATATGGATACGCAGACAAAGGGGAACTGGAGTCTGCGGGAGCAGACTGGATAGCCAAGACTCCCATGGATATTGTAAGAATAGTGGAGGAATCATGAAAAAAAGCATCTACAATACGCTCGTTTATGCCCACAGAGGAGCTTCGGGTTATATGCCTGAGAACACCATGGCCAGTTTTGAACTGGCAGCTGAGATGGGAGCTGACGGGATAGAACTTGACATCCAGCTTTCAAAGGACGGGAAGATAGTAGTCTGTCATGATTATAAGATAGACAGGACGAGCAACGGGAACGGATACGTAAAGGACATGACATATGAAGAACTCAGGAGGTTCAATTATGCCAACGGAAAAGAAGGAACTTATGAAATCCCGCTCCTGGAGGAAGTACTGGAGCTTATAAAGAAAAAAGACATGATACTCAACATTGAGATCAAGAACGACGCGTATATTCCATATGAAGGAATAGAAGAGAAGACAGTAAAGCTGGTAAGGGATATGGGAGTCGGTGAGAATATAATCTATTCTTCCTTCTATCATCAGTCTTTAAGGCGACTGAAGTTCACGGATCCTTCCGCCAGAATAGCGATCCTTTATGAAGCCGGACTGTATGAACCATGGAACTATGGCAAACAGCTCGGAGTCTGTGCTCTGCATCCGCATAAGAGCTCCGTATATGAACCTTTTATGCTGGATTATTCCCACAGGGAGAAGCTCCTTGTGAACACATGGACAGTCAATGACGAAAAAGAGATGAGGGCGCTTACAAGGAGAGGAGTTGACGGACTCATAACCAACTATCCCGATGTTGCGCTAAAAGTCGTGAAAGAAGAAAACATTCTGAAGATAGAGGATTAGGAAATGAGACCAAACAGAGAACAGGCAGAAGCGCTGCTTAGGAAGTACGTTAAAACGGAAAGCCAGATAATCCATGCAAAGAGCGTGGAAAGCGCAATGAGATTTTTTGCTGGAATATACGGTGAAGACAAGGAATTCTGGGGCATCTGCGGGATGCTTCATGACATAGATTACGATCTGTTCCCTGAGGAGCACTGCATAAAAGCTAAGGACATCCTTGAGGCTGAGGACATCGATTCCGACATCATACATGCAGTCCAGAGCCATGGATACGGTATCTGTTGCGACATAGAACCCATGAACCTTATGGAGAAGACCCTGTTTGCAGTGGATGAGCTTACGGGACTCATTTCCGCAACAGCTATAATGAGACCATCCAGGAGTGTCATGGATCTTGAGACGAAGTCTGTAAAAAAGAAGTTCAAGGACAAACGCTTTGCCGCAAAGATAGACCGAAGCACCATTGAGAGAGGCGCTGAAATGATGGGGATCTCTCTTGATGAACTGATAGAGAATACCATCCTCGGAATGAGAGAGGTGCATGAGGAACTGAACCTCTGAATATGACCGGGGATCCTGAACATATGGAAAACAGATTCACTTACGAAAAAGAAGGAATGCAGCTGTCTTTTATAACAGAAGACAGCCTTTTCTCGCCAAGACATGCCGATCTGGGTACTGAGTCTATGCTTAGCCTGGCAGAAGCCGGTGAAGAAGACATAATACTGGATCTCGGGTGCGGATACGGATTTGCAGGAGTGTTCTGTTACAGAAAGTTTTCTCCGGCCAAGCTGGTATTTACTGATGTTGACGAGCTTGCGGTCAGATATGCAGAGAAGAACGCACTTATGAATGGTGTTGAAAGGGCTGAGTTCTATGTCGGAGATTCCCTGTCTGCTATCCCTGCGGACCTAGAGTTCAGCATGATCCTTTCCAATCCTCCCTATCATACCGATTTCAGTATCGCAAAGAGATTCATATCGGGAAGTTTTCAAAGGCTGAAGACCGGGGGAAGGCTCTTAATGGTGACAAAGAGAAGGGAATGGTATGAGAACAGGCTCAGGACAGTTTTCGGAGGAGTTAAGGTAAGAGAAGCTGAGGACTATTATGTCTTCATTGCCGAAAAGAGGGAAAAGAGACCGGAAAGACCGGCAGAAAAAACGATGTCAAAGAAGCTTCAGAGGAAATATGGGAAGAGTGCTGTTCACAAGAAGAATAAATGACTGGAAAGACTGGAGCGGTATCTTTACCGATACGGAAGCTTTCTATCCTCTGGCAGAAGCGATATTCATGAAGACCGGTATACCTTTTTCCGGGCTCACAGGACTTGCTCCCGGAACGAATGCGGTTTTCAGATCCGGAGACTATGTAATAAAAATATTCGCTCCTCCGGAATCCGGAATAACAGGCTCAAATGATGGAGAGAGGGAAATAAGGCTCATGGAGGCCGCAGGAAGAAAAGGCATATCAGTGCCGAAGATCATATCCCGCGGGTCGGTAAATGACCTGTATGATTTCAATTATTACATCATGTCCTATATTGAAGGGACAATGCTGGGGGATCTGTATGATGCTGAAAAGAGCATGGACAAGGGGATCATAAGAGAACTTCATGATCTGGTGATCACTTTGAGACAGATAGGCTTTGAGGAATGCGACAGGCTTGATCCTGTACGAGCAGCCGTTGAGAATGAAAGGCTGGACTTACTGTCCCCGGAGCTCAGAAAAAGCTTTATTCTCGGTACGACAGAGCGGCTCAGTGAAGAGTACGTATGCTGTCACGGAGACCTGACCGGGGAGAACATTATAGTGGGAAAGAACGGGATATCGCTGCTGGATTTCGGGGATGCGATTGCTGCTCCCCGATATTATGAATATCCCTCGCTCTTCATCGAAGGTCTGAGAGCAGACAGAGACGCATGCAGATATATGGCTTCTCTTCTCGGAGAGAGGGACATCCTTAAAGCCATCACGAGTGCATTCTGTCTTCATGAATTTGCTCCGGATCTTCTAAAGACACTTTGCAGGAAAACAGGGAGTGATATATCAGGACTCAGATCCATTGAGGACGTGAGTCATCTTTTGGAGGCCATTCTATGAAGGACAGGATCAGCAAGACCAATGCCATGAGGATACTTGATTCTGCAAAGGTGAAATATGTCGTTCATGAGTATCCCCACGAAGATATTGCAGTTCCGGGAGATGAGGTCGCACGACTTGTCGGAGCGGATCCCGACAGAGTGTTCAAGACCCTGGTGACAAGGGGAAGTTCGGGAGATATATTCGTTTTCATAGTGCCCGTAAGGGAAGAACTGGATCTCAAAAAGGCAGCAAAGCATTCAGGAGAAAAGGCCATAAGCATGGTCAGGGTATCGGAACTTCTGAATCTTACAGGGTATATAAGGGGAGGATGCACGGCGATAGGGATGAAGAAGGATTACCCGGTATTTCTGGAGGAGACCGCATCCCTGTTTGAAAGCATTTTTGTAAGCGGAGGAAAGATAGGGCTTCAGATCGAACTCGATCCGGAAGACCTTCTAAGGACTGCATCGGGCAGATATGCCGATCTCATTACGGACTGATATGGACAGTATACCGATCATTTATACAGAAAGGCTTATATTAAGGCCTTGGATGGAATCAGACCTTGAGGATATGTATGAGTATTCATGCGATGAGAGAGTCGGACCCTATGCAGGTTGGGCTGCTCATAAGAGCATCCTTGAGGCTAAACAGGCACTTGCCAGGCTAATGAATGACAGGATGACTGAATCCAGGGCGATAGTGCTGAAGAGCGAAGGAAGGGCAATCGGGAATATTGGCATCCATAACAGATCTCCCAGAAGACCAAGATGGGGCAGGGTAGAAAGAGAGCTTGGTTATGTCCTGAATCCCAGATACTGGGGAAATGAGTACGCTCCGGAAGCTGCCAGAGCAGTAATGAACTATTGTTTTGCGGTAAAGAAGGTGGATACCCTCTGGTGCGGACACTACGAGTTCAACGAAAATTCCAGAAAAGTGATAGAAAAACTTGGTTTCAAACTGGAGATAAAGAGGCAGGAGATGCTGTTCCACATGGATGACAGAGTGGAGAACGCATACTATTATAAAATGGACAGAAGGGAATACATATCCCTATACAGAAACGGAAAGATATGAAAAAAGATGCCTACGGCATCTTTTTTTTACTGCACGAACCAGTCTTTTGGCCAGTATCTCATTTAATTAAATATTAATATAAGAGAAAGGGATCATTTGTCACTTTCCTTTATATCTTTCTTCCATTTTCTTATTATTTCAAGCCGCTCCTTGTATTTCTTCTCGAGCCCCTGTTCGGTCGGGTCGTAATAGACAGTTCCTTCAAGGGAATCAGGCAGGCACTGCAGGTCTGCTATCTTTTCCTTGAAATCATGAGCATACTTGTAGCCTTTTCCGTAATCCAGGTCCTTCATGAGCTGAGTGGGGGCATTCCTTATCTGGAGCGGTACCGGCTCCGCCAGCTGTTCAAGAGCGTCCTTCTTTGCCTTCTCATAGCCTACGTAGAGTGCGTTTGATTTCGGAGACAGGGCCATGTGGACTACTGCCTGTGCCAGTATGACATTGCACTCAGGTACTCCGATATAGTGGCATGCATTATATGCCGCAACGGCCATCTCGAGAGCTCTCGGATCAGCAAGCCCTATATCCTCGCTGGAAAAACGTATGACTCTCCTTGCAATGTATAACGGATCTTCACCTGCCTCCAGCATTCTGGCAAGCCAGTATAAGGCTGCGTCCGGATCAGAGTTCCTCATGGATTTATGCAGAGCGGATATGAGATTGTAGTGTTCTTCTCCGTTTCTGTCATAGAGGAGAGATTTCTTTGAGATGCACTGTTCGATGATATCTTTTGTCACTTTGATATCAGTTTCGCTGTATTCGCCATTCAGGATAACCATCTCGAGAGTAGAAAGTGCGGTTCTGGCGTCCCCGTTAGAAAACACGGCTATCATTTCAAGCATGTCTTCATCTATGTCCACATTGTAATTGCCAAAGCCGTTGGGACTCGTAATGGCATTTTTGAGCAGCGTCTTTATGTTATCAGTCGTAAGAGCGTGAAGTAGGAACACTTTGCATCTGGACAGAAGAGCGTTATTGACCTCAAAAGATGGATTCTCTGTAGTGGCACCGATGAGAATGATGCTTCCTTTTTCGACATAGGGAAGAAAGGCATCCTGCTGTGCCTTGTTGAACCTGTGTATCTCATCCACGAAGACAATGGTCCTCTCGCCGAACCGCTGGTTATCCTCGGCCTGCTGCATGACGGACCGTATGTCCTTGATGCTGCTGTTGACTGCTGAAAAATCAACGAACTTGGACTTCGTCGTGTTGGCGATTATCCTGGCGAGAGTCGTCTTGCCGACACCCGGAGGGCCCCAGAAGATCATGGAGGATAATGCGTCCGTTTCAATGATCCTTCTGAGCACTTTTCCCTGGCCTACAAGATGCTCCTGCCCGACGAATTCTTCAAGTGTAGAGGGCCTCAGTCTGGCTGCCAGAGGTTCAAATCTGTTTTGTGAAAACAATGTCTGCTGTTCCATATCGATCCTCGGTTTTATTATATTTTCAGGGGCTTTTTCTTGCAAGCGAACGTTCGGGCAAGTTTTGTGGTCAAAGGTCTTGAATTCGCATATAATGTGTTGGACATATGAAGGGAAGGATTGAGATATGACAAAGATCACAGATCTGGAACCGAAGAGTTTCTGGCACTTTTTTGAAGAGATAAGCCGTATCCCAAGAGGCTCCGGTAACGAAAAAGCAATTGCTGACTACATTGAATCTTTTGGAAAGAAAAGAGGATTCTATACATACAGGGATGAAGTCCATAACGTGTTTATCAGAAAACCTGCTTCGGCAGGATGCGAGGAGGCTGCGCCATTGCTCCTTCAGGGCCATATGGATATGGTCTGCGAAAAGAACGGGGACTGCGAGCATGATTTTCTGAATGATCCCATCTCTCTCATAATTGAAGACGGATGGGTCCATGCTGACGGAACGACTCTCGGAGCTGATAACGGGACTGCCATAGCATCCATGCTTTCAATTCTGGATGACGATCATCTTGCTCATCCGGTCCTTGAATGTCTTTTCACAGTTCAGGAGGAGATAGGCCTTATCGGTGCAAGTTTCTTTGATGCAGAGCAGATCACCTCCATGAGGATGCTGAACATGGACTGCGGAGGAGAGGGAACCATAACTTCTAGCTGCGCAGGTGGAATGGTGGTGGAGCTTTCAAAGAATCTTGACCTCGTCCCCTTCAATGGTACGGCAATTAAGATCCTGGTAACGGGGCTTGCAGGAGGCCACAGCGGAGGAAAGATCAAGAACTATCTCGGCAATGCAAACAGGATAATGGGAAGGATACTCATGCATCTCGATGAGCCGGCGATAGTATCCATAAGGGGCGGAAACAAGGATAATGCGATACCGAGGGAATGTGAAGCCGTGGTATCCGTTGAGAATCCGGAAAAGGCATTTTCGATCATAGGTGACATGGAAAAGACCATCAGAGCAGAGCTCGGAGACGAGGATCGGGATTTCAAAGTCATAGTTGAAGAGGAGATGCCATATATCCTCATGGCAGATACGGATGACAGCAGAAAGATATGGCAGATCCTGAACGTTGGACTTGACGGAGTGCTTTGGATGAGCCACAGCATTGAGGATCTGGTGGAAGCGTCTGTTAATCTTGCAGTGATAGACATGAATGAAGATGAAGTGAGGCTCACGTTCTCCCCGAGGGCAGCTATCGAGAGCCTTAACGACTATACTCAGGAGAGACTGGAGATCATGTCCGAGATACTCGGATTTGAGATGAAAGTCCTTTACAGATATCCGGGCTGGGCATTTGCAAAAGATTCCCCGTTAAGAGACCTTCTCATCAGGGTATATAAAGAAGAGACAGGTAAGGATATGGAGATAAAAGCCGTACATGGGGGCCTCGAGACCGGGATAATCCTTGGCAAGAAACCGGGATTAGACATAGCGGCAATAGGTCCTGACAGTGAGGGGGCACACAGTCCTCAGGAAAGACTGAATATCAGTTCAATGGAAAGAACCTACAGACTCGTCTGTAGAGTAATAGAAGAATGTTCAAAGAGTTAAAGGGAGGAATTGAAACATGACAGATATCGAGATCGCTCAGAGCACACCCATCAGGCCTATTTCCGAAGTTGCGGAATCCATAGGCATCAGCACTGATGAACTGGAATTCTACGGAAAGTATAAGGCCAAGATAGACCCGCTCACAATCAAGAGAGACAAGGCGCCGGGAAAGCTGATACTGGTCACAGCAATCACTCCTACCGCGGCAGGCGAAGGGAAGACAACTACCACAATAGGTCTTGCCGACGGACTCAAGAAGATAGGCAAGAACGTCATGGTAGCCTTGAGAGAGCCATCTCTCGGACCGGTATTCGGAGTCAAGGGAGGGGCAACCGGAGGCGGATATGCGCAGGTAGTTCCGATGGAAGACATAAACCTTCATTTTACAGGTGACTTCCATGCCATCGGTGCTGCAAACAACCTGCTCGCAGCCATGATAGATAATCATATATACCAGGGAAACGAACTTGGAATCGATCCTAGAAGGGTAACCTGGAGAAGATGTGTCGACATGAACGACAGACAGCTGAGATTCGTAGTTGACGGACTTGGCGGAAAGGCTAATGGAACTCCGAGAGAAGACGGATATGACATTACGGTCGCTTCTGAGATAATGGCAGTCCTTTGCCTTGCAGACGACATTCATGATCTTAAAGAGAGACTCGCAAGGATAATCGTCGGATACAATTATGACGGCGAGCCTGTCACTGCAGGTCAGTTAAAGGCTGCAGGAGCCATGGCTGCTCTCTTAAAGGATGCAATGAAGCCGAACCTCGTTCAGACACTTGAGGGAACACCGGTATTCATTCACGGAGGACCTTTTGCAAATATAGCTCACGGCTGTAACTCAGTCATAGCGACAAAACTTGCAATGAAGATCGGTGATTATGCCGTGACGGAGGCAGGATTCGGTGCGGATCTCGGAGCAGAGAAGTTCCTCGATATCAAGTGCAGATATGCAGGTCTCAAGCCATCGGCAGTGGTTCTTGTGGGAACTGTAAGAGCGCTCAAACTCCACGGCGGAGCTGATAAGAAGAATCTTGCTGAAGAGGATATAGATGCTCTCATCAAAGGTATCCCGAACCTCTTAAAACACGCTTCAAATATCCAGAATGTATATAAGCTTCCGTGTGTTGTTGCCATAAACAGATTCCCGACTGACACAGAAAATGAGATAAAAGTCATCATCGATGAACTGAAGAAGATCAACGTCAACGTTATTCTTTCAGAAGTCTGGGCTAAGGGCGGAGAAGGAGCCATCGAGCTTGCAAACGAAGTCGTAAGACTCTGTGAGACTGACAATGATTTCACCTTTGCATATGAGGATGAGGACTCCATCGAAACAAAGATCGAGAAGATAGTGAAGAAGGTCTACGGAGGAGCGGGAGTGGATTATACCGCTGATGCAAAGAAACAGCTCCGTACTTTCAAGAAACTTGGTTATAACAGGATGCCGGTCTGTATGGCAAAGACACAATATAGCCTGTCTGACAACGCTAAACTGCTTGGAGCACCTGAGAACTTCAAAGTGACAGTCAGAAACCTAAAGATCTCTGCAGGAGCAGGATTCATCGTAGCTCTTACAGGAGAGATCATGACGATGCCCGGACTGCCAAAGGTACCGGCTGCAGAAAACATCGACGTTGATGACAACGGAGTCATCAAGGGACTTTTCTGAGCACTAATCAAAGCATAAAAAGGCGGATCAATCTGATCCGCCTATTTGTATTTATGAACAGACTTATCAGGTCTCGAAAAATTCCCTGTAGCATTCAGGTCCCCCTGCAAGTATGGATACAGGAATATCAAATCTTATCGGGTCGCCGTTCATGTCCGTGATCACTCCTCCTGCTTCCTCAACTATGACGGATGCCGCAGCATAGTCATAAGGCTGGAGGATGAGTTCGAAGAACAACCCCGTCCTTCCTGCGGCGATATAGCAAATATCAAGAGCCGCGGAGCCAAGACGCCTCAGATCGAGACATTTCGGAAACAGCCTTTCCAGAGTCTCGAAAGTACCCTTGAAATAATACTCCTCATTCCTGTGATATGGGGAAGTGCCGAAGGAGAGGAGATTATGTTCAAGCCCATCGGTCCTGGCAGATATCTTCCTGTCATTCACAAAAGCACCTTTTCCCTTCTCTGCATGAAACATCTCTCCGTTATAAGGGTTATATACGACTCCGATATATCCCTTCCCGTCTTTAAGAAGACATATTGAGATCACACTGATCATCATTCCGTGAATGAAATTAGACGTCCCGTCTATAGGGTCGATCACAAAGGTATAACCATCTTCAAGGGGCTTATGGGAATCAAGACCGGCTTCCTCTCCTATGAAGGACGCTTCCGGAAGAAGCTCCTTCAGTTTCTTTATGAGGAACGTCTGTACCGCCACATCATATTCGGTGACAAGATTAAAGTCCCCGGCTTTCTCAGACTGGGTCTTTTCTATATCATGGGCGCTGAGCATGATGCTGCCCGCTTCTCTGGCAATGTCCATGATCTGCTGTTTCAGATCGGTACTGTTATTCATAGGTTGAAACTCTCGTAACGCTTGTCTTTTTCCCTGAGGAGGGTATCGTCGTATTTACCCGTCTTCAGGAAGGATTCTGTCATGGAAAGATCGGGGATGCCCGCCCTTCCGCCTATTCCCGTGCACTTTATGGCAGCAACGGCATTTGCGAATTCTGCGGCTCTAACCGGATCATAATCCGCAGCAAGGGCGTATACATATGCTCCGTGATACACGTCTCCCGCACCGACCGTATCCACCGTCTCGACTTCAAAACCGGGCAGATATGCGAATTCACCTTCCTTGGTATAGACTGCAGAGCCTCTTTCACCGAAAGTGAAGACCACTATAGAAGGACCCCATTCGGTTACCTTCTTCATGTTCTCCTTGAAATGGATCGGCTGGAGAGAAGAATCTTCTCCAAACAGCGAATTATAGTAGAATTCCGAACCGATGAACACATCTATCCTGTCCAGCATGTTCTGGATCCCCTCATTATAAGTGTCTGCATCAATGGATACTATACCGCCGTGCTCATGCATTATGTCAGCAAGCCTTCTTGATACATCGTTTGCATTTTCAAGATGCAGGATGTCATGGGATGCGACAAACTCCTCATCTATGTCATCGACCGTATACGGACGGCATTTTGGACTTCTTGCCAGTATATTTCTTCCCTTAGTCACCGGATCTGACAGGACCACTGAGAATCCGTTGGATCCATCTCTGATGAGATGGGATGTATCCACATTATAGTATTTGAAGTCTTCGATGAGGAATGAGCCGTAAGAATCAGCTCCTATCACTCCTATCATGGAGGAGATCCCTCCCAGTTGTCCTACAGCTGCAAGAGCCGTGGATACCTTTCCGCCTCCCTGCCAGCTTGTCTTTCTGATCCTGGCACCGTCATTCTTGCCTGTCGGAAGATGGTCTATATTGACCAGAAAGTCCATGAACGGCATACCGTATGCTATTATCTTTTTCATGATCTCTCCCTGAGTATCCTACCTGTCATTCAAGATTATTGTGGTTGCTTATTATATCGTCAAAGGTGACTCCCAGTCTGTCAGCTATCTGTGAATAGATGCAGTCATTCAGCATGAAGGCTGCCTGATAGTACACGAGCGTTATGGCAACGGGTTGTTCTCTGACGTCTCCGGTATAGAGAGTCGGGACCACGACTACAATATCTGCCTTTTTTGCGATATATGATTCTGCTCCGTGGGTTATGACTGCAAGATCTGCTCCATGCTCCTTTGCCTGATCGGCCAGGATCTTCATGGTATCGGTCTCTCCTGATCCGCTTCCAATTATAAGGAGATCGCCTTCATGGATCGAAGGAGTAGAGTTGTCTCCGACGATGTGGGTCTTGAGCCCGAGCTGTGAACAGTTCATGGAGAGTATCCTGATCATGTTTCCTGCGCGGCCCCAGCCTGCCACATAGATCCTCTTTGCCTTTATTATGGCATCTACTATGCTGTTTATCTGTGCCTGATCCACTGCAAGAAGGCTCTTCGCCGTGTTCTCAGCAACTTCCTGTCTTAATTTGATTCCGTCTATCATGATATCCCTCCGTATTACTCAAGATTGTTGTGATTGTAGCGCACATCCTTGCCTGTCAGGCCTCTTGCTTCCAGTACGTATGCCTGTACGCAGTCGCAGACCATCTCAAGGACATGATAGAAAGAACCGCCCCTGTCCTCGGGATTCGGTGAACGGCGGAATTCTCTAGGGATCCATACATTAACATCTGCCATCTGTCCTATAGTGGATTCAGGATTTCCGGATATGAGGGCAAGCCTTGCCCCGAATTTTTTGGCCTTCTCTGCGAGGATTACCATGGTCTTCGTAGTGCCCGAACCAGAGCCGATGACCAGAAGATCCCCGGGCTTAATGGCGGGTGTGGAGTTGTCTCCGCATACGAATGTCTCAAGTCCTGCCTGCGAACAGTTCATGGATAGTATCTTGACGTTATTTCCGGCTCTTCCAAACCCTGCCACGAATATCCTGTTGGCTTTCAGTATCTCATCTGTCAGAGCATCCAATTCGTCCTGGGACACTCTCATCAGAAGTTCCGCATCGCCGTTTGCTACATTCTGTCTCAATTTGACTCTGTCCATAACGATCCCTCCTAATTTTTGATCATTACAATTATATCATGAATGGTATTCAGTTCACGGCTGGGGAGGGGTAAAGGGAAAAATAAAAGGCTGCCCCGGATCCGGTCCAGCCGGTTTCCAAAACAGCCTTAAACATGACTTAGTCTGATGTTATGCCATCATTCCAGATTGTTATGATTGTAGGAGATGTCAGCCATCGTAAGACCTCTGAGCTCGCAGATGTACATACGGATGATGTCTACCACCTGGACCATTACATGATAGAAAGAGCCGCCGCCGAGTTCGGGAGTGCCTTCTTCATGCTTGAGTCTTGTGATCTGAACATTGTAGTCAGCCAGCTTTCCGATGGTGGATTCTCTGTTTGCAGAGATAAGGCCAAGCTTTGCGCCATGCTCTTTTGCCTGCTGGGCAAGGATGACCATGGTCTTGGTCTCGCCTGAACCGGAACCGATAACGAGGATGTCTCCTTCATGTATGGATGGTGTTGTGTTGTCACCGCAGATATGAGCGGTCATACCCATCTGTGAGCAGTCCATTCCAAGGATCTTGACGCAGTTTCCTGCACGTCCCCATCCTGCAACATATACTCTCTTTGCACTGTTGATTGCTTCGGTGAGTGCATCGAGTTCAGCCTGATCTACTCCTGAGAGCATCTTCAGATCGTCTTCGCCTACGCGGATTCTTTCTTTGATTCTGTCCATAGTTGACTCCTTAATAATTTCATTTTGATGTCTATATGATAACCATTTTCATTACGTTAATAACACAGCCGTGAACAAAAATGAACAATCCGTGAATTGAGGTAGGGTAAAACCGCACTTCACCGTATCTTCTTGAAAAAACAGGGGAGCTAATATATTATGATAAATGCATATTTATCGCCAAGATGGATATGAGAATAACTGAGGAGATATCATGGGGCTTTTTGATTACAAAGACATCGGCATAGATCTTGGAACTGCCAATGTGCTCGTATATATAAAGGGGAAGGGCATTGTCCTTCGTGAGCCTTCCGTGGTCGCTATCGACAGGAATTCCGGTCAGATGGTCGCCGTGGGTGAAGAGGCCAGGGTCATGCTTGGAAGGACCCCCGGAAATATAGTTGCCGTAAGGCCGTTAAGAGAAGGCGTCATATCCAATTTCCACGACACAGAGAGGATGCTCAGGTTCTTCCTTAAGAAAGTCATAGGAAGGAAACTGTTCATCAGGCCCAGAGTCGTCGTTTGTGTGCCAAGCGGCGTAACGGAAGTAGAGAAGAGATCGTTCATAGAGGCTTGTGAGGATGCCGGAGCAAAGCAGACCCATCTTATTGAAGAGCCTATCGCTGCCGCTATCGGAGCCGGACTCGACATCAGCAAACCTATAGGACAGATGGTCGTCGACATCGGCGGAGGAACCACCGATATAGCAGTCATCTCCCTTGGAGGAGCCGTTATCAGCGGTTCCATCAAGTGTGCAGGAGACAAGTTCGACGATGCCATGATCCAGTATATAAAGAAGAAATACAATATGATAATCGGTGAGAGGACCGCCGAGGATATAAAGGTCAACATCGGATCCGCTTTCCCGAGAAGAGAAGAGGCGTTCATGGAGGTCACCGGAAGGAATCTGGTGTCTGGTCTTCCCAAGACTATTACCATCAGTTCCAATGAGACGATAGAAGCCTTCCAGGAGCCGCTGAACCTCATAATGGAAGAAGTACACAGTGTACTGGAGAAGGTACCGCCGGAACTGGCTGCGGACATAGCCGAAAACGGCATCTGCATGACCGGAGGAGGGGCACTTCTTTACGGACTTGACAGGCTCCTGTCGGAGAGGACCAAGATCCCGTGCTACATAGCCGATGATGCCATCTCATGCGTGGCCATCGGAACAGGAAAGTCCCTGGACAACATCGACATATACGGAGCAACCGTATACTACGACTACAGACAGGGCGAGAATTACTACACAAAATACTGACAAGACATTAAGAGCTTCCCCGGAAGCTCTTTTTTTGACTGTAAGACCCATAAATGCCATAATTAATTGTGATCATCTTGGAATGGTATGGGACATATGAACATCTACAGCATATCCGAAATAAAGAATTTCTTTGAAAAGGGATCTTTAGCTCCGCTTAGAAGTCTGGGGCAGAATTTCCTGATTAACGGCTCAGTATCCGAGAGGATAACTGAAGCATCTGGGACCAAGGGAAGGAACGTGCTTGAAGTGGGACCGGGGCTCGGCTCCATAACCGAAAAACTGCTTCCTGTTTCCAAGCAAGTGGTTTCTGTTGAAATCGACAGGGGGATGTGCTCATTCCTAAAGAGCCATTTCTCGGAGACGGAGAATTTCACACTCATTGAAGGAGATTTTCTGAAGACCGACATAGAAGTGATATGCCGGGAAAACTTCGGAGGTGAAAAGGCCGTACTGGTCGGAAATCTTCCATACTATATAACATCCAAATGCATAATAAAGGCCTGTGAGGCATACTCATTCCTGGACAGCGTCACCGTAATGGTGCAGAAGGAGGTCGGAGAAAGGCTCGTTGCAGGTGCAGGAGAAGGAGAATACGGAGCTATATCCGCTTTTCTCTCATATTTTTCCGGAACCGAATATCTGTTTGACGTATCGAGAGAAAACTTTTATCCGGTGCCGGAAGTCGATTCATGCATCATAAGGATTGACTTGAGACCGAGGTTCGATATAGATCTTAAGGACTATGCCGACGCAGTAAGGGGACTCTTTCTGATGAGAAGGAAAACAGTAAAGAATAACCTTAAGAATTATTACAGGCTGTCTGCTTCCGATACCGATGCTGTTCTTGAAAAGGCGGGCATCGACGGGAAGAGGAGAGCCGAGACCATGACGGCAGAGGAGTTCGTGAGAGTGGCAGAAGCTGTCTCTAAGACAAGGGACGGAAACTGACGGGGATAAAAAAGTGATAAAAATCGAAGGCGTTGTTGAAGACATAATATATAAGAATGAAGAGAATTCATATACGGTACTGGAGCTCGATCATGAGGGGACTCCGATAGTTTGCGTTGGAACTCTCCCCTTCATACAACCCGGAGAAAGCGTCATATTCTACGGAGAATATGTCAACCACAAGAATTATGGAAAGCAGTTCAAGGTCTCTTCCATGGAGACGAAAGAACCTGAGACCGATGATAACATAATAGCGTTTCTTTCAGGAGGGCTCATAAAGGGAATAGGAGCCGTGACAGCTACGAGGATTGTGGAGAGATTCCATTCCGATACATTTGACGTCATAGAGAATGAGCCGGACAGACTGATAGAGATCAAAGGCATCAGTTCCAGACTGGCGGACAGCATTCAAAACCAGTATACGGCTCTTAAGGAGACGAGGAGCATAATAATCGAACTTCAGAAACTCGGCCTTAGCGTGAAAGAAGGCATGATGGCTTATGAGGCGTATGGGAGCAATGCTCCCTACATCATAACCAGGAATCCATACAGGCTCATGGATGACATACGGGGATTCGGTTTTGAAAAAGCAGATGCTCTGGCAGAGAAGATAGGGATAGAGGACTACAGAGATCTCAGGATCCAGAGTGCGATAAGGCATGTGCTCAGGCAGGCCCAGCAGAGCGGGCACACATGTCTCCCGGGAAGATTTCTCATACAGAGAGCGTGTTCATTTCTGAACGAAGATGAGGATGAGATTGCGTATCAGCTGAAGAACGTGGTGGACAGCGGCTACGTCTCGGAATCGGTATATAACGGGACGGAGGCATATGCAGACAGTTCAGCATACTTTGCTGAATCGTATATTGCGGACAAACTCATTACTCTGAGCAGGATGCCATGCAGGACGGAAGCGAATGAAAGGATCACAGATGAGGTCATCGAGGGGGATGATTCTCTTTCGGATGAACAGATACGTGCTATACGGATGGCAGTCAGGGAGCCGGTCTCAGTGATAACGGGCGGCCCGGGAACAGGAAAGACGACCATTCTAAACCATATCCTAAGGATCCTCGAATCCTCAGGGGTGATGGTGTCTCTGGCAGCCCCCACAGGAAGGGCTGCAAAGAGGATGGAACAGTCGACCGGAAGAATGGCAAGGACCATACACAGGCTGTTGGAGTATGGTGCAAATCCTGACGACGATGATGATTCCGGATTCGTGAACTTTCTCAGGGATGAGGATAATCCCGTGGAAGCAGATGCCGTAATAATCGATGAGATCTCCATGGTGGATATTTATCTGATGAGGAGCCTTTTAAGCGCCCTCGAGCCCGGGACCAGACTTATCCTCATAGGCGATGCCGACCAGCTTCCATCAGTAGGACCGGGAAACGTGCTCGGAGATATAAGGAAAAGCGGACTCATACCCGAGACCACACTTACCGAGGTGTTCCGTTCCAGCGGAAATATAGTATTAAACGCTCACAGGATAAACAACGGAGAACCTATAGAATACTACGATACCGGTGATTTCGTATTCATAGAGACGAAGACTCCTCAGGAGACCATGAGAGAAGTCTACAGACAGTACATAAGCTATCATGAAAAGGAGAATGTCGAGGTCCAGATTATCTGTCCGGTCAAGAAGGGACTGATCGGGGTCTTCAATATCAATCATGAGATAAGGGAAGCCATAAATCCCCGGTCTGTGGACAAGGCAGAATACAAGTACGGAGATACCCTTTTCAGAGAGGGTGACCGTATCATGCAGGTCGTTAACAACTACGGAAAAGCCTGGTACATATTGGGGAAATCCCATATTCTTACTTCATCTTCAGGGGTGTATAATGGAGATATGGGAGAGATAAGGACCATCGACCATGACGAAAGGACAGTTACCATCCTGTTTGAAGGAGAAAAAGTGGCTGAGTATTCATTTGAGGAGATGGGAGAGATCGAGCATTCCTATGCCGTGACTGTCCATAAGAGCCAGGGCAGTGAATTCGATGTCGTGATACTTCCGTTATGGTATGGGAGGAGCGATTTTCTGACGAGGAACCTTCTGTACACTGCCATGACGAGGGCTAAAGAGAAGCTTATCCTGATCGGAAAGAGGTCGACTATAGATGAGATGGCTGCCAACGCAAGGAACATCCACAGGTTCACCGCTCTTGATCATGAGATGAAGAGGATAAACGAGTTCGGCCACTCATTGGACTACTCTGACAGCGAAGGCTATGATGATTGGACGGATATCTTTCCCGAAGAAGAATGATTTTGGCTTTTCTATGTCTGTGGTTGAAAGTCGATGCCAGACGCAGGCAAAGCGATCCACGTAAGTCGGATAAAATGTTCGATGATCATGGTGCGTCTTAGAAGTAAGTCCATCCGCCCAGGGGCGAGAGGAGCAGTAGTGGGGAAGCAGGTGCTTTAGGAGCGAACCTCCCAGATGGCGAGTGTGGGGGCAAAAATCAGGTCAGATAGAAAGGCCATTTATCTGGAATATAGGTTTCCGAGGGCTTTGTGTTATAAGGCCCGAGGGATGAACATATAATTAATATAGATTAGGAGGTCTGCAGTTATGTTATTGGAAATCAAAGGGAAAGGATTGACGATCTCGAATTATCTTGAGGATCTGGTAACAAAGAAGGCCAGGAAGCTGGAGAGATATTTCAAGAGTGATACACCTGTGAAGGTGGTGCTTTCCATAGAGAAGAGCAGACAGATTTGTGAGGTGACGGTACCTTTCTATGACGGGACCATCCTCAGAGTCGAGGAGTCCGGAGGAGATTTCTACGGTTCCATAGACGGATCGCTGAAGAAACTGGAGAGGATGATCAGGAAACACCGCACCAGACTCGAGAAGGGACTCCATGAGAAGGCATATACATATGAGGAACCGGTATTCGTGGAGGATGAACCGCTCTTGGAAGAGGAAGAGGCAAAACTTGTTAGGCGCAAGACATATCCTACCAAGCCGATGAGTGTTGAGGAAGCAGAGATGCAGATGGAACTCCTCGGACATGAGTTCTTCGTGTTCGTCTCATCTGAATCCAACGAAGTCAACATTCTCTACAAGAGAAAGGACGGAGATTACGGACTTCTTGAGCCCGAAGAATAATAGTTAAATACAGCAACACAGCCGCATCCCTTGAGGATGCGGTTTTTTCATCCAATTGTTCACATTTTCTGCCTATAACGGGATTCGGATAAATGATAGAATTAATCATACTAATAGTAAAATGAGGGGACTATGGGCTTATTTAATTTCGAAGACAAGTTTCTGAAAAGAGCCAGAAAACAGGCTGACAAGGTGGAGGCATTGAGAGACTCCATGATGTCGCTGTCCAACAGCGAGCTTGCCGGACTGACAGAAAAGTTCAGGAAAAGATATGCATCAGGAGAGAGTCTCGACGAGCTTCTGCCGGAAGTGTTCGCACAGGTAAGAGAGGCATCGAGAAGAGTGCTCGGCATGGAGCATTTCTATGTGCAGATCTTAGGAGGCATCATACTCCATAACGGAGATATTGCTGAGATGAAGACAGGAGAAGGAAAAACACTCGCTGCCACTCTTCCCGTGTGTCTCAATGCCCTCACGGGCAAGGGAGTGCACGTAGTCACTGTAAACGAGTATCTGGCAAAGAGAGACAGCGAGTGGATGGGCAAGCTCTATGAGTTCCTTGGCTATACCGTAGGGATCACATTAAGGGAGTCCTCAAATGCGGAGAAGAGAGCGGCATACCTTGCAGACATAACCTACGGCACCAATAATGAATTCGGTTTTGACTATCTCAGGGACAATATGAAGACCTCCAGCTCGCAGCTTGTTCAGAGGGAACTTCAATATGCGATAGTGGACGAGGTCGACTCGATACTTATAGATGAGGCGAGGACACCTCTCATCATATCAGGAGAGGGAGACGAATCCACTGACCTCTATTCCAGGGCTGATACTTTCGTGAGGAAACTGAAAGAGGGAGAGGACTTTGAATACGAGGAGAAGGACAAGAACATCATGCTCACTGAGGAAGGAGTCAGCAAAGCTGAGGAGTTCTTCGGCATAGAGGACCTGAGCGACCTAAAGAATACCCCATATAACCATCACATAATACAGGCTCTTAAGGCCAACTACATATTCAAAAAAGATACCGACTACATAGTCAGGGATGGTGAGATTATAATAGTGGACGAGTTCACGGGAAGACTCATGATAGGAAGGAGATATTCCGAGGGACTTCATCAGGCTATAGAGGCAAAGGAACATGTCAAGCTGAGACAGGAATCAAAGACTTTGGCTACCATAACTCTTCAGAACTATTTCAGGATGTATGAGAAACTTGCCGGAATGACAGGAACTGCAAAAACGGAAGAAAAAGAGTTCGAAGCCATCTATGATCTTGCGGTGGTGCAGATACCCACCAATAAGAAGATGATCCGAATAGACAGGAACGATGAAGTCTTTGCAGATGTCAGGACGAAGTACGAGAAGATCGCTGACGAGATAGCAAGGGTTCATGAGAAAAAACAGCCTATCCTTGTCGGAACCGTGTCCGTGGAAAAAAGTGAGATCATAAGTTCTCTTCTTATAAAGAGAGGGATAAAGCATGAGATCCTTAATGCAAAGAACCACGAGAAAGAGGCATACATCATAGCACAGGCCGGAAGGGCCGGAGCAGTTACCATAGCCACCAACATGGCAGGGAGAGGAACGGACATAATCCTCGGCGGTAACCCGGACTATCTTGCAAAATATGAGATGAAAAAACAGGGCTACAGTGATGACATGATCTTCATGGCATCTACCGAGCTGGAGACTGATAACGCGGATGTCCTCGATAAGAGGGGCATCTACAAGTATCTGCTAAAGAATTTTTCTGAAGAATGCGCGAAGGACAGACAGACTGTCCTTGATGCCGGAGGTCTTTACATACTCGGCACAGAGAGGCATGAGAGCAGAAGGATAGACAACCAGCTCATAGGCAGAAGCGGAAGACAGGGAGATCCCGGAGAATCAGTGTTCTTCATCTCTTTTGAGGACGATCTCATGAGGCTTTTCGGAGGAGACAGGGTTCAGGGGCTCGCTCAGCTTGCGGTCTCTCAGACATCTCTTTCGATCAACTACAGGACCATGTCAAAGCTTATAGAGAGCGCTCAGAAGAGGATAGAGGAAAGGAACTTCAATCTGAGATCCAGAGTTCTCAAATACGATGATGTGATGAACGAGCAGAGAGAGGTCATATACGGGCAGAGAAGACAGATCCTATTTGGAGAGGACACCTCGAAACTGGTCCTCAACATGAAGGATGACATTCTGGACATCATGTTTGGCTCATATATGGAGAGAGGTTCGGAGGATTTCTCTTTTGAAGAACTGAGAAAGAGAGTTGGTATCATATTCGATATCGATATGAGAGACGTTGTTCCGGAGGATGAGAGGGATTTCAGTTCTCTTTCTGCCATGAAGGGTCTCATGAAAAATGCTGCAGAAGAAAAATATCACAGCATTGCTTCTGAGTTCAAATCCGAAAAGATAGAATATGACAGGCTTGAGAGATATATAGTCTTGAAAGCCGTAGATGAAAAGTGGGAAGACCATATCGATGCCATGGATGAGCTGAGGAAAGGCATAGGCCTCAGATCATACGGACAGACGGATCCTGTTGTTGCCTACCAGAAAGAAGGCTTTGACATGTTCGAGGAAATGGTTGAAAATATAAAGGTCTATACCGTGACCATGGTATTCCATATCAACCCGGACCAGACCATTCAGGAGGAAAAGGAGAAGGAGACCACGGCAAACTATCAGGAAGAAGCCAGGGCTCCGAAGAAAGTCGGAGTGAAGATAGGAAGGAATGACCCCTGTCCATGCGGCAGCGGAAAGAAATACAAGAACTGTCACGGCAGGAACCAGTGACTTAAAGGAGATATATTGTGATCCAGTTAGATGAATACAAGAACCAGTCAGCAAATCTGTCTTCGATGCTGAAAGAGGCAGGACAGTCCCTTGGTATCGAGTCGATGCAGGAAGAACTGAAGACACTCAAGGAGCAGATGGAACAGGAAGGGTTCTGGGATGATATAGAAAGTGCCAATAAGGTGACCAGAAAGATCCGTCCCCTGGAGCAGAGCATAAAGGAATATGAGAGCCTTACCTCAGCCCTGGAGGACTTTGATACGCTTCTTATGCTGGAAGAGGAGGAAGGCTCGGGAGAATTTGAGGAAGAGATAGTGGAAACCAGCCATGACCTTGAGGAAAGGATAATGGAATTCAGACTCAGTGCTCTTCTGAACGGAGAATATGACCAGAACAACGCCATTCTTTCCCTCCATGCAGGAGCAGGCGGTACCGAAGCGCAGGACTGGACGAGCATGCTGTACAGGATGTATCAGAGATGGGCTGAGAGAAGACGCTACAAGGTCAAGGTCCTGGATTTTCTTGACGGAGAAGAAGCCGGAGTCAAAAGCGTCACACTTCTGATAGAAGGGCTGAACGCATATGGGTTCCTTAGAAGTGAAAAAGGCGTCCACAGACTGGTAAGGATATCTCCGTTTGACGCAAATGCAAGGAGACATACTTCTTTTGCATCTGTAGACGTGATCCCGGAACTGGACGAAGACGATGATTTCGAGATCAACTGGGATGAAGTCAGGATAGACACCTACAGGTCATCCGGAGCAGGCGGTCAGCACGTCAATAAGACCGACTCCGCAGTCAGGATGACACACATACCCACGGGCATAGTGGTCACATGCCAGAACGAGCGTTCCCAGATACAGAACAGGGAACAGTGCACCATGATGCTGAAATCCAAACTTGCAGATCTGAAAGAACAGCAGAGACTCGCTGACCTTGCAGAAATAAAGGGTGAACTCAAGAAGATAGAGTGGGGAAGCCAGATCAGGAGCTATGTCTTCCAGCCTTATACCATGGTCAAGGATCACAGGACCAATGCTGAGACCGGAAACATAACAGCTGTCATGGACGGGGACATAGATATGTTCATCAACGCATATCTGATAAAGAGCAAATGATCGAGATCATAATAGTAATCGCCGGGATAATTCTGGATCAGCTCAGCAAGAACTGGATGATCCAGAACATGAAATACATGAGCAAGGTTATCATCCCGGGAGTGCTCCAGTACAGCTATGTAGAGAATACAGGCGCTGCATTCGGGATGCTCTCCAAGAATACGATACTCTTAGGTTGTTTTTCCGTAGTCATGAGTGCTGTATTCATTTTCTTCCTGGTAAAGTACAGGAAGAGCCTTTCGATGCTTTCGAGGATATCCCTTGCCCTGATCATTTCGGGTGCGATCGGAAATGCTATAGACAGGATCATGCGGGGGTTCGTGATAGATTTCATCGAGCTTCTGTTTGTTAATTTCGCAATATTCAACATTGCAGACATCTGCATCACGATGGGAGCCATATTCCTTGGCATATCCATCATCTTCATAGAGAGACACAAAGCATCATCATGACTGAAAAGCGCATCGTGGCCGGATCCAATACGGGGCTCAGGTTAGACGTTTTTCTTTCTGAGAATCTCGGAGAACTCTCAAGATCCGGCATCAAGAAACTGATAAGTGAAGGTCTTGTTACTGTGAACGGTGATACCGTTCAGGCTTCCTATATCCCGAAGCAGAGAGACGAGATTCATATAATCCTGAATGAGGAGAATCCTTTACCTGAGCCTGAAGACATTCCTCTGGACATAGTTTTCGAAGACGATGATCTCATGGTGATAAACAAGCAGAAGGGCATAACCACTCATCCTGCTCCTGGAAACATGTCGGGATCTCTCGTGAATGCACTTCTTTATCTTGGAAAGCCGCTGTCCGACAGCAACGGGGATCCTCTCCGCCCTGGCATCGTCCACAGGATAGACAAGGATACGACGGGACTCATACTGGTCGCAAAAACCAACGAGGCTCATGAGGCGCTCCAAAAGCAGATACAGGACAAGACGGCAAGAAGGATATATTATGCTCTGTGCTATGACAGGTTCAGAGACAAGGAAGGGACAGTGGATGCTCCGATAGGCAGACATCCAAAGGACAGGAAGAAGATGGCTGTGATATCCGGCGGCAGACCAGCACAGACCGAATACAGAGTTCTGAGGCAGTATAAAGAGTATACTCTCGTTGAACTGTCCTTAAAGACCGGAAGGACCCATCAGATAAGGGTGCATATGGCATATATTGGCCATCCCGTGGTGGGAGATGAAGTATATGGAAGAAAGAAGAACAGGTTCAGCACCGAAGGGCAGATGCTGCACGCAAAGATAATCGAATTCGACCATCCCTCGACGGGTGAACACATGGTGATAGAGTGTCCGCTGCCTGACTATTTTGAAAGGATACTGGACAGGATCTCCGGCTCGGAACTGGAATGAGAGAAGTTTCGTGTTTTACTGTTTTCAGGAAAACCGGATGAAGATATCAGTTTACATGCATTAATTGACATAAAGAGAACAGATCTCATGACTTATCGAGGTCTGTTCTCTTTTTCTGCCTTTTCTTATATGGCTGACAAGAAGGTCTTAAGAGAATCTTAAGCATTCCCTCCGTTGTTTCTTAATCACAGGGATTTTTATAATCATTACTGGCAGGACAAGAACACCCGATGGGTCAAGTTTGAAAAATCGGCAGAGCTTGAGACCTGTTCAGGAAACGGAAACTGTTCCATGTTCCTGTTTGAGCGATAAGGAGGGATGAAATGGATCATATGACTGTCATCAACAGGGTGATAGGGGCTTTTTTTCTTATATGCTATGCATATCAGTTCATATATACCCTTACAGTCCTGTTCAGAAAGGAAAAGGATATTCCCTTCGGCAAAGCCAATAGGTTTGCGGTGATGGTATGCGCAAGAAACGAGGAAAGAGTCATAGGAGACCTGATCGAGAGTATCCATAACCAGACCTATGATCAGAAACTCATCCGTATCTTCGTGCTGGCGGATAACTGCTCTGACAGAACGGCATATGTCGCCAGACAAGCAGGAGCAACGGTATACGAAAGATATGATGAGAAACATGTAGGTAAAGGATATGCACTTTCCTGCCTTATGAGGCATATGCAGAGCGACTCTCCTGAGGGGTTTGACGGATATCTTGTATTTGATGCCGACAATATCCTGGCCCCTGATTATATAGAGCAGATGAACAGGACTTTTTCCGAAGGACATGATATCGTTACCGGATATCGCAATTCCAAGAATTACGGGGATAACTGGATAAGCGCAGGAACAGGCCTCTGGTATCTCCATGAAAGCCGGTATCTCAACCATGCAAGACATATACTCGGAATAAGCTGCCATGTGAACGGAACAGGCTTTCTGTTCAGCCGCAAGGTGGCGGAAGAGCTGGGCCCTTGGCCTTTTCACTGTCTGGTCGAAGACATCGAATTCTCTGCAAATGAGATCCTCAAAGGCTACAGGATAGCATTCTGTCCGACCGCCATGCTTTATGATGAACAACCGACGGATATCATTCAATCCTGGAGACAAAGGAGACGCTGGTGCAGAGGAGGCCTGCAGATATACCGGAGATACGGTCTTTCGCTGGCTCGCGGAGCATTTCACGGATGCATGTCTTGTTTTGACCTGATCATGAGCACGATGCCGGCATATTTGCTGTCTGTCATATCCCTGGGACTTAACCTTCTGAATCTGATGCATTGCATGGCAAGTGGGGAGAGTATAATGACTATGGCTGGCAGCCTTCTGAAGATGGTGATCGGGATGTATGTGATAATGTATACGGTAGGTCTGCTGACGACGGTGACGGAATGGAGGAACATAAGGACAAGCCCAAAAAGAAAGATACTCTTTATATTCACTTTCCCGTTGTTTATGATCACATATATACCAGTCGCTGTTTCTGCATTATTGTTTAAGGTAGAGTGGAAACCCGTCGAGCACAGGGTAACATTGTCATCGCTGAGGATGAGAGAGGATAAAGATATCCTTCCGTTTTGAAGGAGATAGGATCGTAAATGTACAACATATTGGTGTGTGATGATGAAAAGGATATAGTTTCAGCTTTAACGATATATCTTGAAGCTGAAGGTTACAGGGTCTACAAGGCTTATAACGGCTATGAAGCCCTGGATATAATAGCAAAAGAGGACATCCACCTGGTACTTCTGGATATCATGATGCCGGGAATGGATGGGATTGCAACGATGACTGAGCTTCGCAGGCAAAAGAATCTTCCCGTCATCCTGTTGACCGCAAAGGGGGAAGATACCGATAAAGTACTTGGACTGAATATCGGGGCAGATGACTATGTTACAAAGCCATTCAATCCAGTGGAACTGATCGCACGAGTCAAGTCACAGCTCCGGAGATACCTTCAGCTTGGGGGAAGCACTTTGAGATCGGGGAATATCGTTGTTGGCAGTTTGTCCATGGATGACGATGGCAAGACTGTCCTTGCGGACGGAGAGCAGGTGAACCTGACACCGCTTGAATATGATATTCTGAAACTCCTTATGCAGAATCCGGGGAAAGTCTTTTCCCCGAAGGAGATCTACAGGAGCGTATGGCATGAGGACTGTATCGGAGAGAATCCTGTTGCTGTTCATATCCGGCATATAAGGGAAAAGATAGAGATAGATCCCGCAGATCCAAGATATATCAAGGTCGTCTGGGGAAAGGGCTATAAAATGGAGGAACAGTCAAAATGAAGAAATGGATCTATAAAACATGGGTCAAGGTATTATTATTCTGCTTGTTAGTGCTCTTTACCATTTTAGTGGTTCCTTGCGGAGCAGGTATTATCTATCTCGCAGAGAACAATGCATATGTGGACGGAGGAGAGCAAATATACAGAGACACTCTTGAATCGTCATGTCTTGATGAGATCGATAGAGTATACGGATTTCTATTGGATAACAGCGAGATCGTATCCGAGACCCCTGATGAGCAGTTTATCTTCAAGTTCAGGACGAGTTTCAAAGATTCCCTGTGTTCACTTGTCATCACCTGTAACGGGGAAGAGATATTGAAAAACTATGATATCACGGGGGAATCTCCTTACAGCCAGGAAGTTGACTTCTATATCAATGGAAAACACCTGACCATAACAGCTTCTGCTGATCCCGAAGGGAAGAATTCACGTTTTTCTTTTGTATTGATCTCAAGACTCATACGCAGGAGAAATCTTCTAATCATACTTGAGGCGGTTTTTATAGGAGGATGGATATTTTCACTTGTCTCCACTCTTCTCTCTGCAGGACATAGGTATGGCGAAGAGGGTATTAAACTCTCTTTTGTGGACAAGATACCGATCGAGATATGGGTTGTCGCTGCCCTTCTATTGATGATGGCACTAGCGCAGATAATGGTTCGCACGGGACCTTTTGCCTTACTTTTCTTTCTTATCCCCATCCCATTGTTCTATCTGTTCCTTACAGTACTGGCAGCACAATGCAAGGCGGGAACGTTGATAAGAGACAGTCTTACTGCCAGGATATTAAGGATTGCAAAAAAAGTATTACTATGGCTGTTCCATCTTATATGCAGCATTCCGATGGTCTGGAAAACAGCTCTTGCAGTGACCGGAGTACTTGTTTTTGATGTGTTTTGCATTTTTAACAGTCACGATGAAGAATTCCTTGTGGCTCTATTGCTGGTGAACATTCTTGCGGGTGTCTATCTGATCTATCTGGCCACCGGATTAAAAAAACTGTATAGAGGGGGAAAAGCTCTGGCATCAGGTGATTATGAACATACTATAGATACAAAATACATGTTCGGAGACTATAAACGCCATGCAGAGAATCTTAACTCCATACAGGCCGGGGTCCAGAGAGCGGTGGAGCAGCAGATACGTTCCGAGCGCATGAAGACAGAACTAATAACGAATGTCAGCCATGATATAAAGACTCCGCTGACGTCCATCATCAATTACGTGGATCTCCTAAATAAGGAGGAAGGCTTGCCCCCTGCTGCCCAAGAATACGTCAGTGTTCTGGAGAGACAGGCCAACCGTCTGAAGAAACTTACCGATGACCTTGTTGAAGCATCGAAAGCCTCTACAGGCAATATCCCTGTTACACTCAGTGATACGGATGTCAATGTTTTTATGACACAGATAGTAGGCGAATACAGACAGAAACTGTTGGATAATCAGATAGAACCAGTCCTGACGCTGGATAAAGGAGAGCCTCATATAAATGCCGACGGAAGACTCTTGTGGAGGGTAATGGATAATCTTTTGAGCAATATCTGCAAATACGCCATGCCTGGGACCAGAGCATATCTTTCGAGTGAGACTATAAACGAGCGTGTGGTCATCAGTCTCAGAAACGTGTCAAAATATCCGCTTAACATCTCTGCAGAAGAGCTGACGGAAAGATTCGTAAGGGGCGATACTTCAAGATCGATCGAAGGAAGCGGACTGGGGCTAAGCATAGCAAAGGATCTTATAAAACTCCAGGGTGGATCCCTGGGAATAGTAATAGACGGAGATCTGTTCAAGGTGCATGTCTCATTTGAAAGACAACAAGTTCTCTGAGCAAATACAACTATACAGGAAAACGGGATGACCATCGTCATCCCGTTTGTATCATTTTTAAAAACAGTCTTTTTCAGTCAAGAAGGATCATCTGCTTGGATGCCACGTCTCCGGATCCCAGAGTGACGACTATGTCGCCCGGTTTCCATTCGGATTCGAGATATGCCTTAATATCCTCGAAAGTCGGAAGATAGAGGCAGTTGTGGGAGTGCTCGTTTATGAGCTTTATCACATCAGTTGCATGTATCTCACCTTTGTCGATATCTCTTCCAGGATAGATGTCAGGCATCATCACTATGTCGGCATCTTCGAATGCAAGACCGTATTTTTCCTTCAGGGTCTTAGCTCTGGTATATGAATTGCACTGGAAGAGCACGAACATCCTGTTGTGAGGATACTGCTTTGCGGCTGCAAGGCATGCCTTGATCTCTGTCGGATGATGAGCATAGTCATGGAATATCTTGACACCATCCTTCTCACCGATGAACTCGAACCTTCTGCCTGCCAGATGGTAATCTTCAAGAGAAGCGGCTATATCCTTTACATCTATGTGGAAGAGCTCGATCGCAAGAGCACAGCACGCAAGAGCGTTCTCCACGTTGTGTCTTCCCGGCACATTGAGGTCTATCCTGCCCAGCAATTCTCCCTTTCTGTAAAGATCGAAAGAAGGATTGCCGATTTCGTTGTATGTTATGTTGTCGGCATAATAATCACCGTTTCCGGTGAGAGAATACGTGACCATCCTATGGGTGATCTTCGGCATTATCTCGCGGTTATTCTCATCATCATTGTTTATGAATACTACACCGTTTTCATCCATGAGATTCGTGAAGTCCACGAACGTCTGCTTTATCTCGTCAAGATCCTTATAGTAGTCCAGGTGATCATCATCGATGTTGTTGATGATTATATATGAAGGATGGAGGGTCATGAAGCTCCTGACGTATTCACATGCTTCGGTAATGAAGATGTCGGAATTGCCTGCTCTTACTCCTCCTGAAAGGAAATCGACCATTCCTCCCACATGTACCGTGGGGTCGAGGTCCGCATCGATGGCTATCTTTGCGAGCATTGAAGTTATGGTAGTCTTTCCATGGCAACCCGAGATGCAGATGCAGTCACTGTAAGCTTCGCTTATCTGTCCAAGCAGCACGCTACGCTCTATCATCGGGATATCGTGTTCCATGGCATATTTGTATTCTACATTCGTGGGCTTAATGGCTGCGGAATATGCAACGAGATCAGCATCCTTTATATGGTCTTCGCTGTGACCGACAAAGAACGGGATCCCGAGTTCTTTCAACGGTTCAGTATAATGAGTGTCCTGCATGTCGGAACCGGTCACCCTGTATCCCATGTTGTGCAGGATCTGGGCGAGTCCGCTGGTGGAACATCCTCCTATACCGATTATATATATGAGACCATCCTTATAATCTCTGAAATCTGTGCTTTTCATATCGCTCTCCAATATCGTTCTGATTTAGGTCATAGTTATTATATATTTAACGATAGGGTTTTTCAATTTAGTTTGGATTTCGGACGGTTGGAGTCAAAATATCTTAAAAGAGAAACCGAAACAGATTGAAACGGATTTGACACATATGATATATTATTAACGAAATATAACAGCAAATATGAGAATATAATTCGGAGTTTAGTTATGTACGAAGTAGCAACAAGAAAAGAAAGACTTTCAGTGATCTCGAGCATCCTTACGGGCAACCCGAATCACATATACTCCCTTTCATACTTTTCCGAGCTGTTCGGTTCGGCAAAATCCACTTTGAGCGAGGATATCGCTATAATAAGGGACAGCCTAAAGAAACACGGAAAAGGGGAACTTGAAGTGATCATGGGCGCAGGCGGAGGAGTCAAGTATATCCCGATCATTTCCAAGGAGGAGAGGAAGGAACTTGCCGACGAGCTCATAAAGAAGATGAACGATCCTTCAAGGATACTTCCCGGAGGCTTCATATATACATCCGATATAGTATACAATCCGGTATATGTGGAAAAGTTTGCCAAGATACTCTGGTCGAACTTCAGCAAGGTACAGCCGGACTTCATAATAACCGCAGAGGCGAAGGGCATACTTTTAGGTGCCCAGGTAGCAAGACTCTATGACGTTCCCCTTGTGGTAGCCAGGAGAGAGAACAAGGTGACGGAGGGTTCCGTCGTGACAATAAACTATGTTTCTGGCTCTTCAAAGAGGATCCAGACGATGTCTCTTTCAAAGAGGGCAGTGAGCGAAGGTCAGAAGACCCTCATTATCGATGACTTCATAGCCGGAGGCGGTACCGTAAGGGCCATATTTGAGATGATGAAGGAATTCAGCATCACCGTATACGGATGCGGCTGCATATTCTCCACAAAGCATCCGGAGAGAAAGAGGATCGAGAATTATAAGAGCCTGTTCCTCATAAATGAGATAGATGAGGACAAGCAGAAGATCAATATAGTTCCGAACTATATCTGATCACCAGTCATAAGGCTAAAGGCAGTCTTTGGTGGAGAGGGCATGAGCGATCTCCTGCCGGGGGCTGCTTTTTTAAACTGATCATCCATATAAAAAGGACATATGATGAGATTCAACACTGTAGGGATCTTTGCACATGTCGATTCGGGGAAGACGACTCTATGTGAGGCTCTGATGTTCAAGACAGGTGCAATAAGAAAATTGGGGAGAGTGGATAACCGGGATGCATTTCTGGATACCCATTTTCTTGAGCGTGCAAGGGGAATAACCATTTTCTCCAAACAGGCTCATATTCATGTTTCTGAGAACAGGGAAGTAACGCTCCTTGACACTCCTGGACATGTGGATTTCTCATCTGAATCCGAAAGGGTGGTACCGGTTATCGATGCTGCGGTATTCGTAATAAGCGCAAAAGACGGCATGCAGCCACACGGAGAGACCCTGTGGAAGATATTAAGAAGGAACGGCATTCCGACGATCATATTCGTTACCAAGATGGACCTTTCCTTTGAAACTCCGGAAGAGATATTCAGCAAGATAGAAAAGCAGCTCGCCTCACCTGTGTTTATGATGAAGACCGAGGAAGACGGCAGACTCACGGAAGCATCCGCGGAGTCTCTGGCCCTTGCTGATGAAACACTTCTGGAAAAACTGCTGAATGACAGAAATCTCAACGTGAAAGACATAAAGGAAGGCTTTGAAGATGCGAAGCTGTTTCCCGTGATTTTCGGTTCCGGACTCAAACTGGACGGAATAGAAGAACTGATATCAGCCTTTGATGCCCTTCTGCCTGACACGGATGCCGGCGAAGAACTCGGTTTGAGAGTCTATAAGATAGATAGGGACGACAGAAACAGCAGGGTCACGTTTATGAGGGTTATGGGAGGGATCCTTGAAGGAAGACAGTCTCTCTCATATGAAGATGCAGACGGCAACAAAGTCACTGAGAAGATAACGGGAATAAGAAGATACAACGGAAACAGATTCGAAACATTGAATGAAGCTGTTCCCGGGATGATCATTGGCGTTACAGGCCTTTCCAAGACTTATTCCGGCCTTGGGATAGGATCTGAGAAAACAGAAGCGAGATCATCAGCACAGGCTGTGTTCCGCTATTCCGTATACCCCGAGGACAGTACCGATCCACAGACTCTCGTCAGTCAGCTAAGGATACTTGAGGAGGAAGATCCCCTTCTTCAGATAAGGTTTGACGAGCATTCAGGGGATATTGCCATACAGTTCATGGGAGATGTACAGATAGAGGTATTCAGGGAGATACTTCGTTCCCGTTTTGGCACGGAGATAAGGATTGAAAAAGGAAAGGTCCTGTATGAGGAGACCATAAGAGGAAAGGTCGAAGGTGTAGGGCACTATGAACCGTTAAGACACTATGCAGAGATCCACGTGATCATAAAGGAGGCGGAAAGAGGTTCGGGAATCACTTATGGCATCGATATCAGCGACGGAAACCTGCTTCCTGCCCAGCAAAGAGCGGTCATAGAATTCCTGGAGGATCATGTACATAAGGGAGTCATAGGGGGATTCCCCCTTACCGACGTGTCCATCACTCTCGCTTCAGGCAGATATCATCTTGCCCATACTGAGGGAGGAGACCTCAGACAGGCTGCGCTCAGGGCGGTGAGACAGGGCCTTATGAAGGCGGAGAATATTCTTCTTGAACCGATATATGATTTTGAACTTACTATCCCGTCTGACAAGGTGGGAACGGCAATACAGGATCTGAGAGAGAGAAACGGGGTATTTGAACTCTCTTCCGGCGAGAGCGGTATGTCAGTGATAAAGGGCAGGTGCCCCGTAAGAACGCTGCAGGGATATTCATCATGGCTGGCAGAGTATTCCTCTGGAAAAGGGAGACTCAGCTGCAGTTTCAGCGGTTTTGAGGAGTGCAAGGACGATGAAGTCCTACGCTCTTTCGGATACGATCCCGAATCGGATATGGAGGAATCGCCAGATTCCGTTTTTTGCAGGCATGGAGCTGGTCACATAGTCAAGTGGGACAAGGTGGAAGAGAACATGCATCTTCCTGGCGTCCTCTCACTCAGGAGAGAAGAATTCGCGGCTCCTCACCATACAATCAGTCTGGATGAGAAGCAGGTGGAGGAGATCCTGAAAAGAGAGGTGGGAACGGGTGAAAGAAGGCTATTCCGCACTTCAAGAGCTCCTGAAAAGGAGACCGAGACCGTGCCAAGGGAGATCAAGAAGAGATACCTGTTCCTTGACGGATACAACGTACTCTTTGGCTGGCCGGAGACCGCAAGGATGGCGGAGAAGAGCATAGATGCAGCAAGAGGCAGGCTCCTTGACATAATGGCAGAGTATCATGCATACACTGGCATGGAGGTCATGGTTGTGTTCGATGCATACCTGAACAATTCTCAGGAAGAGAAGCGGTACCAACACTATGGAGTTGATGTGGTGTTCACGGATAATAAGGTGACCGCAGACGCATATCTCGAAAAAATATCCAATGAGATAGGAAAGAACGAAATAGTCACTGTCGTCTCATCTGATAATCTGGTGAGGATAGGAGTTTTCAGGAGCGGGATAAGATGTGAATCTGTCAGCCTTTTCGTAGAGGAGATCGAGCGCTTCCGCGACAGATTGAGAGAAGATATGAGGAAGAACAACAGGACAACTCTCAACAGACTTGAGGAACTGATCGGAAAAGAAGAACTTGAAAAATGGAACAGCGAAACGAACTGAAAAGAAGACTTGAGGATCTCAGGGAGAGATCACGCAGGAACGGCATCATTACCTCTACGCATTTTCTTACTCCTGCGGAACAGTATTTTGCCGAGGAGATGCTTGGAAGGGATGGCTTCCATGCCATAGGGTCAGGAGTCACAGGTACCGAGAGGAATATTATAGTGTTTCTTCCCGAGTGGGCAGACAACGGAGAAGATGGGATCAGGGAACTTGTTTCAGCAGTAAAGATCACCCCTTCTTCAGGAGAGCCAGGACACAGGGATTATCTTGGAAGCCTTATGGGACTTGGTATAAAGAGAGAGTGGATTGGAGACATTCTGATCAGGGACAATGAGGCCATCGTTCTGGTGCTTGGATCCGTAAAGCAGACGATATTGGATGAGCTTATAAGCGTTGGAAGGAACAGGGTCTCGGTTAAAGAGATATCTCTCGATGATGTCCCTGCGAAGGAGACGGAGTTTGAGGAGAAAAGGTTTACTGTATCGGGAGTAAGACTGGATAAAGTGCTGAGTTCAGTCTTCAATCTCTCAAGAAATACAGCTGCATCAATGATTAATGAAGGCCTCGTCACATTGAACTATTCTGTATGCCAGAAACCTGATAAGGAACTCCGTGAAGGCGATGTTTTTTCTCTCAGGGGAAAGGGGAAAGCCATATTCAACGGGGTCAGCGGGACCAGCAAGAAAGGAAGACTCATAGTATCCGCAAGTTTGTACACATAAATGATAAAAGTCCGAAATCTCGATCGTTCGGTAAATAATGCTTGACTTGTTTTCCGGAGGAATGTATAAATATGTAAACCGATGAAAAAGAAATAGTAGTTTCGGGGAAGTTTCAAGAGAACTGTTGGTTGGTGAGAAACAGTATCGGAACCGGAGCGAATGGGCTTTTGAGGGCAAACGGAAATGAGTATTCACTGAATATTCAGAGTATGGGCGACAGAGGTTACTCTCTGTAAAAAAAGTTGCATATGTAAGTATGCTTGAGTGGACGTTAGAAACGTCAAGCCAGGTGGCACCGCAGGTAGTATCCTGTCCCGGCATTCAAAATGTTAGGACAGGATTTTTTATTTCTGTCCGGAAGACAAAATAATGAAAGGAGACATGAACATGTCAAACACAATCCCCTACAAAATCTATCTGTCAGAAAACGAGCTTCCGAAGGCATGGTATAACCTGCGTGCGGACATGAAGAATAAACCCGCACCGCTTCTGAACCCGGGAACCCTCCAGCCGCTGACGGCTGACGAACTTGCTCCAATATTCTGCGAGGAACTCATAAAGCAGGAACTGGATGACACGACAAGATTCATCCCGATCCCACAGGAGATCAGGGACTTCTATAAGATGTACAGGCCTTCTCCTCTTATCAGAGCATACTGTCTTGAGGAGAAACTCCAGACTCCAGCGAAGATCTATTACAAATTCGAAGGCAACAATACCAGCGGAAGCCATAAACTGAACTCTGCCATAGCACAGGCTTATTACGCAAAGAAGCAGGGGCTCAAGGGAGTCACTACCGAAACAGGAGCAGGTCAGTGGGGAACGGCGCTCTCCATGGCATGTGCATATCTCGGACTTGACTGCAAGGTATACATGGTCAAGGTCTCATATGAACAGAAGCCGTTCAGGAGAGAAGTCATGAGGACCTATGGTGCGTCGGTAACTCCGTCCCCTTCCATGGAGACCAATGTCGGTAGGAAGATCCTTGCCGAGAACCCTGGAACAACGGGAAGCCTCGGATGCGCTATCTCTGAGGCAGTTGAGGCGGCAGCTTCTCTTGAGGGCTACAGATACGTTCTCGGAAGCGTCCTTAACCAAGTCCTTCTTCATCAGTCAGTCATTGGCGAGGAGACAAAGGCCGCTCTCGACAAGTACGGAGTCAAGCCGGATATGATCATCGGATGTGCCGGAGGCGGATCGAACCTCGGAGGCCTTATAGGACCGTTTATGAGGGAAAAGCTCCTTGGCGAAGCTGATTACGATATAGTTGCAGTCGAACCTGCATCCTGCCCGAGTTTCACGAGAGGCGTGTTCGCATACGACTTCTGTGATACTGGAAAGGTGTGCCCGCTTGCCAAGATGTATACGCTCGGAAGCGGATTCATTCCGGCTCCTAACCATGCAGGCGGACTCAGATATCACGGGATGAGCCCCGTTCTCTCACAACTCTATCATGACGGATATATGAGAGCGGTAGCCGTGCCTCAGACCGAAGTGTTCGAAGCTGCTGAGATGTTCGCAAGAGTCGAAGGAATCCTTCCTGCTCCTGAGAGCTCACATGCAATAAAAGTTGCTATCGATGAAGCTATGCGTTGCAAGGAGACCGGAGAAGAGAAGACCATAGTCTTCGGACTTACAGGAACAGGATATTTCGACATGGTAGCATATGAGAAGTTCCATGACGGAAAGATGGACGATTACATACCGACTGAAGAGGATCTGGCAAAATTCAGGAAGACCCTTCCGGAGATGTGATGTAATATCTTATATAATAAGGAAAGATAATTGATAAAGACCGGGATGCAGTCTACAGAAATGTTGAAGATCGTCCCGGTCTTTCATGTGTAAAAAGGCAAAGAAAAACAGAGGTCGGGGATAAATGTACGTATAAGATGATATATAAAAATGAAGGGGAGAGAAAATGGTACGAGTTTGAAAAAAAGGATAAAAAATGTGTTGACATGAAAATAAGTGATTTGGTAATATATACGAGCGCTCGAAAAAAGCGCGAACCTTGACAACAGAATAACGTAAACAATGAAGCATCATTAAAGCAGAATATCAAAGAGCTGAGGATACGCTTTGC
>Ga0129307_1000945_pt1 | contig 37683 bp, 32 predicted proteins | sample P1105metagenome_FD_94437 | JGI IMG/M metagenome (GOLD analysis project Ga0129307, IMG submission 94437) | Capybara group fecal microbial communities from Wisconsin, USA - P1105 metagenome | ecosystem: Host-associated > Mammals > Digestive system > Large intestine > Fecal | place: USA: Wisconsin...
GATCAAACTCTTCATTGATTTTAAAATAGTCTGTCCTGTTTTCCGTAAATTTAGACTTCCAAGAAATTTTCTTGGGCCGTCACTAAGCACATCTCCGATTCCTTCAATCTTCCCAAAAGTCTCGCGGGCTTTCGCTTTTTCCTTCGTCGTGGGCTTCCGTTTCTTCGTTTCGGCCTCGTCTCTCAGGAACGGCGCCAATTATAGAATTTTACGATGACTTTGCAAGGGGTAAAGGCAAAAAAAATTCACTTTTTTTCACTTTTTTTGATAAAAACGGGATGTATGCCGCCCGCGCTACACCATATCAACAGACTATTCACAATTATTTTGAAGCGTTTTAAGTTTTGAAAGCTGGAATCTGCTCTATATATCCCACTTGACGCCAAGTTTTAGCCAATTCAGCGAAGTGCTTTCGTTATTCACTCTCTTATAAATGCCATACCAATAATAGCGCGTATAACTGCGTTCCAGTCCCAGATAATAACTCATCTTCCAATGTTTCCATGAAACGGTCGCACCCAACAACCCATAAAATTTCTTGCTTTTTTCGTAATCCGGATCTGTTGTGCCGACGGCAAAGCCGTAAGACAAGTTCATCTTTGCTTCAACCGTAATGCGGTTTTTAAACTTGTAAGAAATTCTGGAACGCAATACAGGGCCGAACCATTTCGCTACAGAACCAAGCCATTCCACACTTTTTTCGTCGGTCAAAGAATCATTAACAGGTTTTTCTTGCCAAAGCGTAACAGAATCGCCATCGAGCTTTGCCCCCACATAAACCGTTCCGTTCAAGCCTTCTGGTACAGTCCTATGCCACGAAGCGTACAACGCATACGACATAGGGCCTGAGGTCTGGTAGTACGCCCACCCCACAACACCCACGCGCTGTTTTTCAAAACGGTACAAGTCCTTTTCAAACCATGCAAAAAAATCCGACGAAAGAGCCTCTCCTTCAATATTGAAGTCATAGCCCACATCCAAAAGCAAGCCGTGCCCGAACAACGTATATTCAAGCCCAAGAGCGGCATTCCAGTCGTTCGTATCGAGCATTGTCATTTTATCGTTGTTCAAGAAATAATCCGCCTGAGCATACGCAGAGAACGTGTGCAGCCAATTTCCGTATTCATAATCCACATACGGATTCACGTTCAGGAAAAGGTCTCCGCCAACCTCGCCTTCATCCATGCCGGTCGCTTTGTAGTGCATGCCGTAAAATCCGAGTTCCCCGGCAACATGGAAATCCCACGGATTTTCTTCGGACAAAACATCCGTCGAATCCGCCGATTTTCCATCATCACTACCCAACGCCGCTTTGTATTCGCGGATAATCTCTTGAATTTCCTCGGTATATTCGCCCGGCAAGGCCGCTGCTTCCTCAAATGCCTGAATCGCCGCAGGAATATCGCCCGATTCCTCGAATTTCATCGCACGGTAATACGCTTCTTCCTGCGTCTCGGCAAAAAGCGCAGTTGCAAATAGCAAAAAAATAAAACCAAACAAACGATACATTTATTTTCTCAGAAATTAACCCTTATTCCAGCCCTTGGGGAACACAGGCATAATAGGTTTTACCACCGGTTTATCTTTCGGATTTTTTTCGCGCAAACGCGGATCGCCCGGATGCAACGGCTCCATTATTTTTTTGTCTCCAGGGCGACCCATCGGGCCAAATGGAGGTTTCCACAGAGGTCCTTTCTGAGCTTGCTTTTCTTCCAGTTTCTTTTCACGGACAAGGTCTTTCTTGAGTTTATCTTCATTTCTTTCGATAGGAGCTTCAGGCACATGCTTTTCGACAGCAGGGAGGCCCGCAACAGGAGCTTTCGCAGAAAGGTCCCGCATTTCGCCCTTCTCGGCGGCGGTTTTATTCCTCAAGTCCTGAAGAATTTGTTCGCGAGCGGCACGCCGTTCTTCACGCAGTTTCTGCCAGTCGCCTTTTTCTTTTTCCGACATGCTCGGAACATTGTTTAACACCTCGCGGGTTTCGACAGGCGTCGGGACGCTTGCCGCCGGACGAGAATCCAAACCGCCTGCCATGGCGGTTGCCGCCATCACCGCAGACGCCATTACGATTTTTTTCATGACCACACTCCTTAAGTTAAGCATCAACAATTTACCAAACATAGCTACACCTTAAAGTCTTCTTTTTTCAAGTTCAGGCGCTCCATGATTTCACGCAGCACCTTGCGGTCAATGCCGAGGATAGTCGCCGCAAGCGTCAAATTCGCGCGGGAATCCTTGAGTGCGTGAGAGATGACTTCGCGTTCGACCGCTTCGCGGGCTTCCTTGAGCGTGCGCGGCGAGGCTTTCGCCTGCACTTGCATGTCGTCGAGTCCCAAATCCTTCGGCTGAATGACGCCGTGAACAGCCTGCACCAAGCCTTTCTGGATGCGGTTTTCAAGTTCGCGGACGTTGCCCGGCCAGTGGTAACCGAGCAAAGCTTTTTCGGCATTGCGGCTCAGATGGAATTTACCACGACCATATTCCGCACCGAAGCGCTGAATAAAGTTTTCCGCCAAAAGCACCACGTCTTGTCCGCGATTACGCAACGGCGGGAGTTCGAGCGGCAACACCTGTATGCGGAAATACAAATCCTCGCGGAAGCGCTTCTCGCGAACAGCCGCCTCCAAGTCCACATGCGTCGCGCTAATCACGCGCACATTTACCGGAATTTCGCGGTTGTCGCCCACACGCGTGATATGCTTTTCTTGCAACACACGCAAAAGCTTCACCTGCATGTTGAGCGGGAGTTCGCCAATTTCATCGAGAAATATCGTTCCGCCATCCGCTTCTTCGAAAAAGCCCTTCTTGTTTTCAATCGCACCCGTAAATGAGCCCTTCGCATGCCCGAACATGAGCGATTCCATCAAATGTTCCGGGATGGCACCGCAGTTCACTGCAATGAACGGCTTTTCGGCTCGCGGGCTATGTTTGTGGATGTAACGGGCCATCACTTCCTTGCCGGTTCCCGTCTCGCCACGGATAATCACCGGGAGCGGGAGCGGCGAAAGTTTATCTGCCATGGCAACGACATCAATCATCGATTTGGACGAATAAACGATACCATCTTTGCGGACAACATTTTTCAAGGCGTCGAGCGATTCCTTGTCGCGCAAGCGGTCGTAGGCAGCGAAAGCGAACTTTTCGCAGACTGCCACAAACGAATCAAACAGTGCGCTATCTTCTTCGGTAAACGGCTCCTTGCGGGCGGCACGTTGCAAATAAAGGTACCCCGCCTCGGAATCTGGCGTGCGGAAAGGCGACACCATGATACTCGTAAGCTGGTTCTGCACAATCGACTTGGACAAATCCGCCGATTCATCATCAAGCTGGTTCCACACGACAGCCCGCTTTTCGTTCTTTGCGAGCTTGACTGCAGAAATAGAAATGGAAACTTTTTCAGGGTTCGAGAAATGGAGCGGTTCTTCACCGCCGATATCCAAGACAGCGGCATCCGCATGCAGAACATCCTTGGCCACATCCAAAATTTTCGGAAAAAGGGCCTCTGGCTGTTCCTCGTCCAAAAGAGTCTTGACCACATCAAGCATCTTTTCTGTGGCGAGCATCGATTCCGATTTCATAACAAAAACCTGTAATTTGCGCAGTTATTCGGCTGTAGGCACAGGAAGCTCCAAAAGCAAGCTATCGACCTTCAAATTTGGCACTTTTTCGCCTTCTGTCGAAGATTCCATGTTCCTTGACCGTTTTAACAGCTGGTCCCCTGCCGCATCGATACCGAAACGCATCGTTCCACTCGAAAGCAACAGAACTATCAAAGCTAATATAAGAATCAAAACGCCCAAAACGCCCCATTTTAGGCCATTTTTTTTCTTACGAACCACAAACGGAAGGTCCTTTTCCAAGCGGTTTGGAACTTTTAGTACCACATTCCCGGACAAGCCAGTCCCCGTCGATCCAAAGCCCATCCGTGCGGAAAAAATCGAGCCGGTAAACTGAGTGACAAGCGTCACAAGAGCCACTTCGCCATGAACAATCTTGTCCAAAGCAATTTCCAGAAGTTCATCGAGTTCGTCCAAATCTTCGACGCGTTCCGCGACATCAGAACGGAGAAGTCCTGCCCATACCGGTTCCAACGCAGAAAGCTGCTGGGCCCCTTCTGGCGAACTAAAATCGCCTGTCGCATAAAGCTTTTCCGTGACGTTCACGTTGTCGATGTTCGCCATCAGCTCGGCAAATTGCTCATAGCCATCCGCATGGACAAGGTCTTCACCCGCAATCCAGCGGAAAAGCAACAGCCCCAGGCTGAACAAGTCGCTTTTTTCGTCCGCATGCTTGCCCTGAAAACGCTCCGGGGCCGCATACGCTAACGCACCAGGTCCGACAATCCCGCAATCAATCAACACGGTGCGCAGTTCCAAGGTCGCACTACCAGCGGCCTTATTATCGTCTGCGCCATCAACAGCAAAAATCACATTCGCAGGGCTCAAGTCTCCATGCGAAACGCCTTGTTTCAGCAAAGCGACAAGCGTCGCCACCACCTGACGGAGAGCCGCAATCGCGATAGCCACAGGCACTTTGCCAAGTTTATCCGAAACTACACCTTCGACAAAATCGTAAATCAAGTATGGCGTTCCGTTGCGTTCGCCCCATTCTTCAATGCGGAACAAACCCGAATTGCGCACTTTATACGCATTTGCAACAACATTTTCGTCAAACGAGAATCCGTCGTTGTACCACTTGAGCACGTAAGGTTTTTCACCTATATTCAATAGGTAAATGGAAGCTTCGCCGCCTCGGTGCAGCAGAGCGCCTCCCTTCACGGAGTCTAGGAGCGACTTCTCGGAGATTCTCATAACTTACCCGCTTACAATTTACCCGAATAAACCATCGCCTTGAGCGAGTCTTCTGCAATAGCAGTCCACTTAGCAAGTACCGGATCTTGCGGCAGAGCTTCGTGGCCCATCGACCAGATATCCCATGCGGATTCGTAATCGTGGGCGTTCCAGTAAAGGTTTCCGAGGTTCACGTAAGCCGATGCGAATTTCGGTTCACGCGTGACGATGTACGCATAAATTTTTTTGGCTTCGTCACTTTCGCCCTGACCGCCAAGAATCAAAGCCTTGAGGTTGTAGCTAAAGTAATTTTCCGGATCGAGCTGTATGGACTTGTCCAAAAGCGAAAGCACTTTAGCATGGTCGTTTGCCGAAAGCATGGCGCGGGCAAGGTAAAATAGCGAGGTCGAATACATGGGCTTTATCTTTTCGCTGCTATCGACCACAGACAAAATCTTGAATTCGCGGACAGTGCGTTCCCACAGCGGAAGTGTATTTTCCTTTATGCGTTCCTTGTCCTCGGCAATGGCGTAATAGGCAATTGCAAGCCCGTAGCGGGCATCCCTGTTCGTAGGTTCAACGTCCAGAACTTTCGAGAAATTCTTCGCAGCGCGCTTGTAGTCGCCAATGCGGAGAGCTTCGTCCCCCCGGTTCATGTCATTTCCGTTACATGCAACAATAACCGTCGCGACAAGCATCGCGAACAAAAGTTTCAAGCCGCCGATAAAGCGTCCATGAACAACCCTGCACAGCATGTTATAAGTATATATAAATTTAGGGAATAGGTTTTAGGGGTTTGGGGTTTGGGGTTAGGTTTTAGGGGATAGACGAAAGACGATAGACGAAAGATTAGTAGGAAGTAGACAGTGGTTATTGACTAGTAGTTAGGATTAGTAGGATGTAGGCGGTGGGAAGTAGGCAGAATACCGTCATCCTGACCCTGGAGCGTAGCGATAGGGGAAGGATCCAGTGACAGTTTAGACGAAAGACGATAGACGAAAGAATGAGGCGGTGAAGTAGTAAACAGTGGTTAGTGGCTAGTGGTTAGGATTAGTAGGATGTAGGCGGTGGGGCGTGAGGAGTGAGGTCGCGACTTCGTCGCTATGAGGTCGGGCCTTTGGCCTTTTGAGTTTTAAGCAAACGATTATGGATTCTATCCCCCGGCTCGGAGGCCGGGGCTAAAGGCATAATAGGCTTCGCAGTTCGATATTGGCTCCAGAATGACAGATGACCAATGACCAAATAAACAAAAGACCCGACGTTTAAGGCCGGGTGACATGTAAAATAAAATTCGTTTATCTATTACTTGTCGATTTCGTACTGGGCTACGAGGTTGCCTTCAGCGTCAAGAGCACGGACAACGTTTTCGTCGCGCTGGAGGGTGAGGTTCGTGGTTTCGCCCTTGGAGGTCGTGTACTGCACGGAGAGAGAACCGTCTTCGTTCTTCACAGCAGCAACGGAGTTGCCCTGTTCGTCCTTCTGATAAAAGGAATCGCCTGCAGCAAACGGATTGGAACCCGTCCAGAATTCAATAGTATTGATGAAAATCCAGTCAACAGCAAAGCAGAGGCCATAAACCGGAGTTGCAATGAAGTGAACCAAAGACCTTACCCACTTATTACCAAGAGTACCCACAGTCTTGTGGAACCAATGGAAGGCGCCATAGCTACCATAGCAACCAGAAAGGACAATCATACCAGCACAGAGAAGGGCGAGGATTGCTTTTTTCATGTTTACAAACTCCTTATATTTAAGTGTTTTGATTTTGAGCGAAATATAAGAAACATTACGCCTCTTTGCTAGTAACCAACTATCTTGCGATACAAAAATTTACAATTGATCGCCCAGCCCCTGTGAGCAGCGTCACATAAGGTTCCAAAACTCTCATCCTTTTCAAGTTCGACATCTTCACCCAGCGAAAATCATCGTATCCATATATATGGATAAAACTTTTTTTCAAATCTACTTCGTAGCCCAACAGCCGAACTCTTTCACCATTCACATCACCTTTAATTGAGCCGCAATCCACGGCCCCCAAAGGCTGCACATGTCGAAGATTAACCGTCAACCGCTCAAAAAAGACTCTTTCCAAAGCATCTTCAAGCGTTTCGTCTCCCTCCAAACTTTCCGTCGGAAGTTCCCAAAAGCCCGGAAACGGCACCCCAGCGGACCTTTTGCACATCAAAATCCGATCATTTTTCTTTACAATACCGCAAACAGCAAGCATTTCTCCCCCATTTTGGAATTACTCTCTCAACTTTTTATTTTGATTTCTTTTATCTTTTTATTAAATCTACAAATATCATACATGATAGATACATTTTGTCGATTTGGAAAAGGAGTAGAACCATGAAGGTGGTAACCAAACTGATTTGTATTATTACATCTATTGCAGTTTCAACCATTTTTGCAGCAAAGGCACCACAAGCAAAACAGGCTGCCAAACAAGATAGTTTGACAGTTTGGATCATGCCGAACGGGGCATCGCCACAAGAAAAACTCGAACAAAGACTGCACCTTTACACAAAGAAAACGGGCATCAAGACGAAAGTCGTCGTTTTGGACTGGGGAGAAGCTTGGAACCGCATCACGACGGCGCTTTCCTCCGGCGTTGACGCACCGGACGTATTGCAGCTCGGCACCACTTGGGTTCCGTACTTTGCCTCCCGCGGCGAAATCAAGCCTTTGAACGAATGGCTCCCGCAGATTGACCCCTCCCGGTTCGTCCCTGTAAGTTGGAACACAACGCATATCGATTCCGACACAACCATTTATTCCGTTCCGTGGTTTATCGACATCCGCCCGATTTTGGCGAACAAGCGCATCCTAAAGAAAAACAATATCAAGCCTGAAGATATCGCAACATTCGATGGTTTTGTAAAGGCCATCCGCAAAGTAAACGACAGCCACGAAACACTTGACGACGGCACCAAGGTACGTGCATTTGCGTTCCCAAGCAAGATCGACTGGAACATTCCGCACAACTTCGCCCCGTGGATGTGGAGCAATGGCGGTGACTTTATCGCCAAAGACCAGGAAGGCAAGTGGAAAGCAAATGTCCTTTCTCCAAAGACCATTTACGGCATTGCCAAGTATTTGAGCTTCGTTCTAGACACCCTAGTCAGCACCGATGCTTTGCAGATGAACACGGCTCAAATCGTCCAGCACTTTAATGCAGGCGAACTCGCATTTATCGTGAACACCTCCGAAGTTATCATGCAGACGAGAATCGAAGGAGAAAAGGGAGGTCTTTTAAACACGAGAATCGGTAACGACAGTGTCATGGCGCTCCCCATACCGAAAGGCACGGAAGGTTCCATCTGCTTCATCGGCGGAAGCAACCTCGCCATCCCGACGGGCAACAAAAAGCCGGAAGCTCTAGATCTTTTACTTTATCTCACCAACGACGAAAACCTTGATGCCTACACCAAGCAGATCGGCATGCTCCCCGCTTCAAAGAAGGTGCTCGCCAACTGGTCCAAGGATGACGACTACAAGACGCTCGTTCCCATGCTCGGCACAGGACGCGCCTACACCGCTATTCCTGAATGGGGCGATATCGAACAGATTCTTGTCGCGATGTTCAGCGCCATCTGGGACCATCTCGAAATTCCAGCGCTTTATTCCGAAGAAAAGATTTACGAAATCCTCACGAAATATTCGAATGACATAAACAAGCGCCTGAACAACAGGACTCCTGACGGCTTGACTTTTGCAGAGTTCCGCGAAACATGGCACAAAGCGCTCAACATAAAGGAAACCAAGAAAAACACGCCTCATATAACGAAACAGCCAGCACCCACTACAGAAGAACTGGAAGACTCCGGCTTTAATCCTACCCCTTGGATTTTCGCTATAGCCATGCTTGTCGGATTCATCTTTGCCGTCATCCGCAAAAAGAAACGCTAATCCGGTCAGCAACACTTCAAAAAAGAATCCGCTATGAGTAGTTTAAGATTTTCAAACATTACGAACAGCATTATCATCAAGAGCTTAATACTTTTGATTATTTCAATGCTCATGATCGTAATGATCGGAACCTACATCTTTACGCAAAAACAGATGAAGACCACGCTGAAGCTGAGTTATGATACCAATGATACCCAGTTGCAGCTGCTTGCAAACACGGTCAACAACGAAATGGAACAGTTTGCAAGCCGTCTGTCTTTGTTGGCAAAGACTTCCGAAATCCAAAGCATGGACAAACTCATAGCGGCCGGATATCTTAAAAGCTACAACATATCGTCTCTATTCATTTCTGGCGAATCCATCTCGCTATTCGACCGAAGTTACAACCTTGTCTGCAATAATGCCATGCTGGGTTCGACAAAAATCAGCTATCCTATCGAATTCAACCGCATTTCGCCGCACAAGACCACCGCTTCACCATGGTACCGTGATACAGACGGAACACCCAAGCGCGCATTCGGCGTTGTCATCAACGACCGTGCTCACGGCGACGGACGACTGGTATCCAATTTTTCAATCCGCCGTTTATGGAAATACTTCTCAGAATACAAAGTAGGGCAGAACGGAATTCTCATTGCTTGCAACGGTCAAGGAGAAATCCTCTACCACCCCGATATGCGCACTTGGCTAGACGGAGTCCACAAGATGTCCGAACTCGGCCTTGGAGAAATGAATATCAAACAAGATATCAAGAACAACATTCAATTCGTGACACTTGAAGACGGAAAAACCTACCTCATCAACAGGACGTTCAATTCGAGCAACGATCTTGGACTCATTTCTCTCCAGCCCAAGAGCGAAATTGATGCCATGGTTTCATCGGTCAAGCACATCAGCCGCATTATTTTGTACAGCTCGATTATAGCCATCTTGCTCGTGTCCCTTTGGCAGATTTTGATCGTCTGCAAGCCGTTGAACAACTTGATTGACCACATTTCGCAAATCACCGAAGGAAATCTCGACATTGAAGAATTCAAGTCAAAAAGAAGCCAAGACGAAATCGGGCGACTCGCCAAAGTGTTCAACCAGATGCACGCGACCATCAAACGGCAAATTAAGGAATTGAACGAACATAGGGACTTGCTCGAAAAAGAAGTCAAAGAACGCACTTACGAGCTTGAACAAGCGAATAAGAAATTGGATATCATTTCGAGAACAGATGAACTCACGCAATTGCCGAACCGTCGCGACATGCACAAAACTATCGAAAAAGAAGTGGAACGCGCCAACCGTACAGGGAAGCCGTTCAGCATCATCTTTATCGACATAGACCATTTCAAGAACGTCAACGATACTTACGGTCACGCCACAGGCGATGCAGTGCTCAAGTCCGTTTCTAGCACTATCCGCAGTTTGCTGCGCAAGTACGACGTTCTCGCACGCTACGGTGGCGAAGAATTCTTGACGCTCCTGCCGGAAACAGAAGTGAACGACGCCGCTCTCGTCGCAGAACGTTTCCGCAAGCAAATCGAAAACCAGACGATTTTCTTTGGCGATCAAGAAATCAAGGCGACGATTACTCTTGGTGTAGCCCAGTACGATAGTGCGCTCGGAGCCGAGCGCTGTATCCAGCTTGCAGACAAGGCTCTTTACGACGGCAAGGAAACCGGAAGAAACAAAGTAGTCATCTGGTCCGACGACCTTGAGAAAAAAACAGCAAACGCCAAGCAGTCGTAAAATTCTATTTTTACGAACATGAACATCGACTTTAACCGAAGACTGTCTATCGCTCCGATGCTCGACTGCACGGACCGTCACGAACGTTACTTTTTGCGTTTGCTCTCCAAGCATGTTTTGCTGTACAGCGAAATGGTTGTCGCCACAGGGCTTTTGCACTGCGACAACACGGACATGTTCCTCGGACACGAGCCGATTGAACATCCCGCTGTTTTGCAACTTGGCGGAAGCAACCCGACATTCCTCGCCCAAGCATCGAAACTTGTCGAAGCCGCCGGTTTTAGCGAAGTCAACTTGAATTGCGGTTGCCCCTCGGACCGTGTGCAGAACGGAAAGTTCGGCGCATGCCTCATGAAAGAAAAGCAGATTGTCGCAGATTGTTTCAAGGCGATGCAAGACGCCGTTTCGATTCCGGTCTCCATCAAGTGCCGCATCGGCGTTGACGACCTCGACAGCTGGGAATTTTTCACAGACTTTATTCAAACCGTGCGCGATGCCGGATGCCGCATTTTCATTGTGCATGCCCGCAAGGCGTGGCTCAAGGGACTCTCGCCCAAAGAAAACCGCGAAGTGCCACCGCTCCATTACGACTTTGTCCACCGCCTCAAGGCGGAAATGCCCGACTTGAACATCAGCATCAACGGTGGCATCAAGACGCTCGACCAGATCGAAGAACAGCTCCAGGACCTCGACGGTGTGATGGTTGGCCGCGAAGCCTACGAAAATCCGTGGTTCCTGCGTGATGCCGACGCTCGCATTTTTAACGATGTCCGCCCCGAAAGCGCAGACCCCGCAGAAATCATCGCCGGGAAGGCGCGCCCCGCCACACGTAAGGCGCTCCTCGAAGCGTACCTCCCCTATGTCGAAAAGCAGACCGCCGAAGGCTGCCCCGCAACCATTCTCGTGAAGCACCTCTACGGGCTGTTTACCGGACTCCCCGGAGCACGCAAGTACCGCGCCATGCTGAGCAACGAAAGCCCCCGAGCCAAGGAATACGGCGGCGCGGTCGCATTAATTAGGAAAGCGATGGACATGGTGGTAGAATAGACGAAAGAACGGACCTTCGGTCCTATAGACGAAAGACGATAGGGAATAGGAAGTAGGCGGTGAAATGCGATTGGTGCAGTATCTGTAATGGGAGCCGTGTAAACGAGGGGTGCCGTGTAAGCATATAGAACTGCATAAAGAGGCCACACGGATTGTGAAAAAACTAACGTTTTTTCTTTCTGGTAGTTTAATGCTATCCGGGTGGCAAATAATGAAAATAGAGGTATGCAGTTGGTGCCGTACAAACTGACCCCGGCCCTTCGACGTAGCTCAGGGACCTTAGGCCGGTGTAACAACGCGAGGGGTGCCGTGTCTGCGGTTAGTGCCGTATCTGTGATTAGAACGGTCCCGAAGCAGTCATCCCCAAAGCGTAGCGTGCCCATAGCCCAGAGCGGAGCGACCCCAAAGCGAGTTCACGAGCATGCCCATTGCTAATCCCTAACCCCTACAACCTATTACCTAATACCTCTTCAATCTCTCGTCTTTCGTCTAATTTTTCCGCCACCCCTTGACAAATCAAAAAATTTTTTCTCTATTTGGATTCGTATTTTTTATGTTTAACCTTTAACGGAGATACAATATGCCTTGCGGAAAGAAAAGAAAGCGCAGGAAGATTGCGACTCACAAGCGTAAGAAACGCCGTCGTCGTGACCGTCACAAAAAGAAACTTCGCTAATATCCGTTAGCATTTTCTTGTGATTTCCTGTAAAAGACGGAGTGTAAAAGCTCCGTTTTTTCGTTTTTCATTTAGGAATGTGCCGGAAAACACACGAAAAATTACGTTTTTTTCTAAAAAAAGACTTTAAAAATCACTTGGTAAAACAGGGTTTCGCCCAAAGGAATAGAAATGATAGATCGCAACAAACACTTCCTCCGCCTCATGGACTGGAGCGAAGAACGCATTCTCGAAACCGTCGCCATTGCCTCGCAACTCAAGAAAGAAGTCCACGCAGGCAAAGTCTCTGACCGTCTCCACGGCCAGAACATCGGCATGTTCTTCGAAAAACCGTCTTTGCGAACTATTACAACTTTCCAGGTAGGCATGAACCAGCTCGGCGGCCACGCCGTATTGCTCTCCCCGGATTCTATCGGTCTTGGCAAGCGCGAAAGCGTCAAGGATGTCGCCCGCTGCCTCAGCCGCTGGGTGAACGCCATTGTGGTCCGTTGCTTCAAGCAGCAACTTGTGGAAGAACTCGCTGAATACGGTTCCATCCCGGTCGTGAATGCATTGACCGACGATTGCCACCCCTGCCAAGCTATTGCCTTTGCCCAGATGATCAACGAAAACCTCGGCGGATTCAAGAACGCTGATGGCAAGCCGAAGACAGTCGCATTCATCGGTGACGGCAACAACGTCGCAAATTCGTTCCTCGCTCTCGCTGCAAAGGTCGGCATGAACTTCACGCTCGCCTGCCCGAAGGGGTTCGAACAGCCCAAAAACGTCGTCGAAGAAGCTTTGCCGCTCTTGAAGAATCACGGTTGCCAATACCGCGTGTTCAACGACCCGAAGGAAGCCGTCAAGGACGCCGACATTCTCTATAGCGACGTTTGGGTTTCGATGGGCCAAGAAGGCGAAAAGGCAACGAAACAGTCTCACTTCTTGCCGTTCCAAATTAATGACGAACTCTTGAAGCTCGCTCCGGCTCACTGCAAGGTTTCTCATTGCCTCCCGGCTCACCGCGGCGAAGAAATCACGGACTCCGTGATGGACAATCTCGACGTGAACATGAGCTTCGAAGAAGCCGAAAACCGCCTGCACGCCCACAAGGCTGTGCTCTGGCAGGTGATGGAACCGACTAGCGAATTCGGCAAGTAAGACTCCGCAAAAAACTATCGCAGCAAGAACATATGACGTTTTTTGCTGCGCCCGACAACGCCTCCTTAATAGGAGGCGTTTCTGGTTGCAGGCAGAATTCAGCAACTAGCTTTTGTATATTTTCGTCCATGGAAACCTACATTTTTCAGCATGTTGAATTTGAAGGTCCCGGAGCAATCCTCCCCTACCTTCAGGCTAAGGGACACAACGTCCATATTGTACGTCTTTACGCCGGAGATCCCATTCCTCATGAAGACGACGTAGACTTCGCCATTCTAATGGGCGGGCCCATGAGCGTCCTGGAAGAAACGGAATATCCCTACATCGTCCGCGAGAAGGAACTTTGCTGTGACATGGTGCAGTTGGGCAAGCCCATGTTGGGAATCTGCCTGGGAGCCCAGATGATTGCCAGCGCCTTCGGTGCAGCCATCAGAAAAAATCCCGAAAAGGAAATCGGCTGGTTCCCCGTTACTTTCACAGGTGATGTGGCTGAGGAAATGGATTTGCCGGACAGTCTTTCCGTTTTCCATTGGCATGGCGAGACCTTCGACATTCCCGACTTGCCAGGCATTGCAGAACCTTTCGCCTTTAGCGAGGCTTGCAAGAATCAGGCATTCAAGATTGGCAGCGGAATCGCATTGCAGTTCCATCTGGAAGCGACACCCGAATCCATGGAAAGCATGTTGAAAAACGGAGACGACGAAATCAAGGCTGGCATTGCCGCTGGTTTTGACTACGTTCAAGATTCAAAGGACATCCGCAAGGAAAGCGAAACCACAATAGGCCCCGCCAACGAATTGCTGGTAAAAATTTTGGATTACCTGCTGGAAAAATAGAAGGCACGGAGTATCAAAGATGAACGAAATCATCAAGGTTATAAGCAAGCAGCACAACAGCAAGATGTGCATGATTTGCGGACTGGATAACGAATATGGCGTACGCGCCCCTTTCTACAACATGGAAGACGGCAGCGTTATGACTTTGTTCAACTACCGTGAGCAGCACCAGAGCTACCCCGGACGCGTACACGGCGGCCTCATTACCGCCATGCTGGACGAAATGGGCTTACGCGCCGTGTGGGCAAAAAACGGTGGCGACGAAAACGTCTGGGGCGTAACCATGTCATTAGAGACGAAGTTCCGCAAGCCCGTGCCTTATGGAGTGCAGCTCATTGGCAAGGGCGAAATCGTAAAAGTTTCCTCCCGCTTTTTCGTGACTCACGCCAGCATCATGGATATGGACGGAACAGTACTTGCCGATGGCGACATCAACTACATCCATCTGGATCCCACCAAGATTTCCGCAGACGTTGTGATTCACGAAGAAATGCCTTACCTCATCGAAGACGGGGTAAAGGAAATCGGCTGGTAGGGGCGAGGTTCGAGGCGCGAGGTTCGAGGACTGCTTTTTCTATATTTGCCCCCGCAGAAAACCGATCCTGAAACAAGTTCAGGATGACATTCAATGTCTAAGGAGTTTTTATGTCTTTCGTTCAAGAACTGAAAAACAAAGTTTTAAATGAAGGTTATGAAACAACTCGCGAGGACGCCATCCAGCTTTTAAGCGCTGACCTCGACGAACTCACGCAAGCCGCCAACGAAATCCGCGAAAAGTTCCACGGAGACGACTTTGACTTCTGTTCCATCGTGAACGCCCGCAGCGGTCGCTGCTCCGAAAATTGCAAGTACTGCGCCCAGAGCAGCTACTACCACACCGGTGCGCCCGAATACAAGTTGCTCAGCGCCGACGAAATCGTTGCCGACGCGAAGAAGAAAGAAGCGGCAGGCATTCCGCGTTACTCCATCGTGACTTCGGGCCGTACACTTTCGAACCGCGACGTAGAACAAATTAGCGAAGCGTTACGCCGCTTGAAAAAAGAGACGAAGCTTTCGATTTGCCTTTCGGCAGGGCTCTTGAACAAGGAACAGTTCGACAAGCTCAAGGAAGCTGGCCTCACCCGCTTCCACAACAACTTGGAAACGTACCGCCGCCATTTTCCGGACGTTTGCACGACGCACACTTACGACGATAAGATTTGTGCATTGCAAAACGCTCTTGCCGCAGGTCTTGAAATTTGCAGCGGCGGCATCATGGGCCTTGGCGAAACGATGGAAGACCGCATCGACATGTGTCTCGACCTCCGCGCACTTGGAGTCAAATCGACACCGGTGAACGTGCTGAACGCGATTCCCGGAACGCCGTACGAAAAACTCCCGAAGCTCACGAACGATGAATTCTGCCGCATCGTGGCGATTTACCGTTTCATCAACCCGAAAGCATTTATCCGTCTTGCGGGCGGTCGTGGCGTTTTGGGCGATGACGGCAAGCGCGCATTCAAGAGTGGAGCAAACGCGGCCATCACGGACGACATGCTCACCACCGCTGGCGTCAACAGCTGCAAGGATTTCGAACTCGTGAAAGGGCTCGGATTCAAGCCGCACGGATTTTTAGACTAAAAATTTTTCTCCAAAGCCATAATTAATTAAATTATGTCTGATGGCTTTTGGTAATCGCCTTATTATGGGAATTGTTATTGCATGCAGTTTGGGAATGCTCTCGAACTGCGCTTTTCCTGTACGCCCCGGATACGACCGAAAGAGCGGTTCCTACAAGCGCTACAGAGTCTCGAAAAAGGCTCCCGCAAAGGTCGATACCACTGCCGTAAACCCGCAAGAGGAATTAGTTCTAGAAGAAAAACTTGCAGCCGAGTCGAAAAAAGGTGTGAAAGTTACGGACACAGATTCCATAAGCGTTGCAGACGAACAAAAGACGAGCACTCAGGATTCCTCATCGCAAGCATCCAAAAAGCAAACAGTCGTAGCAGCAAACGACTCGACCGGCAAAGAACAGAAAGGTTCTGGAGAACAAGTTCAAAAGCAAGACAGCACAAAATCCACTGCAAAAATTGCTGACAGCGCAGCCACAAAACAACCTGCAAAGAAAGTTGAAGTTGCAACCAAAATCAAAAAAGAAACGAAACCCGCAGCAAAGCCTACGAATCTTGAAAAGTACGCCAAGGAATGGCTAGGAGCAAAATACGTCTATGGAGCTGCCAGCAAACGCAAGACGGACTGTTCCGGCTACGTGATGCAAGTTTATAAAGGCTTTTATGGGATTTCGCTGGACCATAACGCACAACGTATGTACGACGACGGACGCGGTTACTCCATCAAGCGCACAAAATTGCAAGAAGGCGATCTTGTATTTTTCGGAAATTTCTGGAAAATCAGCCACGTCGGAATTTATTTGAAAGGGAATCGATTCATCCACGCAAGTACAAGCGACGGAGTGGTCATCACATCCATGGACGACAAATACTGGGCATCCAAATACAAAGGCGCAAGACGATTCAAGTGAGGTTCGGCCTTCGGCCTAGAGGCATGAGGCATGAAGCCTGAAAGAATCCTTCACAGCCGACTTCCTACTGTCTACTACCAACTTGTTATTAGTCAAAATCTACTTTCATTTTCCTTCCTACTTCCTACTTCCTACTTCCTACTTTTTATATTTCCCACTATGAAGAAAATCGCATTTCAAGGGCGCCGCGGAGCCTATAGTGAAAGTGCCGCGTACCATCTCTTCGGGAACAACATCGAAGTGATTCCGATGGATACTTTCGAACAAATTTTCCAGGGCATCGAGACTGGAGCCATTGACGGTGGCGCCATCCCCATCGAAAATTCTACAGCAGGTTCTATCTACGACAACTACGACCTGCTTTTCAAGTGGCGGCACCCGATTGTCGCCGAAGTCAAGTTGCAGATCGAACATACGCTCTGCGCATTGCCGGGCACAAAGCTCGAAGACCTCCGCGAAGTGTTGAGCCACCCGCAAGGTCTCGCACAGTGCAGCCGCTTTTTCGGGCAACACCCGAACATCAAAAGTGTCGCATTCTACGACACCGCAGGCAGCGCCGAAGAAGTAGCAAAGCGCGGCGACAAAAAGGTCGGTGCGATTGCCAGCGCCTACGCGGCAAAGTTCTACGGTCTCGACATCCTCAAGCAAGGGCTAGAGAACTTTCCGGGCGTGAACTTCACTCGCTTTTACGCCATCCAGAAAACGGCAATCGAGCTGCCGGACTTTACAGACAAAGAAAAAGTTGCGAATATCAAGACAACGTTGCTCTTTATGCTGAACGATTCCTCCAGAGCGGGCGCTTTGTACGCTGCACTCGGATGTTTCGCCAAACGCAACTTGAACCTCACGCGAATCGAAAGCCGTCCGCACCCGGACCGTCCGTGGGAATACATTTTCCACCTTTCGTTCGAAGGAAACCCGAAGGACCCGAACGTTGTGGATGCGCTCATGGAACTGCAAGAATATACGGACTTTATTTACAGACTCGGAAGTTTCCACAAAGGCAAAACGGAGCGATTGAGCTATGAGCCATGAGCAATGAGGTCGCTCCCGATGGTCGCTTTGAGCGATGAGCAGTGAGCTTTGAGTTTTCATTAGGCGGCGAAGCCGCGATTATAAGAGGCTCAAAGGGGTGTCGCTCCGACCTCAAAGCGAAGCGTGCTCAAAGCTCACTACCTCCTAATCCCTGATACCTGAAACCTAAACACCAATCACTAACCACTGTTTACTTACCTATGACCTACACACGTACAGACAGAAAACCTGAAGAATATCGCAATCTCAAGATGACCACGGGCTTTATTTCGAGCGCCGACGGTTCCGTACTCATTGAAATGGGACGCACCCGCGTCATCTGCAACGCAACGCTCCTCCCGAAAGTCCCGGACTGGCTCGCCGGCCGCGGCACGGGCTGGATTACCGCCGAATACAGCTTGCTCCCGCAAAGCACAGGCAAGCGCGTCGAACGCGAACGCAAAGGCGCCAGCGGACGCACGCAAGAAATCCAGCGCTTGGTAGGCCGCTCTCTGCGCGGTGCAGCAGACCTCGCCGCCCTCGGTGAAAACGCAATCGTCGTTGACTGCGACGTGATCGAAGCAGACGGCGGCACGCGAACAGCAAGCATCATCGGCGGCTTTGTCGCCCTTGCAATCGCCGTGAAGAAAATCAAGGAACGCCTCGGCATCACGCAGCAGATTCTAAAGCACGGCATCACCGCCATTTCCGTGGGCGTCGTGAGCGGCAACCCGCTTTGCGACCTCTGCTATGTCGAAGACTCCGCCGCTGACGTCGATATGAACGTCGTGATGCAAGACGCGAAGAACTTCATCGAAGTACAGGGCACCGGCGAACACGCGAGCTTCGACCGCAACATGCTCAACACGCTCCTCGATCTCGGCGAAAACGCCTGCAAGGACATCTACAAAAAGCAGATGGAACTCATCGGCGGCGAACTGCCGTAATTTAGACGAAAGACGAGAGAGCGCCGCAGGGCGGCTACAGACGAAAGAAGAAAGCCGACGCTGCAAAGCGTACGTTTGTACTGTGTTAGCCGCACAGCCTGTCATGCCGGACTCCGTTCCGGCATCTGTTTTGCAAGAATGCCTGCCCCGGAATGGTTCGACAGGCTCACCAACCTTAATCCGGGGTGACAGCAACGGTAAACAGCCATAAGCAAGCGCTCTGGATCCCCTCCCTAACAGTCGAGGATGACTGCGGCGGCGACAGACGAAAGAGGCCCGGCATTTGCCGGGCTCTTTTTAACGAACAAACAAATATTCAATCACTTCCTTGAGACAAAGCTCTCTTTTTCAGTACATTGCCCAAGCGGTATAGAAAGTTCCTTGTACGTGCCTAGACCTATAATATTGAAACGACTCGTTGTCTGCGCTTCTCCGTTAATTATAAAGTAAAGACTCGTCAACGTCGTCGGATCACCCATTTCACCCTCTACAGATTTGAACCCTATCCAGCTAATGCACTTCGTTATAACATCCGTGCTCTTCGGAAGCGTTGCCTTTGGCAACAAATTCAAACCATAGAAATCATTTCTATCCTTGTTGTTCATCACAACATCAATATCCGATTCAGATGCGTAAGTAACGCACAAGCCTTTCCATCCAGAAGCGTCCGCTGCAGACAACTTACCTTCGCGACTTTCACCTGCGATATTGAACCCGACTCCAGCATAATACGCATTCCTAAAATCAATCGTCGCACAAATTCCGTTATAGTATTCTACGACATCAAGATGATCTCCATATACATCTTCCTCAGGAACTGCGGGCCAAATGACTTTCGTATTTTCTGCACTGCTTTTATCTTCAATGCTAAACCAATAACCTGATGATTCAGATTTATCATCCAAACCAGTTTCAACACGAGCCGTTATTTGAGGAGCAAACCAAAGGTCATCCACAAGTTCAAATTTGCACGTATCTTCGAATTTTTCGGGCTGACCAAGCGATTGCACCAAACAACTTCCGCTGGCAGAATACCTTCCGATAGCAACAATATTGAAATTTGCAACCGTATCGACGCTATCCTTCATCACGAATCTAATGTTACGCACCTTCTTGGCGGCTGCTTCGCCTCCGCTTATATCGCTCCACCTGATACATTTTTCCGTAAGCGATGCGGACTTTGGCAACAACGTTTCGACAAACGCATCAGCCACAGTATCCAAGCCCAATTCCAAATGCATATCCAAATCCGAAGCGTAAGTCACACAGAGTCCACCCCAGCTGCTGATATCCGCAACTTTCGGAACTTGCACTTGAGCATCCAAATCGGATACACCGGCAACATCGAACCCAATACCCGCCAAAGCCTCGCTACGAGTACCTTTACTTAAATACATTTTTCCGCATAATCCACCACATTCAGCAACAACAGGTTCCAAATAGTCTTCATCAGGATAGACATCAATCGGCACTTCCCAATCAACCGTTGATGTTCCGCCTTCAAGACCATCGCCGAAGCTATACCAATACCCTGCACGATATTTTCCATTCGGGTCAAATCCAGTATTCACCACAGACTCATACCCATCAGTTCCCTTCCACATGCACAACGGCGTATTCACGTTTTTCTCGACTTCCGGCAACTGGACAGACTCGCTCCACTTCGGAAGGTTTTCATCATACAAGCTAATTTTCTTGATGTTGAAGTTTACGGTCTGCGACGAAATACCGATAAATTTAAACAACACCGACCGGGCGCGTTTCGCAGCTTCATCCCCAGAAATAGCATGGCCGACTTGCGGATTCGAATTTCCTTTTGCCCAATCCGGAGTCTTGAAATCGCTCCATTTTGCACAACGTATAATTGAATTATCAGAGGCCATCAAAGTACTGAGCGTCACGGCACCCTTGACCGTCTTCGGAAGCGTCACTTCAGGCAAAGTCAACGAATCGTCACCAGCGACACCCAGCGAAACATTCACTGCAATATCAGACGCATAAGTCACGCAAAGGCCTTCCCATGCAGAAATATCCGCAGCAGAACCATCCTCGGCGACAGCAAAACCCACACCCGCCCAAGGAGCCTCAACAGGATTATTCAGTTCTACCGTTCCGCACAAGCCTTCGCAATATTGAATGACCGGAGACAAGTCGCGAGAATCTTCGTTATTCAAACTGACTGGATACCTAAGCTTAGACAATCCGCCGGAAGCGTTATCGCCAAAGCTGTACCAATAGCCCGCATTTTCGTTCCCCGTATTCACTTGAGATTCTCCAGCCGAGCCGTCCCACAAATCAACCGTAGGCGTCGAGTTCCCGCCACTTGAAGATGCAACTACAGACGAACTGCTTTCGCCCTGAGCGAGTGCCGGATTATCATCTTCCGTAACGCCAGCCGTATTGTCGTCAGAACAAGCGACTAGGCTCAATAAAAAAGCACTGACCCAAAATTTCGCACGATTCCACTTCATTTATTTAACCTCCCCCCACGTGAGTGGGAACAACTGTAAATTCAACCTGTAAACCCTTTCTGTACCGCGACTGTTCAGGGCAATTTGAGTAATCTTTTTACGACAAACTTCAAGTTCGTTTAAAATTTGTTCATAATCTTCGGCAGAAATGCCCATGGTAAGCCCGGTAAAATTCCGTTCAGACGCCGGGAACTGTTCAATAGCTTCTTTGGCAAAATCCGCCATTTCGCGATGCATGGTACGCAAGGCCACCGGCATCACATCAGAAGTCCCTTTTAAATGGGCGTCCAGCTGCTCGTAAGCAACGCCCTTCTTTTTCAAGAGCCCAGCCTTGACCATAAAATCCAACGATTCGCGAACGTCCCCTGCCGAAACCTCATGGCAGCATCGCTTCGCAATTTCGCCCGGAGTCGCCCCCGGCATCACCGGAGCAAGTTCTCTCACGACCGGATGCACCCAAGATTCGTAATACTTGAACGCTTCGCCATCGACAATCTTCACCTTACAGTTCTTCGCCAGCTCAAGCATCAACTCGAAAGCTTTTTTCTTCTCGAAATCGGACTGCGCATGGCAATAAGTGACCATGGCTTTAAAGTACTCCAATTCAAAGCCGACCAAGTGCATCGCCGCGCCAACTTTGTCAGTGCCCGCAGGCGAAAGACGCGTTTTGCCTTCGCATACCAGCTTGAGATACGTCGGGGACGAGAAACCCGCAGCACGAGCAAATTCGCGCCACGAGAACGATGAGACTCGTTTGCGTTCGTCGTAGAAATCTTGCATATAAATGCGATAGTCTTGATATTCAATAATCGGTTTCATGGTAAAAAATATAACCATTCTAATTTCAAAAAGCAATAGAAAATGATACAAAATGTGTTATTTTCACTTAAAATTAGCAGATTTTTACGATTTTAACAAAAATCGTATTTTCATGATACACTAAACATGATGCAGATATTTTCCAAATTCGGATTTTTCATAATTTTTACGTGAATAACTCGCAAAAATCGAAATTACTCACGTAAAAGCAACGACTTTTCTAAAAATCACTTTTTACGGGTTTATTACTTTGTAACAAACCGCAATCTATACAGAAATTCCACACGGAAATTCTATACGTTCCAGTCGCAGAAGTTTTTCAGCATGGCAAGTCCGACTTCGCCGCTCTTTTCCTGATGGAACTGGCTTGCAATTAAGTTGTCCTTACCGATGAGTCCAGAGAAAGTCTGCGTCCCGTAGGTCGTTTCGGCAAACGAATATTCGGCAGGCACCAGCGGGTGGTAGGAATGCACATAATAAAAGTCGCAACCGCTGCGGATACCCTTCATGATCGGGTGTTCGCGGGTGAAGTTCACCTGGTTCCAGCCCATGTGCGGAATCTTGAGGCCCGGTTCGTCCTTGAACCGCACAGCACGCCCCGGAATAAGCCCGAGCGTCTTGACGCCGCCGTCTTCTTCGCTTTCCTCGAGCACAATCTGGCAGCCAATGCAAATGCCAAGCACCGGGTTCCCGGCCTTCACCACCGCCTTGATGGCTTCACCGATACCCGTCTTGGTCAAGGTTTCCATGGCAGATGCAGCCGCACCGACTCCCGGGAAAATCAAACGCGTCGCCTTCGCGATTTCATCGGCATCGCGACTGACCTTCGCATCTACGCCAATGAACTTGAGCGCATTCATCACAGATGTCAAATTGCCCGCATTGTAATCCACAACAGTAATAGCCATAAAAACCTCTTGTTACACCGCAAAGATAGAAAAAGAACCGCCGGAGCGGTTCCCTTTGATAAATTCACAAACTTAAAGGAGATGCCCCGTCGGAGCAGGGCATGACAATTACACTTTAAATTAGAACCAGCGCCAAGTCGCACCGATGAGAATCGTGTTCTTGTGCTGAGAATCCTTGTCCAAGTCCTTGTCGTAAGCGATATCGTAGCCAATCTGGAGTTCGAACAGCGGAGAAAGCGTCACAGCAAGGAGGTTTTCCCACTTGCCATCAATTTCATCGAGCCCCTTAAAGTTAACGAAAGCCCACAGACGGCTCTTGAACGTCACCAAGTCAGAGAACGCATACTTGAATTCCGTGATGCTTTCAAGACCCGGTTCATCCTTGAACTTTTCAACCTTTTTCGTATCGGCATCGTCAGCATAGGCGTAAAGGTCCGAATCATCGGCCACAATCGTCATGCGGTTTGCAAAGCCAAGACGCGTAGAGAAATTATCGTTCGGGAAATACCCGATACCAGCCATCTGCGTGACATAGCCCGGAGCCATAAAGTGCGAAACCGTCGTCTTGATTTCGTTGCCGTCTTCGTCTTCGCTATAGACGTAGCCTCTCATGAACTGGCTTTCGAAGCGGGCTCCAACATAAGGCTTGAACAGCGGGAAAGCATGGAAGTCCACCATCGTTTCAACGAAAATCTTGTCCGAAGACTTGCGGCGGCCAAAGCCGTCAGTCCAGGTCTGTCCGAGAGCAAGGTTTACCTTGTTGTTCCAGTCAGCGATGCTGAAGGGGATCTTGAGATCGGCGTCATACGTGAATAACCAAGTCGAGGAAGACGTTCCGCTTTCCTGTTTCCAGTTGTGGAAATCCATACGGGTGTACTTGATGGCAGCGACCACGTCAGCCTTCCAGTTTTCCGGCAGATATCCTTCAAACATGCCACCTTCAGCAAAAGCCGCCGATGCAGAAACAAGAGCAGCGCATCCAATTGTAAGCAATGATTTCTTCATATCACTTCCTTGTTTACGGTCTTTCCCTCAGACCCATTGAACTTATTTGCTATAAAGATAATTAATTTTTTTTAAAGTTTTCAGCCAGCAATTGCTATTATTACATACATGCTACTTAGAAGCCTCATTTTTGCAATAACCGTATTTTTTTGCATCGGAACCGCCCTAGCCGACGAAAACAAATCGCCTTGGCAGTTCGAAGCCGGTATAGCGGCGGGCAGGCCCACGCCAATCATGCTCAATGCAGGAATCGGCTACGAGAACGTGTTCTTTAGAGTGGCTGGCGGCGGTATGTACTTGGGCTCAAACGAATTCTGGGTAGGCTACCGCGGGAACCTCGCTTGGAAGTTTTTCCGGGAACTTCCGTTCTCGCTGGACCTGGGAATTAGCGGCGGTTACGCCTTCGCTAAGGCGCCGAACGAAATCCATCAGGCATTGAACAAAGCAAATAAAAAGCTTATGGTGCGTCCGTACAATTACAAAGAATCGCTCGACATTTCTGCGGACATCCGTGCAAATATCTACGGAGTGTTTACGCAATTGGCAATCCCGGTGCACTACTTTATGAAGCACGACGAACCAACCGTCATCTGGCAAATCGGGTATGCGTATGGGTTTTAAGAATACAAGACAAAACCCAGACATCATACAAATTAACTAAAAATTGCAATAGCAACAGTCTTGCATTTTGTCGCTATTTGCGCCCCAAAATTTCAGGATACCTTTACTGAATTTAAACCAGCCTCTTATTTTGACTCTGGGCACCACAAAGAAAATTAAAATTTACACAATTCCGTTTTTTTCAGTCAATCTTCTTGTAATTTTTTCATCCCCCCAAAAAATGGCGTTAAAAGGGTTGTTTTCTCATTTTTTACAACAATTATCCCCTTCAAAATTGTATTTTTATTTAGTAAAACATAGCCCATCTCTATTTTAGGACAATAGGTGGAATTAAAAAAAGGAGTCGCTATGACCATGCCTAAATTCATGGTTTTTGCAGGAGCAATCGCAGCGCTAAGCTCCCTATCTTTCGCATGGACCATCAATGGTATCGTTGTCTCGGACGTGGGTCAGCCTATTGCTGGCGTAAAAATCACATCCCCGAATTACCCAAGTGTCGATGCCGCCACAAACGAAGGTGGTTCGTTCAGCATCACTGATGATACCGATGTAATACACAATAAACGCACGACAAGAGCGAAAATCCAATTCTACAACAATGTCATCAGCATTTCCGGAATGAACGCAAACACGATTACCGTGTCGGTCATGGATGCACTCGGCAAGGTCGCCTACTCCAAGACCATGCACAACATGCGCCGTTCCGCAAGCTTCGACTTGAACAAGAGTTCCATCAAAGGCGCCAAGTATCTCCGTATTAACGCAGATGGACACCACGACACTTACAAGCTCGGTGACACGGTAACGCTCCTCAAGGAAGGGGATCCGCTGCCCATCTTCAATTTCTCGAAAGAAGGTTTCAGGGACACAACTTACACCATGAAGGACGAAAGGGAAGTCGTCCTCATCCACATGACTCCTGGCGTGAACGACCCGGTATCTTCTTCTAGCGAAGCAGCATTGTCCAGTGCAGCAGAACCCGCAAGTTCCGCTGTAATTGTAGAATCTTCTTCTAGCGAAGCCGTTTCTTCTAGCAGCGTTATTGACTGTGCCTCCAAGACGCTCAAAAACGATACAGAAATCATGGTCGATGGCCGCAAGGTCATCGTGAAGTTCCCGAACGGCTACACGGGCGACAAACCTGTTCCGATGCTCATCAACTACCATCAAATCTTTGGTAGCGCTTCTGACTGGGTTAACGACGCCAAGATTGGTAAAGTCGCTTTGGCCGATGGTGCAATCAGCATTTATCCGGACGGTGCAGAAACCCCGAACGGTGAAATGGGCCAAGCATGGAACGTGGGTCCGTGCTGCACTACAGCCGATGACGTGACCTTCACCCGCAACTTCATCAAGGAACTCACCGAAAAGGCTTGCGTCGATCCAAAGCGCATCTATGCCGCTGGCTGGTCCATGGGTGGCGGTATGTCCAACTATGCCGGTTGCGTCCTCGCCGATGTTATCGCAGCAGCAGCGCCATCCGCATTCGACCTCACCAAAGAAGTCATCGATGCAGGCAAGTGCAACCCGGCACGTCCGTTCCCGATTCTCAACTTCCGCAGCACAAACGATGGCGTTGTCACTTACGGCGGCGGCCTCTCCCAGATTATTGAAACGATGCCTATTACGTTCTTGGGCGCAGAACCTACCTTCGCAAAATGGGCTGAATTGAATCACTGCTCTGGCAACTACGTAGAAAAAGATGGTTGCAGATACTACGAAAACTGCGAAGGCGGTGCAGTAGTCGGTCTTTGCATCCTGAACACCGACCATAACGAAGGCGATCCGCAAAAGGCTTGGAACTTCCTGAAGCAGTTCAGCATCAAGTAATTGCGGAAAACAGCTAACAACATTTGCGTAATGTCCCCGACCTCAGGTCGGGGATTTTTTTGTGGGAAAAAAGACACTTAAGCGCCTTGATTCCTGATTTTGGCCATTTTTTACGTGAATAAACGAGAAAAACGCGATTTACTCACGTAAATTTTAGAACAAACTAAGCATACTTTCGTAAAAAAGAGCGTTTTTCAAGGTTTTCTTACCGCCAAATTTCCCTAAACCGTATCCAACAAGGCATTTTTCCTTCCCCAAAGGCGGCAAAAATCAACAAACAAATTAATTTTCTACAGATAACGTTAAAATTTTACGTGAAAAATTTCAAAAATCGCGGATTACTCACGTAAATTTTGCCATTTTTTCATTTTCAGCATTTTCACAAGGTATAGCAAACAAAGTAACCACACTACAAGCCTAGTTCCCGCCGCCCCCACACGCAGAAAAAAACACACCCGCAGGCGAGCGGTTCTTAAGACGACGTTGCGCATCATCTTCATTAAAGGATTTACCAAAAAGACCCCGGCTTTCGCTGAGGCCTGTTATAGGAGTCATATAAAGAAGTTCAAAACGTAGAAAGAGTTTCAATTGAGCCTAAAATTTCATGTTTCTAGCCTCTTATCTCTACCACGATCACCCGTACACGAGGCCGAGCACAACTGCAATAGCAGCAAAGAAAGCAATCTGCTTTACGATAGCGAGTTCCTTACTATTCATAAACAACCACCTTCTTTGTCATGAGGTTTTTGCCATTCTTGCGGACAAAGAATACGCCCTGCGCTTGATTGCGGAGTTTTGCATCTTGCTTCACGTAATTCATCGCGTCGGACATTCCCTTGGCGGTAAACGTTCCAAGCTTTTTGCCCTGCATGCTATAGACGCTATAGCTGCTTTCGGCTTCGGTCATGTCAAAGCGGACATTCGCAATGGCTTCGGTCGAATCTTTTACGGCCTTGAATTCAACGTAATCGATGTCGATCCAATCGTTCGTGATTTCCAGTTTCAGTTCATGTTCGCCTTTTTTCAAGGTCACCTTGCCGCCGCTCACTTCGGCAAAGGAATCGAAGCCCTTTCCGTCATTAGCCATTTCTGTACCAATCTGCTTATCATCCATGTAGAGGGCGAAGCTTCCGGTGCCATTTTCGCCAGCCACTAGTGCAGAAATTTCGTATTCGCCGTCGGCTTCGACATTCACGGTGTACTTGAGCCATTCGCCCTTCTGGTTATGACCCACGGTAATTCCCATGTTCGGCTGGTAGATATCCACATCGTCCTTGCGGAGCTTGCCGCCTTCATTGCCCTTGCTTTCATCATGATAGGCGACTTCGGCGCCACCCTTGTTGTAGTTTTCGGCCTGAACCTTGCCCGGAATCGCAATCGCTTCGGTATAAGGGCCATATTCCTCTGGCGGTTCATCGGGAACAGTCGATTTGCTAGGATCCACGAGGTTTACCGCCGGGGCATTGGGGTCAATCGTCTTGTCGATGAGCTTGAGCATTTCGGAGCAGTAGCGGCGGCCGAGTTCAATCACGCCCGCACGGCCAAAATGGTACGGGTCCTTGCCGTTCCCTTGCAAGCCCTTGGAAGAGGCCAAGCCGAACTTTTTGAAGTTGTTCTTGAGTTGCGCGATGCCACCGTTCTTGCTGCCGCAGCAGTTGTTGCCTTCTTGGAGCAGTTCGCCCGCCACGAACGGGACTTCGTTCTCGTCCAAACCAAGAGCGTCAATCACGTCCTTGTATGTCTTGTAAACAGTCTTGCGCCAGTTGTCGTCCGTACCGTCACTTTCGCCCTGATGGAAGATGAAACCCTTGATTACGCCCACTTCTTTGGCCTTCTTGGCGAGTTCCAAAATGCGTCCCGGAGGGTTGTTGTCGTAGTCCTTGGGCCAGCCCCAAGACATGATGTCCTTGCCATCGCCCCTGAAATAAGCTTCGTACTGGTCCTTGTCGAAAGCGCGGATGCTCACGGCACCGATAGCGACCGGGATGATACCCACGGTCACGCCCGGCAGGGAATCGACCATCGCACGGCCAAAGTAGTCCGCCGGGGAGAGATTCTCGAAAGCGTGGAACATCGGAGGAATCGCCGCGGCCCATTCGCCCGTCTTGATGGACTGCGTGGTCTTACCGCTACGCTGGCTTGCATTTGCCGTGTGGGACGCAAGCATTATGAAGTTCTTGGGAGCCTCGGCCTGGTCCTCGGCAGGCACGATATCGCCGTTACCCGCCATGTTAGACTGCCCGTAAGCAATGTAAATGTGGAAATTCGGGTTGGGGGCCGCAATAGCGCCCGAAACCGCAAATAACGAAAGGCCAGCCGCAGCGCCTGCGACCGCCACAAAATTTTTAAGAATTCCCATGCACATAGAGTTATCCCTTCATCCAAAATTTCACCTATTTAAAATTATCCTCGAAAAAAGCAAATCGAACCGCAATGGGGTCCATATATTATGGATGTTTTGTCAATGAAGTTAAGCGAAAGACGAGAGATTAATCGGATGTGGTTGAAATCTTCCTAAATTCCACAAAAAAACATCCCGGCTTTTTTAAGCCAGGACGTTTTTAAATGGGTTGTCCTCAATTTCGGGCTTCGCCCATCCACTCAGGATGACTCGGCTCACTCCTCAGAGGCTTGCCTAAGCAAGCCGACCTCAGAGCGTCGCAGACGCGACCTCATACCGATTTACCCAATCAATGCCAACGACGGATAGACGCTGATCACGAGGAGCGTGATTGCAGCGACCGCCACGGCAAAGCGGAGCAGATAGACGTAAGTCGCTTCGAACTTGCCACAGCACTTACCTTCACCGCAGCAGCACTTGATTTCGCCATCGTCCTTCTTCGGGGCAAACAGCACATAGGCAATGCGGAGGTAGTAAACCGCAGCCACTAAAGAAAGGCCAAAACCAACAGCGGCAAGCCAGCCGAGGCCAGCATTGAACGCTTCGGTGAACAGCGTGAACTTGGCGAGGAAACCAGCAACCGGCGGGAGGCCAGCGAGCGATGCCAAGCACACGGCTACGCCAAGAGCCACGAACGGGCGACGACGACCGGCACCTTGAAGGTCATCAAGATTTTCCTTGTGATCTTCCCTACCGGACATGTAAGCGATACCCGTCAAAGCACCTGCAGATGCAATGGCGTAAGTGATGAGGAAGTAGAACATCGGACCCATCTGGATTTCGCCATTGTCGTAGTAATTCGGGAGCAAGAGGCCAATCACGATAAAGCCAGCGTTCATCACGGCAGAGAAAGCCAAGATGCGACGCACAGACTTTTGTGCAAGGCCGCTAAACGCGCCAATCACCATGGAGAGGATTGCAACCACGATAATCACGTAGAACAGCGGGAACGAAGGATTAATAATCGTTACCTTTTCGGCAAGATTCCACACGGCTTCGGCACCGGAACGAGTCACGAGAAGGCCAAGCCAGATCGAACCGAGAGCGGCAAGAGCACCGACCTTCACGACAGCGGCCATAAAGCCCGTCACGGCAACAGAGGCACCCGTATAGACATCAGCCACCCAGAAATGCATCGGAGCGGCACCAGCCTTGAATAAGATGCCAGCAACAACAAAGAGCGTACCCACATCGTAAATTACCCTACGGCCATTGAGCAAATTCCCGCAGAAATGCGTAGAACCCGTTGCACCGTAAATCAGCGAAACACCATAGAGGAAAATAGCGCTGAAAATGGCACCCGACACAAAGTACTTGAACACGCCTTCGTTTGCATTGACATCCTTACGGCGGAGACCCACGAGAGCGTAAATCGGGAAGCTCGTGAGTTCCATGGCTATGAAGAGCGCGACAAAGTCAATCGCCTGAGTCATGAGCATTGCACCGCTTGTCGCAAGCATCATGAGGCCATAAGCTTCACCACCCTTGAACTTTTCACGGCCAAGCGTCCACTGCAAGCCCGCAACGCCAAGCAAAGCGCACAGGAGAATCGACATGCCGAGCACGCGGCGAATCGGGTCCATAGCGTAGAGGTTCAAGAGAGTTTCCGTTTTCGCATAGTACAACGTAACGACGCCCAGAGCGATAAAGAACGCAGAAACCCACGGAAGCACCTTGTGCTTGTTTTCGTCATCAAAGAACGGTTCGGCAGCAAGAGCAACCATACCGCCCAGCACAACGCAGATAACCGGCAAGAGATAGATAATGTTATTTATCATCGGAAGCCTCCTTCACAGTATTTTCAGAGTTCGCGACATTTGCCTCGGAACCATTTTCGGTTCTCATCTGGGCGATGATGGAAGCGCGTTCATCATCCTTGAAACCGGCAGCCGCAAGAGTCGAATCCAATTGGTGAATTTCCTCTTCGGTCATCGGAGCATTGCCCTGGTTGATCGAAGCATCCTGCAGCACCTGAGCCGCTGCCGGATCTTCAATTTCTTCGACTTGGTTCAGCGAATCCGTCACGAAAGCCGGGTGGAAACCGAACACGAGGAGGAGCGAAAGCATAACGCCAATCGAGAAACCTTCAAGCGGCATCGTGCGTTCACCTTCTACGTATTCGCGAGCCTGCTTGCCGAAGATGACCTTCTGGATAAAGCGGAGCATGTAAGCGGCGGAGAGAATCAGCGTGAAGCCAGCCACGAGAGCCGGGAGCGGCCCCATATCCCAGAGAGAGAGGAGCACGGAGAATTCACCGACGAAGCCCGCCGTACCGGGAACCGCGAGAGCCATGACGCCGGCAAAGCCAAAGAGCGTCGAGAACACCGGATTCTTGGACGAAAGACCGCCAAGCTGGTCGAGTTCGCGAGTGCCAGTCATGCGTTCGGCAATGCCCATCAAGAAGAACTGCGCACCGGCAGAAATACCGTGAGCGACGAGCAACACGAGAACCGCCGGGAACATCACTTCGGAACCGCTAAAGACACCCGCCACAGCGAGGCCCAAATGGCCCATGGAGCTGAAAGCGAGGAGCTTCTTGCCGTCCGTTGCGCGGAGAGCCATCAGAGCGCCATAGACCGCCGTGAAGAGACCAAGCCACATCAGGCAAGAGCTTGTGCTCAGAGAAAGCGGGAAAATCGGAAGCACCCAGACGATAAAGCCAAACACGCCAGCCTTGCTCATTGCACCCGTGAGGATTGCAGAGAGCGGAGCAGGAGCTTCGGAATATGTAATCGCCTGCCAGCCGTGGAACGGGAAAATCGGAGTCTTCACGAGGAACGCCAAGAGGAAGCAAACGAGAATCGTCGTCTGCGTCCCTTCCGGGAGACTCTGGACTGCAATCGCAAGAGAATAGAGCATGGAGTTATCAGCAATCGTGAGGAGGTACCACAAAGCGACCATCATCGGAGCGGAACCGACCAGCGTATAGATTGCAAACGTCATCGCGGCCTTCATCCTGTCCTTGCCACCGAAACCAGCGATAAGCACTGCAGCCGGAATCACCATGGCTTCGAAGAAGAAGAAGAAGAGCACAGCATCCGCAGCAAGGAAGGTGCCGTTCATGGCGCCCATCAACGAGAAGATGCCGATAGCGAAGTTGCGATAGCTCCTGCAAGTAATGCCACGTGCAGAAATCAACGCCACAAGAGACAAGCCGCAAGAGAGGAACACCATCCAGGAGGCAAGTCCGTGACTATACAGGTAGTAGAAAACAGGTCCCTTGCAACCAGGGATTTGGAACCATTCAATAGCTTCCGTTGCAACGTTTCCGCCGGCAATGAGAGCGACAGACATTGCCGCAAAGGCAATACCCATCAAAATAGCCAAGCGGGAAGAAGACTTGGAATCTTCCTTGGATGTCATCACCATGAGAATGGCGGCAACGAACGGAGCGAGGACGAGGAGATGTAACAGCATTAGAGAGTACCTCCAGTCAAAAGAACAATTGCCAAAAGTGCAATCAGGCCCAAAATGCTAAAGGCAACCTGAAGACGCACCTTGCGCACCTGGAACGAAGCGGCACCGTCGCCGAGAATCGACGCGATAGCACCAATCGTCCACTGGATTGCAGCGAGAATCTTATCCACGACCACATCGCAAATCCATGCGAGAACGTTGACCGGGATAATTCCCACGTACTTGTGGAGAGAATCGAACAGGAACGTCCATGTGGCCTTGCCGCCTTCCGGAGCGGAAGAGCCCTTGGCAGCCGGGATGCGAGCGTTAGCGTAAATCTTGTAAGCGATGTACATACCGAGCAAAGCAGCAATCGTACCGAGCACGGCAAAGATAACCGGGTTCAAGTGAGCTGCCACCGCCGGAGCGTTGTAAGCCTGAGCGGCGCCAACAACCGGAGCGAGCGTTTCGGCAAAGTACTTGATACCAATGGAATCGGCCCAGAGATAACCGGCAAACACGGCACCGAAAGCGAGAACCACCATCGGGATGAGCATGACCGCCGGAGCTTCGTGGATATGTTCTTCACTTTCCTTGGAACCGCGATAGCTACCGAAGAACGTGAGGATAATCAAACGGCCCATATAAACTGCGGTAATCACAGCCGTAGCAAGACCCACCGCATAAACGAAACCATTCAGCGGAATCGTCGCGATTTCATGACCGAAGAGCGTGAAGCCAGGAATAGCCATCGAGCAGTTCATGAAAATCTTTTCGAGAATCAAATCCTTGGACCAGAAACCGGCAAAGCCAGGGAAACCGACAATCGCGAGGAATGCGAAAATCATCACGCAAGCAGTGACCGGAGTCTTCTTGATGAGGCCACCCATCTTGCGCATGTCCTGTTCACCGGCGAGAGCATGAATCACGGCACCGGCACCGAGGAAGAGAGCCGCCTTGAAGAAGGCGTGCGTGAACACGTGGAAGATAGAAGCGTCAAAGGCGCAAACACCCGAAGCCATGAACATGTAGCCGAGCTGGCTGATGGTCGAGTAGGCAAGCACCTTCTTGATGTCGTTCTGGAAAAGACCTGCGACAGCAGCCCAGAAAGCGGTAAGCATACCGACAATCACGATGATGTCGAGCACCACCGGGAGGATGGCAAACATGCTGCCGAGACGTGCGAGCAAATAAACGCCAGAAGTCACCATCGTTGCAGCATGGATCAAAGCAGAAACCGGAGTCGGACCCGCCATGGCATCCGGGAGCCATGTGAGGAGCGGAATCTGAGCGGACTTACCCGTGCAGCCGATGAAGAACAGAATACCAGCGACAGAAAGGAACGGAACAACTAATTCAACGTGGTTGCCATTGATGACCATGCTGATGAAGTTTGCAAGGACATCGTAATTGAGGATAGCGGCGCCACCGATCGTCACGAGGCAGAGCATACCGAGAATGAAACCGATATCGCCCACGCGGTTCACGATGAAAGCCTTGTTAGCAGCCTTGCAGTTGTTGAGGTCCTTGTTCCAGAAACCGATGAGGAGGTAAGAGCAGAGGCCCACGCCTTCCCAACCGAGGAACGTGAGAAGCAAGTTGTCCGAGAGCACGAGCACGATCATGCTGAACAAGAAGAGGTTGATGTATGCGAAGTAGCGGGCAAAGCCGCGGTCACCGTGCATGTAACCAATCGAGTAGAGAGCGATCAGCGAACCGATACCCGTCACGAACAAGAGCATGATGCGAGAAAGCCCATCGAACAGGAACCCGATTTCTGCGCGGAACATCGGAATGTCAATCCACGTGCAGAGCGTTTCGCGAATGCCACCTTCCGGCATATTTAATGCCAAGAGAGCGACACCGGCAAACGAAAGCGCCGGGAACATCACCGCGAGAGTTCCAACGAAACCTTCAGCGGGGCCTTTCTTGCTACCCGAAGAAATAACAGCAATCGCACCGAGAATAATGCATCCCAACAGCGGGAAGAGAGGTATTAATCCAAGAGAAATCATTGCTTATTACCCCTTCATGTTAGAATACGTGTCGGCATCGACGCTTTCACGGTTGCGGAAAATGAGGATGACCATGGCAAGACCGACGCAAGCTTCGGCAGCGGCGACTGCGATGGTGAACAGCGGCACGACCTGACCGACAATGCTCATGTCGTTGGGCAAAGTCTTCGAAAAGCCCACGAACGAGAGGTTCACGGCGTTCAGGGCAAGTTCAACGCCCATCAGCACAAAGAACACATTGCGGCGAGAGACCGCGACCATAAGGCCGATGGCAAAAATGACCAAGGCCAGAATCTGTACATATATAGCTTGGAGTTCCATTAGTGTTTACCCTCCGTTTTTTCGGAATCCACGGAACCCAGGCGCTTCTTGGCGAGAAGCACTGCGGCACCCATGGCAGAAAGCAGAAGAACGCCGAGGACTTCGAAAAGCACGAAGTAACCCGGGCCCGTCTGAGCTACATCAAAAAGAGTCTTGGAAGTGATTGCCACAGAACCGCGAACCGTAGCAGCATCGAATGCAATCGGAGCGCGGACGAGGGCAAAGCCCACGAGACCGGCAAGCACGATGACGGCCGGAATCACAAAGAGCGAAACCTTGTCGAACATCGGCGTGTGGGAATCGCGAGCGCCATTGAGCACCATGATGACAAACGTAAGGAGCATCATGATGGCGCCGGCATAGACCATAATCTGAACCACACCGAGGAACGGGCTTCCGAGAAGGCCGTAGATACCGGCAAGCGACACCATCGAAACGACCAGCGAAAGGGCGCCATAGAGCGGATGCCTAGACAAGAGCACGCAAACGGCACTGCCGACAGCGATAATCGAGAGGACAATGAAATAAATCAATGCGAGCATTATTTTACCTCCATGCCCCAGACCTTGCGGGCCTCGGCATTCTTTGTACCACCCGGAGCCATCTGGCTCTGTTCGTCATTCGGGTAATCCTTCGGATCCCAGTTGGTGAGATCGTAAAGGTGAGCCACGAAATCTTCGCGGGAGCGGTGTTCGAAAATGATTTGCTTTGTATCCATGCGGAGGGCATCGACCGGGCAAGCTTCGGCGCAAAGGCCGCAGAACACGCAAGTCAAGTGGTCGATGTCGAAACGCATCACGCGCTTTTCGATACGCGGGTCATCGCTCTGCGTTGCTTCGATGAAGATGCAGTGAGCAGGGCAAGCCGCAGCGCACATGCCGCAAGCGACGCAACGAGGCGTACCATCCGGGCGAAGCATCAAGCGGTGCTTGGCGCGGTAGGTGTTGCGAACTTCGGGCTGACCTTCCGGGTAAGAAATCGTCGGAAGCTGTTCGTAACGGAACAAGCCGCGAGCCGCATGCTTAAGAGTCGTCCACAGACCGCGAATCGCCTCAAAGATGTAAAGGCGTTCGATGACGGTCATCGGTTTTTGCTTAATAACGCGCATTAGTTACCCCCTAAGAGTTTTGCGATGACCGCAGTCACCACGAGGTTGATGAGGGCGATATTCAAGATAATCTTCCAGCCGAGGTGCATCACGTGGTCATAGCGGAAGCGCGGGAGCGTCCAGCGGACCCAAATCCAGACCCAGCAGAAGATGAGGCTCTTCGCCACAAGCACGAGCAAGTGGATGAGCGCCGTACCGACCGCCGTCGCAAAGCTGCCCACAGCCATGCCGTTTACGACGAGGGTTTCGGGATTGAAGAAGAACCAAGCGCAAACGCCGAGAGCGATAAACACGGCCGTTGCGACCCAAGCCACAATCTTGTAAAGCTTGTATTCCTGAAGGATTTCAAAGCGGTGCGTAAGCTTTGTCGCCTTGAGCTTGCGGGAATAGCGGTAAATCATGTGGAGGAAAGCGAGAGCGATGAATGCGAGCACGCCGCAGAGAATGGCAAGAGAGCCACCCATGTGTTCCTGCAATGTTTCGGTCGTCACGAACGGAACGGCATAACCGCCGAGGAACAGCGTCGCAATGAGGAAGCTGTTGATGCAGATGTGCGAGTATTCACCCATGTAGAAGAGACCGAACTGCATAGCGCCATATTCCGTGTGGTAACCGGCAACAAGTTCCGGTTCACCTTCGGCAACGTCGAACGGAGCACGGCCCGTTTCAGCAATGCTTGCAATGAGGAAGCAGAAGAAAGCGACCGGCTGGGCAACGATACCCCAAACGTGGTGTTCCTGCCACTGCACGATGTCCGTGAGGTTGAAAGAACCGGCGAGAAGCAAGATGCCCATAAGAGAAAGTCCGAGACAGACTTCGTAGCTGATTGTCATGGAGCTCGTACGGAGAGCGCCCAAGAAGCTGTACTTGGACTTGGAAGCCCAACCAGCGAGCATGGCGCCGTAAGCCGAGATGGAGGAGAAGCCGAACAGCAAGAGCACGCCCACATCGGAATCGATGATGGAACCTGCAATGCGGACCGTTTCGCCACCCCAGTCAAAGATCATCGGTCCAAACCACGGGATCACGCACGGGGAGAGGAACACGATAGCGAACGGGATTGCAGGCGCCACGTAGTACAGAAGCTTGTTCACGCCAGCCGGAGCGAACATTTCCTTGAAGAAGAGCTTCGTACCGTCGCACATGTTCTGCACGTAACCGAAAGCGCGGAGCTTTCCGAAGTACGGGATCTTGATGTAGGAGCGGTTCGGGCCCTGACGGTCTTGCATAAAGCCAGCGCCACGACGTTCCATCGGGATTAAAAGAAGGATGTAAAGGACAGGCACGAAGCAGAATGCGAACTTCGCAATCGTGATTGCCCATTCAATCCAGGTTTTGGATTCAATAATATCCATTATGCGTTACCTCCCTCAAGGAGCTTTCCTGTACTCTTGATGGTATCGTAGGTAATGTCGGCAAAGGCCGGCACGTATTCACGAGCCTTCTTGAAAGCTTCGCAAGCCGAATTGAACTTGTTACCGGCAAGTGCAGAAATCACTTCGTAAGCCGGGGCAAGCTTTGCATCCGGGCAAGTCGGAGCAGCAGAGAGCTTCTGCAAGATGTTCAAGCTGTTGACCATCGTACCCTGGACTTCGCTCCAGTGACGGATACCGAAAGCGACCTTCGCCTTCTTGGCGGTTGCGTCATCGAAAGCGGAAAGCGCGATGCGGTTCGAAATCTTGTCGAGAGCCTTGGCTGCAGAAGCGTCTTCGCCGTAGAGGTCGGCGTTCACGGTGATGAGCGTACCAAAGTCGCCTGCGCGCTTGAGGAGTTCAGCCACATCGGCAAAGCCCATGAGCTGCATGCCTGCGCGGTTTGCCACCGGGTCACCGCTCTTTGCGATACCGTCAGGTGCGCCCACCTTGAGGAGGGAGCCGCCGAAGAGTTCAGCACGGTCACCAAGAGATTCCTTAAGCATCTTGAGTGCAGCGAGGTCTTCGTTCGTGCAGGAGCCGCCAGCAACCAAAGCCACCTTGTTGCTGCCAATCTTGATAGCGGAAGCATCAATTGCCGGCAAGCGGTTCTTGTCGAACTGCTGGAAAGCGAGACGGCTCGTATTGGAGAGCCAGCTGCGGTTCACTTCCGGGTTGCAACGCGGCATCACGCGGTAGATGCGACCATCGGCATGATCGAGCCAAATGTTTGCACCGAGAGAGTCGTCCATCGAAATC
>Ga0129307_1000946_pt1 | contig 37663 bp, 31 predicted proteins | sample P1105metagenome_FD_94437 | JGI IMG/M metagenome (GOLD analysis project Ga0129307, IMG submission 94437) | Capybara group fecal microbial communities from Wisconsin, USA - P1105 metagenome | ecosystem: Host-associated > Mammals > Digestive system > Large intestine > Fecal | place: USA: Wisconsin...
AGACAATGTTCCCCAGGTGTCCGGCTCTGCAGCACAGACGTCCGAATCCAGGCGGATATAATCCGACTGGGGCGGACGGATGTAAGCTGCAGCGTCCGAACACGGGGGAACTTGTCTTCAAAATAGCCTTAGTGCGACAGCCTCTCCTCTTGCTTCAGGCCGCGTTTCGATCTTATTTCTGCTTCTTTGCCTCAAGGTAATCGTTCAGCTCGGTGTTCAGGATATCCGTGATGAACATGTGGCCCGGGGCGTGGGTGATGACGATCGGGGGCTTCGCGTTCTCGACTGCCGCCTGCGGGGTCACGCCGCAGGGCCAGAAGACCGTGATCTCGCCCGGATAGATGTCGACTGCCTCGCCGTAATCCGGCTTCATCGGATCAGCGACTCCGACGTCCTTCGGGTCTCCCATGTGGACCGGCGCGCCGTGGACGTTCGGCATCTTGACGGTGATGTCATACGCCTTCTTCGCGTTCTCCGGCGTCATGGGACGCATGGAGCAGACCATCGGGCCCGAGAACGGGCCTGCCGGGACTGTCTGGATGTTCGTCTTGAACATCGGGACGTTCCTTCCCTGGGTGATGTGGCGCACGTCGATGCCCTCGCGGATCAGTGCCTCCTCGAACGAGAAGGAGCAGCCGATCAGGAAGCCTACATAGCCTTCCTTCCAGTATTCGGAAGCGTCTGTCAGCTCCTTCGTGAACACACCGTTCTCATAGACGCGGTATCTCGGGATGTCGGTGCAGATATTGCCTCCCTCGCCCATGTCGTGCGTCTCCGGGGTCCCCTTGATGATCTCAAGGATCGGGCAGGGGAATGGGTTCCTCTTCGCGTACTCCTCAAAGTCCGCCGCGTACTCCGGCGGAAGGATAACAAGGTTCGCCTGCGCGTATCCCGCGCACATGCCTGCGGTCGGGAAATCGATCTTTCCCTCGCGGATCAGCTGGCGGACGTCCGCCGGTTTCATGTTGATGTAAGGGGTAATATCAAACGCCATAATGATCTCCTTTTCTGAAGGGGAAATGACGGGTTGCTCACCTGTCGAAGGTGTAGTGGAGGATCCGCATGGTCGCGCGCTGCGCGCTCAGGGCCTCCTGCGCATCCTCGACGCTGGTCTTCTGGAAGCGGACCTTGTCGCCCGCCTTCATCTGCGCGAGGAAACGGAAGTCCGCGGTGATGACGTTCGCGATCTTCGTGTAGCCGCCGGTCGTCTGGCGGTCGGAAAGCATGATGATCGGCTTTCCGGCGGACGGGACCTGCACGGCGCCGAACGCGATGCCGTCGGAGATGATGTCGCCTCCGTTTTTGTGCTCGATGACCGGGCCGTCAAGGCGGCAGCCCATCCGGTCGAACTCCGGCGTCACGGTATAGGTCTCAGAAAGGAAGGTCTTGATCCCTGCCTCCGTGAACATATCGTCCTGCGGTCCCATGATCACGCGGATCGTGTAATCCTTCCTCGGGACGAACTCGGGGGCGAAGCCGCGGATGTCAAAGTTGTGGATGGTCTCCTTCGGGTCGCGGAAGCCGATCTGGTCGTCCTTCGCAAGCTTCCTGCCCTCAAGGCCTCCGATCTTCGCTTTCATATAGGTAGAGCGGCTTCCCATGACAAGCGGGAGATCGAGTCCGCCGGCAAACGCGATGTAGGCGCGGCAGCCGCCCTTCAGCCCGGTAAACCTCAGGGTCTGGCCGGCATTGACCTTGACGGCCCTGTAGGTGGGGATAGGCTTCCCGTCGACGGAGGCGCCGAGGTCTCCGCCGGTGACCGCGATGATATTTGTAACGTCAAAACGGATCTGCGGGCCCATCATGGTGCACTCGAGCACCGCCTCGTTGTCGTCGTTGCCGACAAGGATGTTCGCGATGTTCATGGCGCGCGGGTCAACGACGCCGGATACCGGCACGCCGAACGCCTGGTAGCCTGTGCGCCCCGCGTCCTGTACGGTCGTAAGGAGTCCCGGATTCAGAATGGTGATCCCTGCTGACATGTTCAGGCCTCCTTTCCCGTGTACGGCCAGGTCCTGCACTGGTAGGTGCCGGCCTCGGCCTCCTTCGCGATACGGTCATACTCCGCCTGATCGATCGCGGTGAACTTGATATACTGCCCTGCCTTCGGCAGGATCGGGGTCTCGCGGTTCGGGTCGTACATCTTGACGGGCGTGCGGCCGATCAGCTGCCAGCCGCCGGGGGAGTCGATCGGGTAGACGCCGGTCTGCCCTCCCGCAATACCGACGGAGCCCGCCGGGATCCTGACGCGCGGCTGCTTGAGCCTGGGCGTCTCGATCTTCTTGTCCATGCCGCCAAGGTACGTAAAGCCCGGGGTAAAGCCGAGCATGTAGATCAGGTACTCGACAGAGGTGTGGATCCGGATGACCTCCTCCTCGGAAATGCCTGCGTGCTCCGCCACGAACTTCAGGTCCGGGCCCATCTCCTCGCCGCCGTAAAGCACCGGGATCTCCAGCACGTCGCTCGGCGGGATCTCGACCTGGTCGATCCTGCTGAGGAGCCCCTTCAGCCGTTTCACCAGTTCCTTATAGGGGATCACGCCCGGATCGTAGTGGATCATGAGCGACCGGTAGGTCGGCACCGTCTCCACGATCCCGGGGATCCCGCTCGATTCAAGGGCGATATTGTAAGCGCGGATCTGCGCGTTGATCTCCTTGCTGATCTCATTGCCGAATTCAGCGGTCAGCGAGGTATCGCCTGTAAGCAGAAAACGAACATCAGCCATATGGAATATCCTTTCTAAAAATTATGCGAACAGATTTTTCAGATTCGGAAGCGCCTTGATCGCGAGGTACGCGGTGATGGCGACGACGATCCAGCCGAGGATCGTGAGGACGACCGGGTGCTTATACTTCTCGCCGACGACCTTCTTGTTGTGGGTGGCAAGCAGGATGCTTCCGAGAGAGATCGGAAGGATCAGGCCGTTGAGCGCGCCCGCGAGGACCAGGAGCTTCGCCGCGCCGCCGAGGATGACCATGATCAGGGAGGAGACGGCGATGAAGCCGATGATCCACCAGTTCTCGTTCTTGTCGATGACGGGGCTGAAGGTCTTCAGGAAGGAAACGGAGGTGTAGGCCGCGCCGATGACGGAGGTCAGGGACGCGCAGAAGATGACCAGGCCCGCGAAGCGGTATGCCAGGTTGCCGGCGCCGACCAGGAACGCGTAGGCTGCCGGGTTGGAGATGCCGGTGTACTCCGGAACGCCCGCAATGCCTGCGTTCGCGGACGGATCAGCAAGGTTGATGCCGGCGAACTTCGTGATAACGCCGAGGATCGCCAGGAAGAGCAGCACGCGGACGACTGCAGCGATGCACATACCCATGACGGAGCTGCGGGTCGCCTGGTCCAGCTTGTCAGGTCCGGTAACGCCGCCGTCGATCAGACGGTGCGCGCCGGAGAAGGTGATATATCCGCCGACGGTGCCGCCGATCAGGGTCAGGATCGCGGGAATGGTCGCGGGAATGCCGGAGGAAGGAACAAAGGTGTTCGTCACTGCCTCGCCGATCGGCGGCTTCGTGATGAACATGACGATCAGGATGACCACGATCATGATAGCGCCCAGATATTTCACGATCTGGTCGATCAGGGATTTCGCGGATTTCGACAGGAAGATCACGATCGCCAGGAGGGCCGTGACCACATAGCCGATCTTGGAGGGTATGCCGAGCAGGGCGAAAAGTCCGAGTCCGCCGCCGCCGACGTTACCGATATTGAACGCGAGGCCGCCGAGGGCGATCATGCCTGCCAGGACGAAGCCGAGTCCGTGGAACACTTCGTTCGCCACGTCCTGTCCGCGCTTTCCGGTGTAGCAGAGCACGCGCCAGATGTTGATCTGCGCGATGGCTGCCATGATCAGGGATGCCAGGATGACGAAGCCGAAGCTTGCGCCGAGGCTGCTGGTGAAGGTCGCTGTCTGTGTCAGGAAGCCGGGGCCTATGGCAGATGTCGCCATCAGGAACGCCGCTCCGAGAATGACTGTCATATTCTGTTTGCTGCCGCTGTTTTCTTTACTCATCAGATTCTCCCTCTTTCAACGCTTTTTTCAAAGCCTGTTTTCAGATAACGGATACTGCCTTCGCATGTGCCGGGCAGGACGCGGTGCCGCGCTGCCCGCCGCCTGGCAGCCGCTTACACGATCTCCCGGATCGGGGCGATGGTCACGCCCTCTTCCGTAAGGCGCGCGCGGATATTCTTCACGAACTCGACCGCTGACGGGTTGTCGCCGTGGACGCAGATGGAATCCGCCTTCAGCGGGACCGTCTCGCCGGTGATCGCGACGACGGTGCCCTCCTTCACCATGCGGATGGTCCGCGCGATCGCCTCGTCCTTGTCGTGGATGACTGCGCCCGGCTTGCTTCTCGGGACCAGGGAGCCGTCCGCCTGGTACGCGCGGTCCGCGAAGACCTCGCTCGCCGTCTTCAGTCCGACCGCCTCCGCCTCGGAGATCAGGAAGCTGTTGGCAAGACCGAGGAGGATGATGCCCGGATCCACCTCATAGACTGCCTCGGCGATGGCTCTTGCAAGCGCCGGGTCCTTCGCCGCCTGGTTGTAAAGCGCGCCGTGCGGCTTGCAGTGCTGGAGCTTCAGCCCGTGCGCGGTCGTGAACGCGATCAGCGCGCCGAGCTGGTACTTTACGTAAGCCTTCGCGTCCTTCGGGGCGCAGGCGATGTTCCTCCGGCCGAAGCCCATGAGGTCCGGATAGCCGGGATGCGCGCCTACCGCGACGCCCGCGGCCTTGCAGGCCGCCACCGTCTTGTCCATGACCAGCGGGTCTCCCGCGTGGTAGCCGCAGGCTACGTTCGCCGAGGAGATGTGGGCGATGACCGCTTCGTCCATACCGATGGTATAGTTGCCGAAGCTCTCGCCAAGATCACTGTTGAGATCTACCTTATACATATGCTTCCCCCTTTTCCGCGCCGCCCTCTGCGGCGCTTTTTGCATTGCCAAAAGAAATGCAGTTGCTGCTGATGATTTTTAAGCAATCTTTGTGCCAGCTCTTTCCGGAATCCTGAAGCCGCTTCTTTACTCAAATCTGCACATATTCCTGAGCAAAAAAGTAACGCCGGATGTGCAGATTTGCACATCCGGCGTTCAATACCGCACGGTTTCCGTTTATCACTGTCTGGCGGGAATACCCGCGCTTCTATAAGCGGCGGGAGTGTTCATTCTCCGTCGATACGCCGCTTCAAGGTGAACCGGCTCATCCCGAGCATCTGGGCTGCCTTCGAAAGGTTCCCGTCGGAAAGCTCCAGCGCGCGGTCGATATAGGCGCGCTCCAGCGTATCGAGCTCCCGTTTCAGGTCGACCGGGCCCTCCCTCAGGTCCTGCATGGGGAACTCCTCCCCCGTCTTCCCGGCTTTCCCATCCTGTACCGCGGCAGGAAGTCCGGTCTCCTTCCCGGTCAGCATGTCCCCGTCCGAAAAAAGGACGCACCGCTCCATGACGTTCCTGAGCTCGCGGACGTTGCCCTTCCAGGAATAGCGCTTCAGGGTCTCCATGAATTCCGGGGAGATCCCCTTCACGTTCTTCGCGAACTTCCGGTTGAAGTGGGAAATGTAATACCCGCAGAGCACCGGGATGTCCTCCGTGCGCTCCCTTAAGGGCGGGATCCTGATCTGCAGCACGTTCAGCCGGTAGTAGAGGTCCTCGCGGAACCGGCCCTCGCGGACCTCCTCCACAAGGTCCCTGTTCGTCGCGGCTGCGACGCGCACATTGACCTCGATGTCCTGGAGCCCGCCCACGCGGCGGAACCTCCGGTCCTCAAGGAAGGTCAGGAACTTCGCCTGCATGAAGAGCGGCAGCTCCCCGACCTCGTCCAGGAACACCGTCCCGCCGTTCGCGAGCTCGATCAGCCCCTTCTTCGTCTTGGCAGCGCCGGTGAAGGCTCCCTTCTCATACCCGAAGAGCTCCGACTCAAGGAGGTTTTCCGGGATAGCCCCGCAGTTGATCTTCACCATAGGGCGGTCCGCGCGCGGACTGCTTTCGACGATGCTCCGGACCACGACCTCCTTGCCGGTCCCGGTCTCCCCGATCACCAGGAGGTCCACGTTGTCATTCTCCGCGAGGATCCCGATCTGGCGGCGGATATCCTGGATCGCTTTGCTTTCCCCGATCAGCTTCTTCGGGTTCATCCGCATAAGCTCGAGGGAACGGCGTCCCGCCAGCTGCTCCACCCCGCGGCGGATCACCATATCGACCTCCTCAAGGTCGAAGGGCTTCTGCACATAGTGGCTCACGCCGAGCTTCATGGCCTCCACCGCCTGGAGGATGGAACCGTACGCCGTCATAAGGATGATAATGACGTCCTCGTCGATCCGCTTGAAGTCCGCCACATGGTCAAGCCCCGTACCGTCCGCCAGGCGGTTGTCAAGAAGCACCGCGTCCGGGTGGAACGACTCGGCGGTCTTAAGCCCGCCCGCGATGTTCTCCTCCGTCCGCACCTCGTACCCGAGATCCGACATTCCGCTTTCCAGCGACATCCTGAGAAGCGGTTCATCATCCACTACAAGCAGTCTGTACTTCATGTCTTTTCCCCTTTGCTCCCGCTGAAAGTAAGGATCGAGCGCGTCCCCTCCCCGGGGGCGGATTCCATGCGGAAGGTCCCCCCGTTCCGTTCGGTAAGGCGCCGCACGATCGAAAGGCCCAGTCCTCCGCGCTCCCCGCGCATGACCGCCGCAAGCTTCTCCGCATCCATGCCGCAGCCGTCATCCGCGACCGTGACCGTGACGCCGCCGGCGCCCCGGCTTCCGGAGATCGTGACCTTCCCGCCGTCCATGGCCTTGAAGCTGTTGTTGATGAGGTTGATGAAGATCTGGCGGAGCTCCTGCTCGTCCGCGACGATCCTCAGGTTCCCCTCCATGCTGACGCTGAGGCTGATCCCTTTGTTCTCCGCGACCTTGCTGTATAGAAGGATGAGCTCGTCGCAGAGCGAATTCAGGCTCACCCACGTTTTCTCGCTCTCCCGCTGCCGGGCGATGTTCACGAGGTTGCTGATCAGGAGGTTCACGCGGTCCACCTCACGGATCATCTCGCCGCAAAGAAGGCGGTCCCGGTCGGACAGCATCTTCCGGTTCATGACCTGCAGCCCTGCCCGGATGCCGGCAAGCGGGTTCTTCGCCTCGTGGGCGACATCAGCCGCGAGCCGCCCTGTGTATGCGAGCTTCTCGTCGTTCGAGATCTTCTCCTCCATATGGCGCTGGTACGTCACGTCGTCGATCGTGATGAGCGTCCCCCAGTCCTCGCCGGTATCCGGGTGCGTGAGCTTCCACGAGCCGAACTCCAGGTTCCTGACCCTGCCCTCCGGGCCTGTGAGCACGGCCGGCGGGGGAAGCACGTCGCCCTTGCGGACGATGCCGGCAACGATATCGCCGAGGCTCCGCCCGTCCTCGTCGCGCTCGTCCTGCACGTCCAGCATGGACTCCGCGTGCGCGTTCATGAACGTCATGTTCCCGGAGGCGTCGTACACCAGAAGGCCTGCCGGCAGGTTTTCGACGATGCTCTCGTTCAGGGCCTTCGTCCAGGTGAGCTGGTCCGTGTAGCCCTTCATGCTCTCCATCATGGAGCGGAACGCGCCGGCGAGCGTCCCGATCTCGTCCGTGCGCCGCGTGTACTCGACCACGGCGTCCGGGCGGTACTCCGACGGCGTCCGGCTGATCTCCGCGCAGGTCTCGCTGAACTCCCCGATCGGCGCTGAGATGCTGTACGCGCTCAGCATGCCTGCCTGGATAATGATGATCAGCATGGCGATGGAGGCGAGGATGATGAACCTGTGCTCCTCGATGATGTACAGGATCAGCGCCTGCCGGTCAAGGCTGTAGACGATCCTCCAGCCGAGCCGGTTCTCCGCGCTCTCCGCGAGGACCATCTCCCCCGGGGCGTCTTCAGTCCTCTCCCGCCTGCCGAACAGCCGCGTGCCGTCCGGCGCGTAGATAAAGAGCGCCGTGCCCCTGTAGCAGTTCTCGTACTTTACAAGCAGCGCGTCCGGGTCGGTCCAGAACCCGCCGGCGTCGATATCCGTGTTAAGATAACGGACCAGCGCGGCCCCCTGCTCCTTCTCCGTCCGGAGAAAGATCTGGTATTCCGTGAGGAAAAAGACCGTACTGAACCCGATCATGACGATGAGGACGATGCTGACCAGGGGGATCAGGATCCTGTTCTCGATGGACATGCGGAACCGCCTGTTCATGCACGCCTCCTCTCACGCGCGGAGCACCATATAAGCGCCGCGCCGGAGACCGGGACGCCGATCATCGCCGGATGGAACGGAAGGATCCCGGAATAGTAGAGCGGGTAGAGCACGGCGATCATCAGGATGCCTGTATTCATGGCGCCCTTCACCCCGCCGAACGTCACCCGTTCCGGCCGGACCGCCAGCAGGAAGAGCGTCGGGAACAGCAGGACCGCGACGACTCCCCAGAGGTCTCCGCCGAAGGACAGGATGAAGTCCGGCGGGTCCAGCGTGAGCATCATGGCAAGCGTGCCGCCTGCCAGGACGCTGATCCTTCCGACGGCCACAATGCGCTTCGGCGGGACCCTTCCCTCCCTGGCCGTCCCGTAGATGTCGTACGCCGCGGCGGATGCCACCATGAGGAGCTGCGAGTTCGCCGTCGAGATGCACGCGCCCATGACGGACAGGAAGAAAAAGCCGCTCCAGGGGCTGTAAAGCTCGTGGTTGATGATCCGGATAAAGATGCCGTCCGTCGCGACCGCCTCGGGGAGCGAGGGGACCAGGACGCGCATGGCGAGCCCTGTATGCACGAGGAGGAAATAAATGTAGGCAAGGAGGGCGATGGAGACCAGGATCGTGCGGAGCGCCGTGTCGGAATCCTTCGCGCTGAACAGGCGCACAAGGTACTGCGGGTTCACGGAAAGCCCGAGGCCCCAGCCCCAGAACATGGAAAAGCAGACCAGCGGCGTGAACCCTCCCTGGAAGAACCGGACCATCTGTCCCGCCTTCGTCGCGGTCTCCATGCCGGGATGCGCGTACCCGGAGACCTCGGCAGCCCTCTGGTAGAGCGGCCCGAAGCCGCCGCACTGCGCCATGAGGCTGAAGCACACGACGCTCAGGCTCACCGTCAGGAGGACCAGGTTGAACATATCCGTGCGCAGGACCGAGCGGTAGCCGCCGATCGTCGTGTACATGATAAAAAGGTAGACCATGCACACCGCGGCGGGATAGGGCATATCGAACATCTCCGAGGCGACCATGCCGAAGCCCTTGTACTGGGTGACCAGGTAAAAGATGTAGACCCCGATCAGGCTGAGGCCGGCGATCATCTGGAGCTTCTTTGCCCCGAATTTCGCGCGGAAGATCTCGGGGACCGTGATGACCTTCAGCTCGTACAGCCTCCGCGCGACGGCGGCCATGAGGAACGCGCCGAGGAACCACGGCACAACTGAATAGAGGAGCGGCGATATGCCCTCCTCATATACACTTCCCGTAAGGCTCAGTATGGTGATCGCGGAGATCCAGGTGCCGGTGAACGTGCAGACGCACTGCCGGAGCCCCACCGTCCGCTCACAGATAAAATATTCCTCCGGGGTGGTGTTCCCGCCGAAGGTCCCCTTGCCCATGACGAGCAGGATCACTGAATAAACGCAGAAGAATCCGAGATAGATCGCAGTCTTTCCCGTAGTCCCGCCCCCTTCCTTCTGCGGCAGAGTCCCGGAGGGCCTGCCGCCCCGCGGTCCGGTCCTGACCGGCTTTGCTTAAACCGGTCCGGCTTCCCCATTGCCCGGCTTTACTCGGCCCGGCTTTCCGCGGCTGTTTCCTCCGTCCTGCTGCCTTCCTCCGGAGCCGCGCTTTCCGGCGGTTCCGTCTCCGGGGGATACGGGGACAGGTACTCTGCCGCGATGTACACGCGGTAGCCGTCCCTCAGGATCCTTGACCACTTCGAGTTCTTCCCGATCCGGTGGACGCGGGCGCCCTTTGAAAGGTACCCCGTGACCTCCCCGTCCATGCCGGGCTTCCTGCGGAGCTTCACTCCTTCACCGGTGCAGTAGACCATCTCGTCGCAGGTCTCAAAGCGGAAGCCGTTCACTGTGTCAAGGTCGGCGGAAGACGCGCGCGTCTCCCTCCTGTCCTCGTCCGCGGTCTCCGCCACGGTCAGGACAAGACTCTGCCTTTCCTCTTCCTTTTTCTTTCCGCAGCCTGCAAGCAGCGCGGCGAGCGCCGCGAGAAGAAGGCACCGGATCAGAACACGTTTCACCGAATGATCCCTCCGCCGAGGACATATCCCCCGTCATGATAAAAAACGACTGCCTGGCCGGGCGTGACCGCGCGCACCGGCTCGTCGAACACCACGCGCACCGTGCCGTCCCCCGCGTCCGTGACCGTGCACGGGGCGCCCGCGTGATTGTAGCGGATCTTCGCGGACGCGCGGAGCGGCGCGCTTCCGGGCCCTTCGACAGCCATCCAGTTCAGCCGGTCCGCCGTAAGCTCCCGGGTAAAGACGCTTCCTGCCTCCCCGATGACGACCTCGTCAGTCTCCGGCCGGATCTCCTTCACGAACACCGGACGGCCCATGGCAAGCCCCAGGCCCTTCCGCTGCCCGACCGTATAATGCGTGATCCCGCGGTGACGTCCCAGGACCCTTCCGTCCCCGGTGACGAAATTGCCGGGCGGCGGGACGCTGCCCGCGTTCCGCCCGATAAAGCCGGCGTAGTCATTGTCAGGGATAAAGCAGATCTCCATGCTGTCCGGCTTATGCGCGACCGGAAGCCCCGCGCGTTCCGCTGCCGCGCGGATCTCGTCCTTCGTGTACGCCCCGTCCGGCATGAGCGTATGCCGGAGCTGTTCCTGCGTGAGCTGATAAAGCGCGTAGGTCTGGTCCTTCGCGGACGTCACGGAGGTCCGCACCGTGTATCTCCCGTTCGGAAGAAGCTCGATCCGCGCGTAATGCCCGGTCGCGACGAGGTCCGCGCCGAACTCGCGGCCCTTCTCAAGGAGCGCCTCCCACTTCACGTAACGGTTGCACATGATGCAGGGATTCGGGGTCCTCCCGTGCCTGTATTCATCAATAAAATAGGAAACGACTCTTTCGCGGAACACCTCCCGGAAATCCACGACATAGTGCGGGATGCCAAGCACCTCCGCCACCCGCCGGGCATCGTCCGCGGCGGACGCGCAAAGGCTCCCGTTCCCCGCGGCTTGGCCGCGCGGCCCCTCCTGCCACATCTCCATCGTCACGCCGATCACGTCGTAGCCTGCCTCCTTGAGGAGGTACGCCGCGGCGGAGCTGTCAACGCCGCCGGACATCCCGACGACAACCTTCTTCTTCATAGCTCTGGTCTTGTCCTTATGATTCTTTATCCTGACCGCCGTCCTGCCGGCTTTCTGATCCGTTTTCCGGGGTGTTTTCCGGGATGTTCAAAGATCTGTCTTCCCGGAGGCTTTCCGGCGTGTACTCAGGTCTGTCCTCCTGGGAGGCCGCCTTTTCCTCCGGCGGCTCCGGGGCTGATCCTGCCGGCTCTGCGGACGGTGCCTTCTCCGGCTCCGCGGACGATGCCTTCTCCGGCGTCACCGCGTCCCGCGTCCCGAAGCTCCAGCCGTTGCTCGGCTTCAGGTCCTTCCCCGCGACCGGCTTCGCGACCGTGGAGATATCCGGAATGCGCGCCTCCCTGTCCCCGTCCGGGGACTTCGGCGTCGGGATCCGGCCGCCGGCACTGCCTGCCGGGCTGCCGTCTGCCCCGCTGCCGGACGCGCCCTTCACACCGGTACGATCCGCGGTACCCGCGGTTTCCTCTTCCTCAGTCACCCTGCGGACGCTTCCGTAACGGTTCCCGTGCTGTCCCGTCCTGTCATACCCTGCGCCTGTCCCCGGATCCGGGGTCTTCGGCGTCGGGATCCGGCCGTCCCGCGCGCTGCCGTCCTCACGGTACGGCACGTCATGCGCGCCGCTGCCTTCGCGGTACGGCACGTTCTCCGAGCCGGTATTTCCTTCACGGTACGGCGTATTCCCCGCGCCGTTTCCGCCGTCACGGTACGGCGCGTCCTCCGGCTCCCGCGGGTCCGCGGGCAGCGGATCCCGCCGCTCCGGCGGGTACATTTCCTGCATCCTGCGCTCCCGGCCCGCCTTTAAAAGGACGTCGCCGCCCTCCTCATAGAGGTACCGGAACACACGTGTCACGACAAAGATGGAATACAGGAAGCCGAGCGCCGAATACTCCGCGAACATCAGCCCCATAAGCCAGAGCCCGCCGCGGAGAAGGACCGGGACGGAACGCGAATACACCGTCAGCCGGTAGATGGTACCATAGTCCAGGCGAAGCCCCGACATCCGCGCGAACATCATCCCGAACGACGCGATGACCGCTGCGGCGAAAAAGAAGGCCGCGAGGTTCATGAAGAAATACAAGGCCCCGATCATGGCGGCATACGCGTAAAATATGGGCGCGAAGGAAAGCACGTCCGCCTTGGTGAGCGTCATGCTCCCGTAATCGGAGAACCGGACCATGCGCGTCCCCTGCTCCGACCCCGGAAGGGCCACGTCCGTCTTCAGGATCATTTTTTCGGAATCCGCGATCACCGCGACGCTGTTCAGCGCGAGCTGCGTTTTTGTCCTCTGGTCCTCCAGGGACACGCTGTTCGACGGATCCGTATTGATATCGAAATAGCGGTATCCGTCCGCATAGTGGAAGCCGCCCTGCACCGCGAGCTTTCCGCCGGACAGGGTGAATTCCGGCACATTCTCCGTGACGAGCTTCGTGTAGCCGCCGGTGCGCATGAGAAACCCGGCTGCGGGCACCGCGGCCGTCATGATCCAGAAAAGCAGGGTCACCAGCACGCCGAACGCAAACACACGGGACTTGCCGTTCTTAAGGAGCTCCGGATAACGCTTCCAGCTCCTGATCGAGATATCAAGGTCGTTTAAGAGTTCCATGCAGCTCCCTTTCAAATCATCCTCAGTCTCTCCACGATCGCCTTCATCCGCTCCGCGCAGACAAGGACCTCTTCCTCCGTGTTGTTCTCAGAGACTGTAAACCTTAAGGAGGCGCGCGCCCCCGTCCTTTCAAGCCCCATGGCGAGCAGCACATGCGAGGGCTCCGGGGAGCCTGAGCTCCAGGCAGCGCCCGCGCTCGCGCAGATCCCCATGCGGTCCAGCATGATGAGCGCGGTCTCCGCCTCGATCCCGTCGAACCTCACGTTCAGGTTGCCGGGAAGGCGCCTTTCCATGCTTCCGTTCACATGGGTCCCGGGAATGCCGTTCCTGAGCGACCGGAGAAGAAGGTTCCGGAGGGATGCCTCCCTTGCCGCTGCCGTCCGCATCCCGTCCGCCGCGAGGAACGCGGCTGTCGCCATGCCGACGATCCCTGGCACATTTTCCGTCCCCGCCCTGAGCTGCCGTTCCTCCGCGGTCCCCCGCAGGGAGGCTTCCATGCGCACGCCGTTCCTGATATACAGGAAACCGCAGCCCTTCGGGCCTCCGAACTTGTTCGCGCTTCCGCTTAAAAGACTCACGCCTGCCTCATCCACGTCCACCGGGATATGTCCGAAGGCCTGCGCAGCGTCCGTGTGGAACAGGACGCCGTGCCGCTCCGCGGCGGCTCCGATCTCCCTGACCGGCTGGATCACGCCCGTCTCGTTGTTCGCGGCCATGACGCTCACAAGTACGGTCTCCGGCCGGATCGCCGCTTCCACCTCCGCAGGGTCTATGAAGCCCTCCCTGTCAGGCGGGACCGCCGTGACGAGCGCGCCGCGTTCCTTTAACGCCTCCGCTGTTTTAAGCACCGCCTGGTGCTCGATGGCGGAGGTGACGATGTGCGGCTGCTTCCCCTTCCGGGCAGCCGCTTCAAAAACGCCTGCCAGCGCCCAGTTGTCGGACTCTGTCCCCCCGGAGGTAAAGTAGATCTCGTTCGGCCGCGCCCCAATCATCCGGGCGATGGTCTCTCTTGCCCAGGAGACCGCGCGGCGGGACTGCCTGCCGGGCCCGTAGGGCGCGGAGGCGCTGCCGAAGTTTTCCGTAAGCCATGGGAGCATGGCCGCTGCGGCCTCCGGCCTGACCGGCATCGCCGCGGCATTGTCAAGATAGATCAATTCCGGCTCCTTCGCAGCCTTCGCTGCATATCAGGGCCTCTTTAAGCCTTGAGGCCCGCCGCATGTTCCTTCGCTGCCGCGAGGGCCTTCGTAAGCTGGTCCGCGCAGCTGGTATTCTTAAAACCGCACCTGTTCCCGGCAAGCTTCTGAATGAGGACGTCCGCGTCCTCGCCCTCGCAGAGGATCCCGATCGCCTTCAGGTTCCCGTTGCAGCCGCCGGCAAACGCGAGGTTGCTCACTTTATTGTCTTCAAGGTAAAACATGATCCTGCGGGCGCAGACGCCCTGCGGTGTATATTCATAATGCATTACTATATCCTCCTGTGGATCTGAATCGTAATTTTCAGTATATCATACCTTTCTGAGATGTACAAAGGAGGCGCCCCCTTAAGGGACGCCTCCTTGCTCCGGCCTGTCCGGCCGTGTTTTTTACATTCTGAAAAGCCTTCCGCAGCCCGCGATCCTGTCGCCGATGCCGGCTGTCCTGAAGAGATCCCAGAGAAACGCCTGGTTGCTCGTGATGACAGGCTTGCCGATCTCCTCTTCAAGGGCCTCCGCGATCTCCATGCTTCGTAACGCGCCGCAGCTGATGAAGATCGCCTCGGCGTCAGGAGTATCGACCGACCTCGCGTACGCGCGGATGAAATCCGGCGATACCGCGGCGATGTCGAAATCATTGACCAGGTTCATCCCCTGCATGTTCGTGATCTCGAAGCCCCAGTCCTTCAGGTACTTCGCCTCCTGCTCGTTCACGGTGTCAAGATACGGCGTCGCGACCGCGATCTTCCTCGCGCCGACGGCGCGGAGGCCGTGGATCACTCCGGTGATCATCGTCGTCGCCGCGTCCGTGTCAGGCCGCGTCATGAGCTGCTTTTTCGCGAACTCCTCGCCGATGCAGAGACTTCCCGACGTGCATCCGTACCCGATCGCCTTCAGATGGACGCCGGGGACCAGCCACTTCGCCGCCTCCGGCAGGTTTACGCCTGCCGAAAGAAGGTTCTCGACCGTGACCTCGAGGGGCATTTTGACCCTGTTGAAATGAACGCCGACGCCTTCGGGCAGGATGCGCATCGCGTCGGAATCCGTGATCTGCTCCGCCGCGAGAAGGATGATGCCGACGTGTCCCCGCGGGAACCGTCCCTCATCCATGACCACATCCACTTTGTCTGACTGGAACATTTCTCTTCACCTCCGAAATGCCAGGCGCGGGACGCCTCAGCCTTCCTTCCCGATGGTTCCGTGCACTGCCTTGTCCCGGGCCGTCTCCTCGTCCCTCGGCTCCTGCATGCGGAAGCAGAAGTGGCACTGGCCGTCCTTGAAGAAGTGTTTGTCGTGCTGGCACCTTAATGCGCTGTTGTAGCCGTAGGCGATGGCCGGGTCCACGATCTCGCAGTAATGGATGCCGTACTTCTCCATCCCGTCCTCGCTGAAGGTGTGCGCAAAAACGCACTCCGTGAAGATCTCTTCGATCTCACCGTCCTTGATGGTGTCCTCGCTCTTGAAGTGCTCGCTCCGCTCCATGTCGTAGCAGGAAAGGTAGTGTTCGATATCGTTCGGACATCCCTTCGCGGCCGCCCTTCTCGCGATGTCCTTGCCGCGCTCCACGCCGAAGTTCCAGACGCCGCGGCGCATGGCCTCAACGCCCGCCTCGCCGAACGCTTCCTCCGCTTCCTTGGTCATATGATAGAAAAGCCTCGCGAACAGGATATACATATTGACGGGTTTTTCGACTTTTTCCATGATGTTCTCCCTTCTGTGTCCATGCAGGTTTCACGAAGTCCCGCAGAAAATCGGCGTGGGGCGCCTTTCCCGCGGGACGGTCCGCGTTTTGTCTCTTTACTTCTGGTTCATCTTTCTTTCCGCAAGTCCGTTCAGGTAGTAAAGCCCGAGCCAGCACCCCACGTGGGACGCGGTCTGGAGGCTGTAGGCGTCGGGATAGATCTCGACGAAATCCAGTCCGCCCGCGCCGGCGAGCCCTGCCTCATGGACCATCATGAGAAGCTCGTAGGAGGTCAGCCCGCCCATATCCTGCGGTCCCTGCGTCATGCAGGAAGCGTCCATGGAATCGGAGCAGATCGTGATGTAGATGAACTCGGTATCCTTCGAGACCACCTCCAGCGCCTTTTTGATGGAGGCCTTCCAGCCGTCCTCGTGGACGTCGATCGCGCGGATCACGGTCGCGCCGTACTTCTTCGCGTTCTCGTACTCCTCCCTGTGGTTCCTGGGCCCGCGGATCCCGATGTGCGCGATCTTCGTGGGATCCATGTTCGGATCGTTGTAAAGCTTGTAGAACGGCGAGCATCTGGACAGCTCATCGTCGCCGAAATGGGAGTAGTTGTCAAGGTGCGCGTCGAAATGCAGGACGCCGACCTTCTTCGGATGGCGCTTCGCGATCTCGCTGATGATCGGGTACGCGATCCCGTGGTCGCCGCCGAGAGTCAGGGGGACCGCGCCGGCGTCGACGATCTCCGCCGTGCGCTTCCTGATCTGCTCGAACGTGAACTCGTAGTTGCCGTTCTGTACCGCGCAGTCGCCGTAGTCCGCCGCCTTCAGGTAGTCAAAGCAGTCGATGCCGAAATCCAGAAGGAACCCGGTGTAGCGGATGGATACGGAACGGATGGACTTCGGTCCGTCCGTCGTGGAGGAGAATCCGCCGATGGTGCAGCCGCCCTCCCACGGGACGCCGGTGATGACCACGTCCTGTCCCTTCAGCTCCTCCTTCGATTCAAGGACCGGGAGGTTCAGCCACGACGGGACGCCGCTGTAGACATTGTTCGGAATAAAATTCGGATCATAGATCGTAGGTTTGCTGTCTCTCATGATGGTACCCTTTCCCTTTCTGTTTCTGCCTTTTCTGTCTCACTTGGAGATCTTGCAGGTCTTTTCTGTCTTACCGGCAGATTTCGCAGGTTTTTCCTGCCTCACTGGCAGGCTTTCCAGATCTTTCCTGTCTCACAGGCAGGCTCTTAAGCTTACCCGTCCCGCAGACAGGCCTTTTTTCTTCAGGCTCAGAAAACTCCGAGGAAGCTGGAGACGCCGAGGATCAGCGAGATCGCGAAGATCGCGATGCCGAGGGCCGTGGCGACCGGGCCGTTCTTATACTTGCCCATGACGCTGTCGCGGCAGGTCAGGTAGACCGTAACGCCGACCACGACCGGGAGGACGATGCCGTTGACTGCCTGGGCGGTCATGATCAGCGCGAGCGGGTTGGTGCCAAGCGCCGCGATGATGATGCCGGTGACCAGGACTGCTGCGTTCGTGATGGTATAGCGCTTATCGGACCGGTCGGTCTTCCAGCCAAACAGGCCTGCAAGGACGTAGGAAACGCCCATCGGGGTGCAGACCGCGCTGGAAATACCGGCCGCTACAAGTCCGATCGCCATGAACGGCTGTGCCAGGCTTCCGAGGGTAGGTTCAAGCTGGACAGCCATATCCATTGCATTGTTGACGCTCATGCCGCGCATGACGGTCGCGGAGGTGACCAGGATCGCGCCGGTGACGATGCCGCCGATGATCATCGGGACCGTCGTGCCGAAGTTGCAGAGCGGAAGCTCCTCAGGAGAATGCCAGGTGCGCTTCGCGCTGGCGGCGTGCAGGAACATGTTGTACGGGACGACCGTGGTGCCGATCAGGGAAAGGCAGGTCATGATGCCGCCGTTTTCCGGGATGGTCGGGACGCAGCCGGCGAACAGCTCGCCGAGGTCCGGTTTGACGATGAACATGGTGACCAGGAACACGACCGCCATGAGGATGACGCAGAAGCCGAGAAGCTTCTCAAGATATTTGACTGCATCTCCCGCGAAGTTCAGGATCAGCAGGATGCAGCAGCCCCAGATCGGAGCGATGATCTTCGTAGGAATGCCGGTCAGCGCACTGATACCAAGCGCGGTGCCGGTCAGGTCGCCGCCCATGTAGGCGAAGCCGCCGATCGCGATGGCGATCGCGACAAGCCCGCACAGGATGTTCCGGAGCGCCGGCCGGTCGGCGAAGTCGTCGACCAGGTTCTGCGCCAGGTCCTTCTGGGTGATGATGCCGAGTCTCGCCGCCATGCCCTGCACGACGATGACCGCGATGACGGAAAAGATGATGCACCAGAAAAGCTGGAACCCGTAGTTCGCGCCGGCCCTGGTGGAGCTGGTGACGGTGCCGGGGCCTATAAACGATCCGACGATCAGGAATCCCGGTCCGAGCGCCCCTAATTTTTCTTTTAACGTATACTGCTTTGTGCTGCTCTGCTCTGCCATAATTGCCCCCTTGCATTCTGAGTTTCACAGTATGGGCGGATGCCCGCCATTATTTGAGTTTCACAGTATGGGCGGATGCCCGCCATTGGATTTCGGTAAACGCACTGCGTCCGGCCGGAACGCGTTGTTTCTTGTGTTTTGGATTCTAACAGGCGTCCATATATCTAACAATACCTGTCAATTCTTTTTTGATAATGTCAAATTCTTTTTCTCCGGCGCATTTTTCCCGCAGTTTCATGTATACTCTGAAACAGAAGGCCCTGACCGGGGACCCTCATGTACGCTCCGGGCTGAAGGCCCTGACCGGGGACCCTCATGTACGCTCCGGGCTGAAGGCCCTGACCGGGGAAACGGACCGCATACGAAAGAAAAGGAGGGCGGCAGCATGGAAGAAGAGAAGAAAAAGGGAACACTTTCCGGAAAACAGATCCAGTCCGTTCAGCGGGCCGTCGACATCCTGAACTGCTTTACCGCGTCGAGCCCCACCCTTACCCTCGGGCAGATCAGCGCCCGCCTGGACCTGAACAAGGGGACCGTACACGGGATCCTGAATACGCTGCATAATAACGGCTACATTTCCCAGAACAGCAGCGGCCAGTACATGCTCGGGGCGGAGCTCTTCAACAAGGCCCAGCTCGCGCCGGACACCCGGCGGAGCGTCTACATCGACCAGGCGCAGCTTTATCTGCAGGACCTCTCCGACCAATTCATGGCCAATGGCTCCATGTTCGCGTTCGAGGGGCTCTATACCCTCTTCCTGTACAGCACGGAGCCGAGGAACTCCACATTCGTCATCCGGCGCGCAAGCACGCACATGCCGTTATTCTGCTCCGCAAGCGGAAAGCTGCTCCTCGCGTATCTTTCGGAAAAGGAGTTCGCGGAATACCTGAAGCTCGGCCCGTTCCACGCGTTTACCCAGGCGAGCATCACGGGGGAACAGGCTCTCCGGAACGAGCTCGGCAAGATCCGCGCCCAGGGCTTTTCCGTAGAGAACAATGAGCTGTTCGACGGCGTGTCCGCGATCGCCGTCCCGATCTTTTCAAGCTATGACAACCGTATCTTCGGCTCCATAAGCCTCACCGGAATGAGCGTCGCGATCGCGAAGCAGCGGAAGGAGATCGTCCCCGCGCTGGCGGAGACGGCAAGACGCATCCGGCAGTCGGTGCGGTTCTGAGGCTGAACGCTCCCGCTGCCGCAGGAAGCGGCGGGATGCCCGCCGCTTCCTGATAAAAAGGCCCCGGAAAAGGGGGATAAAAAGGTCCCGGAAGACAGCGCTCTGCGTATAAAAGGCCCCGGAAGACGGGTGCGGCCCTGCGGCCGCCCTCCTCTTCCGGAGCCTTTTTCGTGATCGGAAAACTTGTGTCTTGTCTCTGTTCGCTGTATATACTGCTTTTTAACCTTGTCTGCCGGGAACACCCCGGCTTCTGTAAGCGGCGGGAGTGTTCAGCTTTCTGCATCGTCCGCCATGCGGACCGCCTCGTAAAGGACGTCCGCACCGGCCCCGAGCGCCTCCGGCGCGATGTACTCCGCAGGGTTGTGGCTCACGCCGTCCCGGTTCGGGACAAAGATCATGGCCGTCGGAAAGCAGTCCGCGAGGACCATGCTGTCATGTCCCGCGCCGCTGTGGATCTCACGGTACGCGTTCCCCGTCCGGTCCGCCGCCGCAGCGATGATCCCTTTCAGGCGCGCGTCCATCGGCGTCGGCGGCTTCTCCGCGTTCACCTTCAGCGTGACGGAAAAGCCCCGCGCCCGCTCTTCCTCCAGGGCGCGCATGAGCTCCGCGCGCAGATCGTCAAGCGCCTCCTGCTTTACGGAACGGATATCCGCCGTGAAGCGCACTCTTCCGGGGACCACGTTCGGGCTGTTCGGCGTAAGGGCCGCGTACCCTGCAGTGAAGGTCGCGTCGTCCATCCAGCGCTCCCGCTCGTACGTGTCCATCCGGACCATGATCCTGGCCGCCGCTGCCATCGCGTCATGCCGCATGGACATGGGCGTGGTCCCGGCGTGGTTGCTCTCGCCAGTCACTGTGATCTCATACCAGAGCTGGCCTGTGATCGCCGTGACGACGCCGATCCCGGGACCCTCCCGGTCAAGGACAGGTCCCTGCTCCCCGTGGAGCTCAAGGAAGGCGCGCACATCCCTGCCTTCAAGGAAATGAAGCTCGCCTGCCGCGCCGTAGTCCGCAAGGATCTGCCGCGCGGTGCGTTCTCCTTCCGCCTCCCGGATGAGGTCCAGCTCTTCCTCCCTGACCTGCCCGGTCATAAGCCCGCTTCCCAGGCAGCAGTGCCCTGTCATGGTCCCCTCCTCCTCGGCCATACCGACGACGCCGAAGGTGCAGGCCATGGGCTTCCCGCTCTCCAGGATCATACGCGCCGCCTCGAGCGCGCAGGCCACGCCCGCGATCCCGTCATAGGCTCCCGCGCAGCGCACCGTATCAAGGTGGGAGCCGGAAAGGATGAGCCTCTCCGGGTGCTCCGCGCCCGTGATGAATCCGTAGACGTTGCCCGCGCCGTCCTCCTTTACGGAAAGCCCGGCCTCCGCGAACGCCTTCTTCGCGTATTCCATCCCCTGCCGGAACTCCGGCGTCCAGCTTCTCCGCTGCACGCCGCCCTCACAGGGCTCGCTGATCTCACCGATCTCCCGGATGAACTTTACGATCCTTTCCCGGTCAGACATCTCTTCTCCTCCTTTACGCAGGCTGCGGCACCGTGCCGGTCCCCGCCTGATCTGCCCTGCCTGTCTTTATTCGGTCAGGCTCACCTTGTCCAGCATGATGTCCAGGATATCCTGGTCCGTCTCCTTCATGCCGATCCTTCCGACGTAACCGATGCTCCGGATCGTCGTCTCGATGTCGTCCTGCACCAAACCCTCGCCCGGCTGGAACACATGTCCGCGCATACTCATCTCGTAGCCCAGGATCGCAGCCTCCACAGAGCTCGCGATCTTCGCCGCGCAGGAGGCCTTGGCCCCGTCGCAGACGATGCCGCCGACATTGGCCAGCGTGTTGATGATCGTGTTGCCGATCTGCGTGTAGCTTCCTCCCGCGAGGAAGGTGATCGCGGCGCCCGCGCCGCAGGCTGCCGTGACCGCGCCGCAGAACGCGGAAAGGCTTCCGATGAAGTGCTTTAAGTGGACGGAGACCAGGTTGCTGACGCAGAGCGCGCGGAAGACCGTCTCCTCAGGCCTTCCCCAGGCCTTCGCGTACTGGAGCACCGGAAGGGAGACCGTCATGCCCTGGTTCCCGCTTCCGGAATTGATGACGACCGGGAGGCTGCAGCCGCCCATACGCGCGTCGGAGCCCGCCGCCGCGTAGGCCTTTGCCCTCGTCTGTACGCTTTCCGCGCCGGAGATCAGGATGGTCGCGCCGACCGCCTGGCCGTAGCCGCCGGAAAGGCCCGCCTCCGCGATCCTCATGTTGCAGGTGATCTGGCGCTCCACGATATCGCGGATCTTTTCGATGTCCACCGTCCGCGCGAACTCAAGGATCCCGCGGATGGTCACGTTCCAGTCCTCGTTCGGCTTAACGCCGATCTTCTCCGCTTCCGGATCCTCGAAAATGACCTCCCCGTCCTTCACGATCTTCGTGATCAGGGTGTGGCGGTTGATGATGGTGACCTCCGCGGAGTGCTCCCCGGCAGTGACGATCGCGTGGACGTAAAGATTCGCGACGTCCTTCTCAAGGCTGCAGGAGAAGAAGTCGCCCTTTAAAAGCTCCTTCGCCTTAAGGATCTGCTCCTCCGTGACGCCCTCAAGGACCTCCAGCTCTGCGCCGGCATTGCCCCCCAGGACTCCCAGGACCGCTGCCGCGCCGATGCCGACCATGCCGCCGGAATTCGGGACCGTCACCGCCTTCACGTTCTTCACGATGTTTCCGCTGCACCGGATGTCGATATGCTCCGGCATGCAGCCAAGGACCTCCCTTGCCTTCGCTGAAGCGTACGCGATCGCGATCGGCTCGGTGCAGCCGAGCGCGGGGATCATTTCACGGCGCAAAATGCTGATATACTTTTCTTCGTTCACGGAATCCTCCCTCTCCTGCGTCCCTGCCCGCAGGCCATGCTCTGCCCTGCTCCGGCCTGCCGTCCGGCTGCGTCCGGCTGCGTCAGACTGCATCCGGCTGCGTCCGGCTTCGTCCGGCTTCGTCCGGCTTCGTCAGACCGCGATCCTGAGCCGCGGGCTTTGTCTACCTGGTATTCTCACGCCTGATATTCTTACTGATATTATCAGTGTTATGATTATAATACTCCCGGTTTAAGACCCTGTCAATATTGGATTTCTGATAAGATTACTGGTATGATAAGAGCATAACAGCTCCATGAAAGGAACAGCCATGAAATCATCCGAAAGCCTGAAGGATAATGTATACCGCTCCGTGATGGACGATATCCTCTCCATGGAATACCGTCCCGGCGATATCCTGAACGAAAAAGCGCTGATCGCGAAATACGGCGTCAGCAAGTCCCCGGTCCGCGAGGCGCTGCTCGCGCTCTGCGCGGACGGCGTTTTGAAGAGCATCCCCCGCTACGGCTACGAGGTGATCCGGCTCACCATGGACGACATCGTCGAGATGCTCCAGTACCGCTATATCCTGGAGTTCGGGATCCTGCGCGCGAACCTTGACGCCTTCACGGAGGCGCGCGTCGCGAGGCTCGAGGAGATCAACGGCCTCTGCCAGCAGGAAAAGCAGGACTCCGTCCTTCACTGGGACTATAACTGCGAGTTCCACGAGCGCATGATCGCGTACTGCGGGAACAACTACGCGGCGGACCAGCTGACCCGCACCCTGAGCCGCCTGCGCCGCGCCTATATCCAGTGCTATTTCAACAAGACCGGCGAGGTGTGCCTCATCACGGACACGAAGCACCACACGGACATCATCGACGCGCTCCGCGCGAAGGACGTGGAGGCGCTCGAGCGCTCGCTCCGAAGCGACCTGAACGATTTCGGCGGCCTCGAAAAACGACTCATCTGAGTGCGGCGCGGCGCCGCTGCGGCAAGCCTGTTCCGTGCCCCCAACTTGCTTCCTGCCTTTAAGGTACGGAATACCTTAGCTTGCAGGTCGCGTTGACCCGGCTTTTCCGTACCCCGGACTCGATCCCTGCCTTTAAAGTACGGAAAACCTTAGCTTGTAGGTCGCGTTGACCTGGCTTTTTCGTACCCCCAACTTGCTTCCTGCCTTTAAGGTACGGAATACCTTGGCATGTGCAGGTCGCGTTGACCTGGCTTTTCCGTACCCCCAACTTGCTTCCTGCCATTAAGGTACGGAAGACCTTAGCTTGCGGGGTCGTTTCAGCCAGCCGATTCCGTACCAGAGAGCGCATTGCAAGCCATAGGAGTACGGAAAACCCAACCATGATAAAAACCAGGTCCCGCAAACGGGACCTGGTTTTTCTTTTAAAGCCCGGGCTACAAAGATACGGGCAAAGATACGGGAAAAGCGCTTTAAGCGAAACCGCCGCGCAGCAAAAGCAATTTAAGCAAAACCGCCGCACAGCAACACAATTTAACGTAACCGCAGCGCGGTAAACGCGAAAGCTTATTTGTTCTCTTCTTCCTCCTCCGGCGCGTCCAGGTTCAGGACGTACGGCGTCACCTGGTACACGTAGTAGTTCAGCCAGTTCGTGTACAGGGTGTTCGCCATGTTCCTCCAGGAGAGGACCGGCCGGCTTGCCGGGTCGTCGTTCTCATAGTAATGCACCGGGACCGCCGGGTCCATGCCCTTGGCGGTGTCGCGCCGGAACTCGCCGTCCAGCGACATGCGGTCGTACTCCGGGTGTCCCTGGAGGAAGATCTGGCTCCCCGACTTGTTCATCACAAGGAGAACGCCTGCCACCGCGCTCTCGGCGAGGATCGTGAGCTCCGGATGCTTTTCGATATCCTCCTTGCGCACCTCCGTCCAGCGGGAATGCGGGCAGTAGAAAAAGTCGTCCATGCTGCGCATGAGCGGGATGCTGTGATGGTTCACCTTGTGGCTGTAGACGCCGCTCAGCTTCGTGGCCCGCGGATACTTCTGTATGCCGTAGTGATAGTAAAGCGCAGCCTGGGCGCCCCAGCAGAGGTGCAGCGTGGAGGTGACGTGCTTTTTCGTCCACTCCATGATCTTCTTCAGCTCCTCCCAGTAGGTGACCTCCTCGAACGGAAGATGCTCGATCGGCGCGCCGGTGATGATCATGCCGTCGTAGTATTTCCGCTTCACGTCCTTGAATTCCACGTAGAACTGGTTGATATGGCTCTTCGAGGTGTGCGTGGCCTCGTAGGAGCTCGTCATGAGGAAGGTGCAGTTCACCTGCAGCGGCGTGTTGGAAAGCGCGCGGAGCAGCTGGAGCTCCGTGTCCTCCTTTAACGGCATGAGGTTCAGGATCAGGATCTCCAGGGGACGGATGTCCTGGGAGAGCGCCCTCCTCTCGTCCATGACGAAGATATTTTCCCGTTCAAGTATCGCCTTCGCAGGCAGGTCATTCTGTATCCGGATCGGCATGACTGTCTCCTTTCACAAGCTCCAGGAACTCCTCCTCGGAGAGGATCGGGACGCCGAGCTCCTTCGCCTTTCTGTTCTTTGAGGAATTCGATGCTGTATCGTTGTTGATGAGGTAGCTCGTCTTCGCGCTCACGCTGCCGGCAGCCCTGCCGCCGCGCGCCTCGATAAAGGCCTTGAGCTCCTCCCTGTTCTTAAAGTGTGTGACGCTCCCGGTGATGACGAAGGTCTTCCCGGCAAACAGCGCCGCGTCGCTGCCTGCATTTTCCGCCGGCCGCTCAAGCGTGACCCTGGACAGAAGATCATCCACCAGGCGCGCGTTCTCTGGGTCGTCAAGGTAGGCGCGGATCTGGTCCGCAAGCACCGCCCCGATCCCTTCGACCTCGCAGAGCTCCTCCGCGGGACAGCGCCGGAACGCCCCGAAATCCCCCCGGAAATGCCGGGTGAGCATCTTCGCGTTCTGCAGGCCGATCCCGGGGATCCCCAGGGAATACACAAAGCGCGTCATGTCCGTGTTCCGCGCCCTCGTGACCGCCCCGATCAGGTTGTCCGCGGACTTCTCCCCGAAGCCCTCCATCTCCGCGATGGCGTCTCGGTGCTCCGCGATGTCGAAAAGCTCCGCGTACTCATGGATGAACCCGGCGGCGATCAGCTTCTCGAGCGTCGCCTCCGAAAGGCCCTCCATATTGAGCGCGTCGCGGCTTGCCATCAGCGCGAAGCGCTTGATCTTCTTGATCACGCAGTCCGGGTTCCCGCACCAGAGCGTTTCCACCCCGTTCTCGCTTCTGACCGTCGTGGGCTTCCCGCAGACCGGGCAGGCCTCCGGCGGCGCGCAGGTACCGCTCCGCGTCAGGTTGTCGGCGATCTGCGGAATGATCATGTTGGCCTTGTAGACCGTGATGGTATCCCCCTCGCCGAGCTCCAGCGACCGCATGATGCTCACGTTGTGGACGCTCGCGCGGCTTACCGTGGTGCCCTCGAGCTCCACCGGCGCAAAGATGGCGACGGGGTTGATGAGCCCGGTCCGCGAGGGGCTCCACTCAATCATCCTGAGGGTCGTCTCCTTCGTCTCGTCGCTCCATTTGAACGCCATGGCGTTCCGCGGGAACTTCGCGGTGGTCCCGAGGGACTCCCCGTAGGCGATATCGTCCAGGAGGAGCACCAGCCCGTCGGACGGGAAATCATTGTCCGCCACGCGCTTTTCAAAGTCCTGCACCGCGGCCGGAAGCGTCTCCGCCGTGACCGGCATATGCTCCACGACGTCGAAGCCCTGGGACACAAGCCAGTCGAACTGGTTCGCGCGGGAATTCCGGAAATCCACGCCCTCCGCGTTCACCAGGGAAAAGGCGCTGAAATAAACGCCCCGCTCCTTTGTGACGCGGGGGTCCAGCTGCCGCACGGAACCCGCGCAGAGATTCCTCGGGTTCTTGTATTTCGCGTCCGCGTCGCTGATCGTCTCATTGACCCGTTCAAAATCCGAATAGCGCATGAGCGCCTCGCCGCGGAGCGTAAGCTCCCCAGTGAAGGGGATCCTGAGCGGGACGTTCCGGAACGCGCGCGCGTTGCCTGTAATGACCTCGCCGACCAGCCCGTTCCCGCGCGTGACCGCCTTGAAAAGCTCCCCGCCGCGGTAGGTAAGGACCACGGTCAGCCCGTCCAGCTTCCAGGAGAGGAGCGCCGTCTGCCCGCCCAGCCAGGAGACCAGGTCCTCCACGCTCTTCGTCTTGTCGAGCGAAAGCATGGGGCGCTCATGGGCCTCCTTCGGAAGCTCCGACAGCACCTCGTACCCGACGCGCTGCGTCGGGGATCCGGAAAGCACCGTCCCGGTCTCCTTCTCAAGTGCCAGGAGCTCGTCGTAAAGACGGTCGTATTCATAATTGCTCATGATCTCGCGGCTTTCCTGGTAGTACGCCTTCGCGGCGTCGGAAAGCTGCTGCACGAGCTCCTTCATCCGTTCGTTTCTGTCCATCTGTTTTCCCCGGTCCGGTCAGTACTTTTTCTGGCTGCGTATGAACTGCGTGAGGGACCGCGCCCTCCGTTCGGCGACCTTCTCCTCCGTCTTCCGGACCTCCTCAAGGACGATCCTCTCCCGGGTGGCGGAGCTGTTCTGTTTCCCGTGCTCCGGCTGTCCTGCTTCCGGCACCTCCGGCGGCACTGTCAGCTCATCCTCCGGGCCCTCTTCCTCAGGAAGAGAGATGATGTCATAGAGATCTATGTTTTCGCGGCCGTCCATTCCGCCCTCTGAAGCGTCATCCCCGCGGCCTCCGGCGCGCCGTCCGCCGCCGTTTCCGCCGCCGTCCCCTTCATCCGTCCCGGTGTCAGGTCCTCCCGGAACAGCCTCGCGGACCATGCGCTCAAGCTCCAGGCCCTCCTCGTGCGTCACGTTCCTCCAGGTCCCGGGCTTCAGGTTCCCCAGGCGGATGTTCATGATCCTGACCCGCTTCAGGCTGACGACATGGTACCCCAGCGCCGCGCACATCCTGCGGATCTGGCGGTTCAGCCCCTGCGTCAGGATGATCGTAAAGGAGGTCTTGTCGTTGATCTTCAGCCTGCAAGGCCTTGTCGTCACGTTCAGCTCCGGGAGCCTGACGCCGCTGCGCATGCATTTCACGAACTTCTCCGTGAGCGGCCGGTCCACGCGGACCAGGTACTCCTTCTCATGCGCGTATGATGCCTTCAGGATCGGGTTCACGATATCGCCGCGGTTCGTAAGGAGGAGAAGCCCCTCGGAGTCCTTGTCCAGCCGGCCGACCGGATAGATCCTGGAGGGATAGTTCACCATCTCGATGATGTTCGGCGCGCGGTCCTTCGTCCCTGTCGTGCAGACGATGCCGACCGGCTTGTTGGCCGCGATCAGCACCGGCTTCTGGAGCAGGACCTTGTCAAGCGTGCCGACCACGACGCCGCCGACCGAGACCATGTCTCCCTGCCGCACGACCGTGCCGAGCCCGGCGACCACGCCTCCGACCCGGACCTCCCCGGCTTCGATGTGCCTGTCCGCCTCGCGCCTGGAGCAGTAGCCGATGGCGCTCAAAAACTTGTTGATCCGCATTTCTCCGACGAAATGTGCCTGTCCACCTGACATAGTGATACCTCTCCTGAAAAGACAAAGAGCGCGGCAGTAAAGAACCGCCGCGCTTCGGGCCCGCTCCTGGGACCTTCCGGGTCAGACCTCCGGCCCATATAACTGAGTATTAATTTTACATCGGAACACGTGCTTTTTCAAGAGCGCGGGCGTCGCCCGGAGCCCTCTCCTCACTCGATGAACATCGCGTCGCCGAAGCTGAAAAACCGGTAGCGCTCCCTGACGGCCTCCTGGTACGCGGCAAGCGTCCGCTCGCGGCCGGCGAGCGCGCTCACCAGCATGATCAGCGTGGATTCCGGCAGATGGAAGTTCGTGATGAGGCAGTCGAGGATCTTAAACCGGTACCCGGGATAGATGAAGATATCCGTCCAGCCGCTCTTCGCGTGCAGCACGCCGTCCTCGTCCGCGGCGCTTTCCAGCGTCCGGCAGCTCGTGGTGCCGACGCAGATGATCCTGCCGCCCGCCTGCTTCGCCGCGTTGATCCGCTTTGCCGCGTCCTCCGTCACCACGTAGAACTCCGAGTGCATATGGTGCTTCAGGATGTCGTGCTCCTTCACCGGGCGGAAGGTCCCGAGCCCCACGTGGAGCGTCACGTGGACGATGTCGATGCCCCGCGACCGGATCTCCTCAAGAAGCTCCTTCGTAAAATGAAGTCCCGCCGTCGGCGCGGCCGCGCTGCCCTCGTGCTTCGCGTAGACCGTCTGGTAGCGGTTTTTGTCCTTCAGCTGGTGGTGGATGTAGGGCGGAAGCGGCATCTGCCCGAGCCTGTCGAGGATCTCCTCGAAGATCCCTTCGTAGCTGAACTCGACGAAGCGGTTCCCCTCCTCCGTCTGCCCGGTCACCGTCCCCTTAAGGAGGCCTCTGCCGAAGCTGATCACCGTCCCGGGCTTGCATTTTTTGCCGGGCTTCACGAGCGTCTCCCAGACGTTCGCGTCCTTTCTCGTGAGGAGGAGGACTTCGATCTTCGCGCCGGTCCCCTCCTTCTCGCCGATGAGGCGCGCCGGGATGACCTTCGTGTCGTTGATGACCAGGCAGTCACCGGGCTTCAGATACTCGAGGATGTCGCGGAAGTGCCGGTGCTCCGGGGCGCCCCCGTCCCTTCTTAAGACCATCAGCCTTGAGGCGGACCTGTCCTCCAGCGGGTCCTGCGCGATCAGCTCCTCCGGGAGCTCATAGTTGAAATCCGATAATTCCATGTTCTGTCCGTTCCTCTCTGTTCCAGAATTCACGGCTGCCCGGCGCCCCTGAAGGAGCTTCCGGACAGCCGTCCGTTTTTTAAAGTTATGTACCTGCCGGGGAGGTCTCAACGGAGATCTCAGCCTCGCTCACGGACTCCGCTGCCGCAGCGCTTCCGCTCTCCGCCGCGCCGCCTTCCGGAGCATTGCCCGCTTCGGACTCCGCTCCGGCCTCCGCGCCTGCCTCGGCGCTTTCCGCCGCGCTCTCGCCGCCGACCTCGACCACTGCCTCCGCCACGGACTCCTCCGCGGCCGGCGTGGTGTCGGGAGCCGTCTCGGGCTCCGTTCCGCCTTCCTTCAGGCGCTCATAGACCGAACCCAGGCGCGCGTCGCTGACGACCGCCTTCGCGAGCGCGGTCCTCGCCTCGCTGTTCAGCTTCCGGACTGCCGGCGAGCTGTCCGCAAGGGCCGCAGCTTCCTTCTCTTCCGCGGTGAGCAGCGCGTCCTCCTTGATGTACAGGCTCCCCTCCGCGTTCCGCGCGACGTAGGCGCGGAACAGCATGGGCGCCGGCGTGTCCACCTTGCTGAACCAGGCGGAGGTGCTCACGTATACGATCCACGAGTCGCTGTCCACGCCCGGTACCACGTAGTTCAGAGTGTTCTCAAAGGAGCTGAAGAGCTTCGCCTCCTTGTGGAGCCGCTCCCGCATGGCCTCCGCATCTGACGCGTTCTCCCGGCCGAAGATCCTGCACATCTTTTCCGCGTCGCCGGAGAGGCGCGCGTCCAGGTACTCGCTGACCAGCGCGTTGATCTCCGCGTTCGCGCTCCGCTCCGGCACCGCGTTTGCGTAGTCGTACGCGGTGGTCTCCGGCGCTGCGGCGCCGCTCTCCACTGAAACCTCCGTGGTGCCTGCCTCCCCGCGCTCCTTCATCCGCTTCGGCAGATCCGCCGCCAGGATGACGATGATCAGCACCAGCGCGATCAGGGGCAGCGCCAGGAACCGCATGAACTTTCTGAGCTGGAACTCGTCCACCCCCGCAAGTTTTCTGTTCTTCTCGTATTTCAAAGCCTTGGACCTCCGTAAAGAGCCGTTTTATCCGTATTGTTCATTCTAACAAAGAGAGGTTTAAAAAGCAACGAAAGCGGCCCGCCCACAGCGGGACGGACCGCAATTTAATGAATCTTTAATGATTGCCGTGCCTCAGAAGCGCCTCTTTACTGGTGCTTGCCGAGCATGTCGTTCCACTTCGCAAGAAGGTCAGCCTTCTTCTCGGTGAGCTCCTCGACCGGGCGGGCGACCCACTTCATGTCGCTGGAAGCCTTCAGCCATGCGTTGTCCGGGGTCTTGTAGTTCGCGTTGGTCAGGCGGAGCGTGCCCTCCATGTACTCAGCCATCCTGGACTGTCCCTCTGCGGAGCAGACGAAGTTGACCATAGCCTTCGCGGCCTCCATGTGCGGAGCGTTCTTGACGATCGCCATGCCGTAAGCCGCCGCGGAGGTTCCCTCTGCCGGGTAGCGGACCTCGGTGGTGGTGGAACCGTTCTGGTTCAGCTTGATCGCGCCGTCCTCGTAGGTCAGGCCGACAACGTACTCGCCGTCAAAGACGGAGTTGAAGCAGACGGAGGACTTCTCGACGACGACCAGGTTGTCCATCAGCTTGTCGATGTAGTCCCATGCTTCGGGAGTGTCCACGCCGTACACAGAGAAGATGTTGCAGAGGTTGTTCCATGCCGCGGAGGAGCTGTTCGGATCGGAAAGGACGATCTTGCCCTTCAGCGCCGGGTTCAGAAGATCCTCGTAGGAGTTGATCTCAACGCCGAGCTCCTTCTCAAGCTCCGTGTTCACGCAGAAGCAGACCGTGGAAAGGTGGTCCATGCTGTAGAAGCCGTTCGGGGTGGAATAGCCTTCCATCGCCTCGTCGTTGTGATCGGAGACCCAGGCCTCGAACAGGTCCTTGTGGGTGTCGCCGTCGGAATCGCAGAGGCCGCCCCACGTGACGTCGCCCTGCGGGTTCTCGGCCTCAGCCGCGATACGGGAGGTGTACTCGCCGACGGAGCCGGACACGACCTCGACCTCGATGTCGGGATAGACCTCGTTGAAGCAGGTGATGAGGGCGTCAAGGTCAAACTCCGTCATGGAGGAGTAAAGGACCAGCGTATCGCCGAGATCCGCTTCCTCAGCCTTGGCCTCTCCCGCCTTGGTCTCTGCCGCAGCCTCAGCCTTGGTCTCCGCAGGAGCAGCCGTGGTCGCCGGTGCCGGGCTTCCGCCGCATGCCGCGAGGGAAACGCCCATGGTCAGTGCGAGTGTCGTAGCAAGAACTTTTCTCATCTTTTTTCTCCTTTTTCATATACTTGTTGACTCTTTTTCATATACTTGCTGACTCTCCGGTCCGCCTGGAACCGGACCCTGGCCGGGAGGCCCCGGCGGGCGCCCCTGGCTCCGGCATGCTCCGGAGAGCTGCAGCCGTTTCAGTACGTCCGGACCTGAGCCGGACTTCCGGGAAAAGCGGACATCCGCGGTCCGCTTCGATCCCTGCGCATGGACTGGTCCGCGGGCATCAGAGCCGCACGTCCTCGGACTTGCTGACCGCCATGTAGATGAACAGCGAGATCGCCGTGATCACGGTCAGGATCGCCGCGAAGGCCGCCGCCGTGCCGTACTCGCCGCGGCCTATGTAGATGTAGGCCTGCATGGTCAGCGTCGCGGTCTTGTTGGAGTAAAGGATAACGGAGCTCGAGAGCTCTGTGACGATAGAGACCCAGCTTAAGATCGCGCCGGACAGGATGCCGCTCGACATCATCGGGACGGTGATCTGCGCGAAGGTCTTAAGCTTTGACGCGCCGAGCGAGATCGACGCCTCCTCGATGCTCAGCGGGATCTGCATGAGCGTGGCCGTCGCCGAGCGTATGGTGTACGGCATCCTTCGTATGATAAACGAGAGGATCATGATCGTCATAGTGCCGGTCAGCGCGAACGGCTTGGAGCCGTAGGCGATCAGAAGCGCGATACCGATGACCGCGCCCGGCATGATGTAGGGCAGCATGGCGATAGTATCGAGCGTATGGCTCATCGGGCTCGAACGGCGGACCACCAGGTAGGCGATGATGACCGCTACGATAACGATGGTGATCAGCGCGACAGCGCCCATGATGACTGTGTTGCGGGACGCCATGACGAGCTTCTTCTTGAACGCCTGCTGGTAGTTCACGAGGGAGTAACCGTCGCTGAACACCGCGCCCTTGCAGTTCCGGAAGGACAGGTAGATGATGTACAGCTGCGGAAGGATCGCGATGCCGCAGAGGATGTAGCAGTAAAGATGGATCAGGAGCCCGAAGAGGCCCTTCGCCTCCTTCTTCTCGACCGGGTGCAGCGCGTTCATGGAGAAACGGAACCGGTTCGTGGCCCACTTCTGGAAGAAGAAGACCACCGCGGTGACCAGGACGGCGATGACCGCAAGCGCGGCGGCGAAATTGTAGTTGGACCCGTTCTCGCCAAGGTACTCATTGTAGAGAAGGACCGGGAAGGTCTTGAAGCCCTCGCCCAGGACGGTCGGCGTACCGAAGTCCGCGAACGCCTGCATGAAGACCATCAGCGCGGACGCGAGGATGGTCGGCATGGAAAGGTGCAGGACTACCTTGAAGAGCCGCTTCACGCCGACGCAGCCCATGTTCGCGGATGCCTCCATCAGCGTGTTGTCGATGTTCTTGAACGCGCCGTTCATATAGATGAAGACCAGCGGGAAGAACTTCAGGGTCTGCGTGAGGGCGATGCCGCCGAAGCCGTAGATAGTCGGGGTGATGATCCCGAAGGCGGACTTCATGAACTTCGTGATGACGCCCGCGCGCCCGAGGAGCATGACCCAGGAGTACGCGCCGAGGAACGGCGCGGACATGCAGCAGAGGATACTGACGACGAAGAGGAGCTTCGCCCCCCTCAGCCGGTAGAACGCGTAGAAATACGCAAAGGGAATGCCGATGACCAGGGTCAGGACCGTGACGAAGATCGTGATCCTGAAGCTGTTCTTCAGCGTGTCAAAATGATAGCTGTTGGAAAAGAACTTGGTGAACTGGTCGAACGTGAACGACCCGTCCGGCATGATCACCGCCTGTTTGATGATCCCGAACAGCGGGTAGATCAGGACGGCGATGAACGCGAGAAGCATGAATATCTCGACGGCAAACCATCCATCCAAACGTTTTTTTGTCATGGCGCGCCTCCCGTTCAGCGTGCGCAGTCGTTGCGGACCCCGGTCAGGATGTTCTCACTGCCGTCGGCGGTGAAAACATTGACCTTCTCGGTGTTCAGCGTGAGCTTGATCTCCGTGCCCGGCTCGATGATCTTGTCGATCGAGGATTCCTGGATGATCTCCACCTCCTCGCCGGAGGCAAGGTGCACGAAATAGTGGGTGTTCAGCCCGAGGAAAACACTGTCGTCGACCTTCGCGGAAATGCCCTCCCGGGCCTTCCTGTCGAGCAGGAACTCCTCCGGACGGACGGAAAGGAGAACGTCCTGGGTCTTTCTGTGCTCCTCGCGGATGTTAAGGAATTCGGCGCGGTAGCCGCCCGCCGTCTCGATGAAGGTCCTTCCGTCCTCCGCGACAAGCCTTCCCTTGATAACGTTGGAGCGGCCGATAAAGGTGGAGACGAAGAGGTTCGCCGGGCGCTGGTAGATGTTCTTCGGCTCGCCGACATGCTGGATGACGCCGGCGTTCATGACCGCGATCCGGTCGGAGACCGCCATGGCCTCCTCCTGGTCGTGTGTGACGTATACGCAGGTGATGCCGACGCTGTGCTGGATATTCTTGATGACCGTCCTCATCTCGACGCGGAGCTTCGCGTCAAGGTTGGACAGCGGCTCGTCCATAAGAAGGACGTCCGGCTCGATACACAGCGCGCGGGCCAGCGCGACGCGCTGCTGCTGTCCGCCGGAAAGGCGCTCCGGCATGCGGTCCGCGAACTGGTCGATCTGCATAAGCTTCATGAACTTCTCGGCCTGCGCGCGGATCTTGTCCTTCGGGAACTTCTTGTTCTTAAGTCCGAACTCAACGTTCGCGCGCACGGTGAGGTGCGGGAAGATCGCGTAGTTCTGGAACACCATACCGATGTTTCTCTTTGCAGGATCAAGGTCGTTGATCCGCTTTTCATTAAAATAGAAATCCCCGCCTTCGATCGAGTTGAAGCCCGCGATCATGCGGAGCAGTGTCGTCTTGCCGCAGCCGGACGGACCGAGCAGCGTAAAGAATTCACCTTCTTTGATCTCCAGATTCAGGTCAGGAATTACGACGTTTTCCCCGTATTTCTTGACCGCGTCCCTGATTGAAATATTCACGCTTCCCACAGTAAGAACCTCCTGATCTAAGTGTCGCCTGCCTGATAAGGCATTGTACTTTTTCATTATCGGACCTTGTGTTTGAAAAGTCAACATAGTTCAAAATTTACTATAAAGCCACGCCTGCTTCTTTCTTTTTTATCAAAATCAGCTATACTTGAACTTGAATACAGAAAGAGCCCATGTGTTATTGCCCATTCCGGCAAACCATGCGCCTTGCGGTTCAAGGCATTTTTTCACGCACAAATTTTCAGGAGGATCAAGGTTCATGAGGATCGACAGCACGAAGCTGAACGGCGCCTGCTCCTGCGGGCGGACCCACGAAATGAAGACCCGCGCCGCCATCATCGAGTCCGGCGCCATGGAGCGCTTTGACGACTATATGAAGGAGTTCGGGATCACCGGGACGCGCGCGGTGATCTATGACAGGAACACGTACGAGGCGAAAAACCTTGTCCGCCCTGCCGCGGACCTGGAGGTGATCCTCGACCCGGAGGGCCTCCACGCAAATGAAAAGGGGACCGCCGCTGCCGCCGCCGCCCTTGAGGGACATGCCCCTGACGTTCTCGTCGCGGTAGGAAGCGGGACCATCCACGACATCACCCGGTACACGGCAAACAGGCTTGGCATCCCGTTCATCTCCTGCCCGACCGCAGCGAGCGTGGACGGCTTCTGCTCGACCGTTTCGGCCATGACCTGGGGCGGCTGCAAGAAGACCCTGCCGGGCGTTGCCCCGGAGATCGTCATCGCCGACACGAAGGTCCTTAAGGAAGCGCCCATGCGCCTGTCCCTTTCGGGCATCGGCGACATCATCGGCAAATATACCGCGCTCGCGGACTGGAAGATCACCCACGCCGTCAACGGGGAGCATTTCTGCAGCCGCATCAACGACCTCACCATGGACGCCGTAAAGGCAGTCTATGCCTGCTGCGAGAAGGTGGCGGCCCGCGATGAGGAGGCGGTCGGACAGCTGATCTACGCCCTTCTCCTCTCCGGCCTGGCGATGCAGCTCATGGGCAACTCCCGCCCGGCTTCCGGCGCGGAGCACCACATCTCCCACCTGATCGAGATGGAGCCCGAATCTCTCGGCGTCCATTCCGGCGGTCTGCACGGCGAGAAGGTCGGCGTAGGCACCATCATGATCTCCAGGCTCTACCATAAGCTCGGGGAGATCACGGATATCGCCCCGTACCTCGTCCCCTATGAGACGTACACGGAGGAGGAGCTGAAAAGCTTCTACGGGGATTTCCTCTTCCCGGGCGTGCTGGACGAGAACCGCCCGGACGCCATGGACGACGTGACCCCCGAAATGGTGAAGGCAGCCTGGCCGGAGATCCGGCGGATCATTGCGGAGATCCCGTCCGCGGAGGAGCTGGAAGCCCTGTACACGAAGACCGGGATGAAGAAGACGCCTGAGGACATCGACGTCCCGTCCGCGTACGCGGACAGGATCCTTTACTTCTCCCCGAGTGTCAGGAGGAGGATCACCTTCAACCGCATGAGCCGCATGTTCCGGCTGTAACGCGCGGAAGGCCATGCGCGTCCGTAACGGAGGAACGCGCACAGGACCTCCGCCGGGAAGGAGCGCCGTATGTCTGATCTCAGAACAGAATACCATGTAAACCAGGATCCGGAGGGGCTCATCCCAAGGCTGAAAAACTTCTGCCTTGACATGGACGGCACGGTCTACCTTGACACGGCATGGATCGACGGAGCCCCGGAGTTCCTCGCGCGCCTTAAGGAGACCGGGCGGAAATACTGCTTCATGACCAACAACTCCTCGAAGAACGCTGCCTCCTACGTGGAAAAGCTCCATAAAATGGGTCTGGACATCGACCCCGGAAAGGAGCTGATCACCTCGGGACACGCGACGATCGACTGGCTGAAAAAGCACTGCGCCGGGAAGAAGGTCTTCCTCTTCGGGAACCGGGTGCTGAAGGAAGAGTTCGAGGAGCGGGGCATCGTCCTCGACGAGACGCGTCCCGACATGGTCGTCACAGCGTTCGCGCAGGAATTTGACTACAGGGATCTCTGCGTCCTCTGCGATCTCGTCCGGAGCGGCATGCCGTATATCGCGACCCATCCGGACTTCAACTGTCCGACCAGGACCGGCTTCATCCCTGACATCGGTTCGCTTTCAGCCTACGTCTGCGCATCCACGGGGCGCATGCCGGACCGTGTGATCGGAAAACCGAACCGGGAGATCATCGACTATACGCTCGGGGTCCTTGGCGCGGCGCCGGAAGAGACCGCGGTCGTCGGGGACCGCCTCTATACTGACATCCGTTCCGGAGTCGGAAACGGGCTCTCCGGGATCTTCGTCCTGAGCGGGGAGGCCGGCCTTTCCGACCTTCCGGATTCGGACGTGCAGCCCTCGCTCGTATTTGATTCCGTGAAGGAGCTGATCCCGTTCCTCTGAAACGCTGTTCCGCGCCCGGATACTGCACTGATCGCAGACACATAAAACGGCTGTCCCGTCTTAAAACGGGACAGCCGTTTATTTCTGCGCGGTCAGTACTCTTTATTTCTTTCCGTTCTTTTTCTTTCCGCCCTTGTTCGGATTAATAATGATCTTGTCTTCAGGCTGGTCAATGATGATCACGTCCGGATCCTGTTTGTTCCCGCGACTCCGGGCAACTTTCAGGGCATCCGCGTTATCTGTCATCTGCTTTCCGACTGCCTCACTGATCCGATTGTCGGTCTTATGGTTTTTGAATACCTTCTTGTATTCATCCGGCGATTCCTTCAGCATTTTGGTTCTGACGTTCCTGTACACAGCCGGGAAGTCCTTTACGAAGTTCTCAAGCTTCCGGAATTGTTCCTGGGTCTTCCTGTCCTTTCCTTTTACCTCCTCCATCTTGAGCTGCACGACCCTCGTAAGACCTTCCTGCATCTTGAGGAAAACAACGTCGAGCGGCGGAAGCTTGCCGTTGTCGGGATCTTTTGAAGCTTCCTTGATATATTCCCGTACGATCTTTTCCGGCCGCTTCACAAGCTCATCGTAATCAAAGTCGTGCGTACGGATATACTCGTCCAGGTTGAACGGCTTCTGTTCCTTTCCGTTCTTATCGGCAGGTGAGAAGTACATCATGGACCTGCAGTCAAAATCCTGGTCGCTGACGACGGCAAGGTTACGGAACGCTCCATAATACTTCTGCAGGGTTCCGGGCTTCTCGTCAAGCTGGTTCGCGTAGTTCTTGTTATCGATCTCCTGCACGCTCATCGGCTGCTTTTTATTATAGTCATCCTTCTTGGACTTTATCTTTTCCCTGCCCCCTGTTGCCTGATTCACGAAGGTCGTCGCGTTTACTTCGTTGTCATA
>Ga0129307_1000947_pt1 | contig 37619 bp, 32 predicted proteins | sample P1105metagenome_FD_94437 | JGI IMG/M metagenome (GOLD analysis project Ga0129307, IMG submission 94437) | Capybara group fecal microbial communities from Wisconsin, USA - P1105 metagenome | ecosystem: Host-associated > Mammals > Digestive system > Large intestine > Fecal | place: USA: Wisconsin...
ACGCTGTCTACGCAGCCTGACGGCTGCGGCAACCTCGCTCACGGATAGATCCTGCGGCTCCATCCGTGACCAAGGTTTTTACCACGGGGTGTCCAACTTGTTATTGCAATTTGCGTTCAGCTTTTTCATCGTACTCTCCTCACGCAAACTGGATCAGCGCGCCGCCCCAGGTGAGGCCGCCGCCGAAGCCCACCACCAGCACCCGGCTGCCGGACTTCACCCGGCCCTGCTCCTGCAGCTCGCTGAGGACCAGGGGAATGCTGGCGGCGGAGGTGTTGCCGTACTCCCCGATATTCTTGTAATACTTGTCCGCCGGGATGCGGTATTTCCGCACCGCCAGGTCAATGATCCGGGCGTTGGCCTGGTGGAATACGAAGAAGTCCACGTCCTCCACGGCCAATCCAGACTTTTGCAGCACCTGGTCGACGCACCAGGGCACCGCCTCCACGGCGAATTTAAAGACCTTGGTGCCCTCCATGGCAATCAGGCTCCGTTCCCCGGCCTCCACGCCGGGCAGACGCAGAATCTGGTCGTCCCCGTGGCAGCCTAGCACGGCCCCAATGGAGGGAAAGCCCTCCCGGCACTCCACCACGGCGGCGCCGGCGCCGTCGCCGAACAGGATGCAGGTGCCCCGGTCCTCCCAGTTGATGACGCGGCTCAGCTCCTCGCAGCCCACCACCAGACCGTATTTCCGGGGTGAGGCGTTCAGCAGGCACTCCATGGTGTGGAGGGCAAAGAGAAAGCCGGTGCAGGCGGCGTTCAGGTCAAAGCAGGGGATGTCCCCGGGCAGCTCCAGCTCCCGCTGCAGCAGGCAGGCGGCGGAGGGAACCAGGGTATCCGCCGTCACCGTGGCCACGATGACGGCGCCGATGTCCTCCGGGGCCGCGCCGGAGCGTTTCAGGGCCTCCCGTGCGGCGCCGGTGCACAGACTTGCGTGGGTTTCCGAGGTGCAGTGGCGCCGGCGCTGGATGCCGGTGCGGGCGGTGATCCACTCGTCGCTGGTGTCCACGATTTGGGACAGGTCGCTGTTGGTCACGATGTGCGCCGGGACACAGCGGCCCGTGCCTCTGATTTTGATTCCGTTCATGGGTCCTCCCTGAGAGCGGCCGCTCCCATTTTTCTGAATTTTTGATACCGGCGGGTAGTCAGCTCCCGGCTGCCCAGCTTGTCCAGCTGGGTGAGGGCCTGTCCCAGGGCCAGGTCCACATGGGCCATGGCGGTCTGGGGCGCCAGGTGGGCGCCGCCCTCCGGCTCCGGAATGACGCCGTCGATGACGCCGAGAGACAGAAGCTCCGGCGCCGTCAGCCTCATCAGTCCGCAGGCCTCCTCCCGGCGCTGGGCGTCCTTCCACAGGATGGAGGCGAAGCCCTCGGGGGAGAGGACGGCGTACACAGAGTTCTCCAGCATGAGAACCCGGTCCGCCACGGCCAGGGCCAATGCCCCGCCGCTGTTGCCCTCACCGGTGATGACCGCCACCACGGGGACCGTTATGCAGCTCATCTCATACAGGTTCCGGGCAATGGCCTCGCCCTGTCCCCGCTCCTCGGCCTCCAGGCCGGGATAGGCGCCGGAGGTGTCAATCAGCGTGAAGATGGGGCGTCGGAATTTCTCCGCCTGCTTCATCAGCCGCAGGGCCTTGCGATAGCCCTCGGGGCCGGGCATGCCGAAGTTGCAGCGCAGGTTCTCCTCCGCCGTCCGGCCCTTCCGGGTGCCGATGACGGTGACGGGCCTGCCGTGGTACAGGGCGACGCCGCCCAAAATGGCGCCGTCCTCCCGGCAGAGCCGGTCGCCCTGCTGCTCAAAGAAATCGGTGAACAGGAAACCGAGATAGTCGGTGATATTGGGCCGCTGGGGGTGCCGGGCTATGGCCACCCGCTCAGCGGCGGTCAGCTCGCTCATGGGCGTCCTCCTCTCTCATGGAGCCGCAGCAGCCGGGACAGGGCGTCCCGCATTTCTCCACGGGGCACCACCGCGTCCACGAAGCCGTGCTCCATCTGGAACTCCGCCCGCTGGAAGCCCTCCGGCAGCGTCTCGCCGATGGTCTGCTGGATCACCCGGGGCCCGGCAAAGCCGATCAACGCGCCCGGCTCCGCCAGGATGATGTCGCCCAGGGAGGCGAAGCTGGCGGTGACGCCGCCGGTGGTGGGGTCCGTCAGCACGGAGATGTACAGCAGTCCCTTCTCCGAGAACCGGGCCAGGGCGGCGCTGGTCTTGGCCATCTGCATCAGGGACAGAATTCCCTCCTGCATCCGGGCGCCGCCGCTGGCGCAGAAGAGGATCAGGGGCAGCTTGTTTTTCCCGGCGTACTCGATGGCCAAGGTGATTTTTTCGCCCACGGCGGCGCTCATGCTGCCCATCAGAAAGCGGTTGTCCAGCACGCCCACCACGCACTTCCGCCCGCCGATGGCGCCCACGGCGGTGACGGCGGCCTCCGTCAGGCCGGTTTTCCGCTGGCAGGACTCCAGCTTCTCCCGGTAGCCGGGAAAGGAAAGGGGATCGCCGGCGGGATATTTCTCATGCAGCTCCCGGAAGGAGCCGGGGTCCAGGACCATGCTGAGCCGGTAGTAGGCGCCCACGGGGAAGTGGTACCCGCACTTGGGGCACACCGACAGGCTCTGGGCCACCTGCTTGCGCTGGCTCTCCTGCCCGCAGTGGGGACAGGTCACCAGCTTGTCGCCGGGGACATAGTTGTCCCGCAGGGACTTCATGGCCAAAAGCCGGGAACGGCGTTTGGCAAAGATGCTGTTCATGATTGACCCTCGCTTTCCCGCACCCGGCGGTTGAAATCCAGCAACTCCGGCAGGTGCTCATCCAGAAAGGCCGTGGTGCAGCCGCCCCGGACGAAGATGGGATGGTACAGAATCTGGTAGCTCAGCTCCGCGTTGGTGGGGAAGCCCTCCAGGGCAAACTCCTCCAGACAGCGGCGCATCTTGCGGATGGCCTCCAGCCGGGTGGGAGCGTGGACCATCAGCTTGGCGGCCAGGGAGTCGTAATAGGGCGGCAGGGTGCAGCCGCCGTACAGGCAGGAGTCCACCCGGACACCGTTGCCGCCGGGAAAGTGGAGAAAGGCCACCTTTCCGGGGCAGGGCTGGAAGCCCTTTTCGGGGTCCTCGGCGTTGACCCGGCACTCCATGGCGTGGCCGGTGAGCCGCACCTCCTCCTGAGTCAGCTCCAGAGGCAGGCCGGAGGCCACACGCAGCTGCTCCCGCACCAGATCCACGCCGGTGATCAGCTCCGTGATGCCGTGCTCTACCTGGATGCGGGTGTTGATCTCCATGAAGTAGAAGTGCTGTCCGTCGCCGTCCAGCAGAAATTCCACGGTTCCGGCGCCCTCATAGCCCACGGCCCGGGCCGCCCGGACGGCGGCCTCGCCCATTTCGCCCCGCAGCGCGGGCGTCAGACACCGGGCGGGAGCCTCTTCGATGAGCTTCTGATTCCGGCGTTGAACGGAGCAGTCCCGGTCCCCCAGGTGGATCACATGGCCCTGCCGGTCCGCCAAAATTTGGAATTCAATGTGCCGGGGCCGGAGCACCAGCTTCTCCAGATACATCTCGTCGTCTCCGAAGCAGGCCCTGGCCTCGGCCCTGGCCTCGGCATAGGCGGAGGGAAGGTCAGCGGGGCCGTCACACCGGCGGATGCCCCGGCCGCCGCCTCCGGCGCTGGCCTTCAGCAGCACGGGATAGCCCACGGCCTCCGCCGCCGACAGGGCGTCCTCCACAGAGGAGACCGGCCCGTTGGAGCCGGGGGGCACGGGAACGCCCGCCGAGCGCATGATGTCCCGGGCGGCGGACTTGGAACCCGCCTTCCGGATGGTGTCCCCGGAGGGGCCGATGAAGGCCAGCCCCGCGGCGGCGCAGGCGTCGGCGAAGTCCGGGTTTTCGGACAGGAAGCCGTAGCCGGGGTGGACGCCGTCGCAGCCGGTGGCCTTGGCCGCCGCCAGCAGGGCGGTCTGATTCAGGTAGCTGTCCGCGGCCCGTGCCGGGCCGATACACACCGCCTGGGTGGCCAGCTGGACGTGGAGGGCCTCGGCGTCCGGCGTGGAGTAGGCGGCCACCGTCTCAATCCCCATCTCCCGGCAGGCGCGAAGCACCCGGAGGGCGATCTCCCCCCGGTTGGCGATCAAGACCCGCTTCAGCATGGCTTGTAGCGGAACAGGGGATCGCCGAAGGCCGCCAGATCTCCGCTGGCCTTCAAGACCTCCGTGATCACGCAGTCACAGGGGGCGGCGATCTCGCTCATCATTTTCATGGCCTCAATCAGGCACAGGGTCTGGCCCGCCGTTACCCGGTCTCCCACCGCCACCAGGGGCGGCTGATCCGGGGCGGGGGCGGCATAGAAGGTGCCCACCAGCGGGGCGGTGATCACGGCGGTATCCGAGGTGTCCGCCGTCTCCGGCACCTTCGCCGGAGCAGGGGCGGGCGTCTCCAGGGAAGCGGCGGCGGACGCCGCCGGAGCGGCCGCAGCCCCGTCCCGGCCCAGCTCCAGGGAAAAGCCCTGGGCGGATAGTTTCAGCGTCCGCAGGGTGCTGCGGTCAAAGCGGTCTATCAGATCAAAAATTTCCTGGTCGATCATAGGCGGTCCTTTCCATTATATTGAACTCAGGTCAAAAACGGGGGACAGACTGTCGGAGCGGCGAAGAAACCCTCCGGCGGGTCCCTGATATCCTTTCATACGCGTCCGGGCCGGCAAAGATGTGTTCAGCATTTCCCCTTCTCTGTCAGAGACACGGAAGATTCCGGCGGACGCGGTATCGGTAAAGAGTTCCGCCGGAGGAGGACCCTCCGGCGGTTGGGAGTCACTGCTTGTGGCTCTCCAGATAGGCCAGGACGTCCCCGACGGTTTTCATCTGGGCCAGGGCCTCGTCCTCGATGGAGATGCCGGTGGCCTCCTCCAGAGCCATGGCCAGCTCCACAGCGGCCAGGGAGTCGGCGCCCAGATCCTCGGACAGGGAGGCCTCGGGAGTCACCTGCTCGGCGTCACAGCCAAGGGTCTCCACGATGATGTCGCGTACTTTCTCGAATTCCATAGGTCATGCTCCTTATGCACGAAATATAAATTATTTTAATTAAAATTATTTAATTAAAATAATTGAACATATTCTACTCAAGCCGGGGCCGTTTGTCAAGTAAAATTTTGTCACCGGCAGACAGGAAAAGGAACGGCAGACTCCGTGGGCAGATGAGGGGGAAGAGGACACCGACTTTGCCGTGCCATTCCGAACCGGGGCGGAAACGGCCCTGAAAGGGGGAAAATCTCCACCAAATATTCACAGAAAAGTCATTGTTTCCGAGGAAAAAACGAGTATGATACCCCTGTTATAAAAATGGAAATTGAAGGAGCGGCCGGCGGGAGAGCCGGGGCATCCTCAAGAGAGGAGCGATCAGCTTGGCAAAGGAGAAACAGCAGGAAAAGCAGAGTCCGGTGGAACGGATTGCCGCCTTGATCGTGGATAAGCGCAAGGCGTTTTATCTGCTGTATATCGGATTGGCCATTTTCTGCGTGTTTTCCAGCGGCTGGGTAGCGGTCAACAACGATTTGACCAGCTATCTGCCGGCGGATACGGAGACCCGGCGGGGGCTGACCGTGATGGACGAGGAGTTCACCACCTTCGGTACCAACCGGGTAATGGTGGACAACATTGACTTCGCCCGGGCGGAACAGCTGGCGGAGCGGCTGGAGGAGCTGGAGGGCGTGAAATCCGTGGAGTTTGACGACAGCGCGGACCACTACCGGAACGGCGCCGCCCTGTTCTCCGTCACCTATGACGGCTCGGCGGAGGACCAGGTGAGCCTGGACGCGCTGGCATCGGTAAAGGACACCCTGGCGGGCTATGACGTCTATATCACCGGCGACACCGGTGACTCTGTCTCCGAGAGCCTGGACGCGGAGATGCAGATTGTCATGGTTGTGGCCGTGGTGATCATCCTGCTGGTGCTGCTGTTTACCTCCCAGACCTATATGGAAATCCCCGTGCTGCTGATTACCTTCGGCATGGCGGCCCTGCTGAACAAGGGCACCAACTTTATCTTCGGGGAAATCTCCTTTGTGTCCAACTCCGTGGCGGTGGTGCTGCAGCTGGCCCTGGCCATTGACTACGCCATTATTCTCTGCCACCGGTATACGGAGGAGCGGGAGCATCTGGAGGCCCGGGAGGCAGTGATCACCGCCCTGAGCAAGGCCATCCCCGAGATCTCCGGCAGCTCCCTGACCACCCTGTCGGGCCTGGGGGCCATGTGCTTCATGCAGTTCGGCATCGGCCAGGATCTGGGCCTGGTGCTGATGAAGGCCATTGTGCTGAGCCTGCTCAGCGTGTTTACCCTGATGCCGGGTCTGCTGATGAGTTTCAGCGGCCTGATCGACCGAACCCACCATCGGAGCTTCGTGCCCAGGATCACCGCCTGGGGGCGCTTCGTGGTGAAGACCCGGTACATCATGCCGCCGCTGTTTGTGGTGCTGCTGATCGGCGGCTTCATTTTCTCCAACCAGTGCCCCTACGCCTACGGCATAACGGGCTTGGACACCTACAGCAAAAACGATTCCCAGATCGCCCAGGAGATGGTGGACGACACCTTCGGCAGCGTCAACACCCTGGCGGTGCTGGTGCCCCAGGGAGACTATGAGAAGGAGGGGAAGCTCCTCCGGGATCTGGAGGCCATGCCCCAGGTGGATTCCGCCCTGGGACTGGCCAATGTGGAGGCCATGGACGGCTATATGCTGACGGACCGGCTGCCCCCCAGGCAGTTCGCGGAGCTGACGGACCTGGATATTGAGGTGGCCCGGCTGCTGTACTCCGCCTACGCCGTGGATCAGGAGTCCTACGGCCGCATCGTGTCCGGCGTGGACAGCTACGGCGTCCCCCTCATTGATATGTTCCTCTTCGTCTATGACCGGATGGAGGAGGGCTATGTGACCCTGGACGACGACATGACGGAGACGCTGGAGGACCTGCACACCCAGCTGGTGGACGCCCAGCTGCAGCTGAAGGGCGAGCACTACAGCCGCCTGGTGCTGCAGCTGAACCTGCCGGAGGAGAGTCAGGAGACCTTTGACTTCCTGGAGACCGCCCACAAGACGGCGGCCCGGTACTATCCGGAGGACGTCCTGTTGGTGGGCAACTCCACCAGTGACAGCGACCTGTCCTCCTCCTTCAGCAACGACAACCTGCTCATCAGCATCCTGACCATCGTGTTTGTCATTCTGGTGCTGGTGTTCACCTTCCAGTCCGCGGGCCTGCCGGTGCTGCTGATCCTGGTGATCCAGGGCAGCGTGTGGATCAACTTCTCCTTCCCCTACCTGCAGGGGAAGCCCCTGTTCTTTCTCAGCTACCTGGTGGTCAGCTCCATCCAGATGGGCGCCAACATCGACTACGCCATCGTCATCGCCAACCGGTATACCGATCTGAAAAAGACCATGTCCCTGAAGCAGGCGGCCATCGAGGCTCTGAACGAGGCCTTCCCCACCATCGTCACCTCCGGCACCATCCTGGCCTCCGCCGGTGTGCTGATCGGGCTGCTGTCCTCCAATCCCGCCATCTCCTCCATCGGCATCTGTCTGGGCCGGGGCACGCTGATTTCTATCTTCCTGGTGCTGGCCATCCTGCCCCAGATTTTGCTGCTGGGAGACGTCATCATTGAAAAGACCGCTTTCACCATCAAGGCCCGCCTGCCCATCCAGACCCATACAGGCAGTATGCGGGTGGAGGGCCACGTCCGGGGTTATGTCTCCGGCATGGTGGACGCGGAGTTCAAGGGCACCCTCTACGGTACCATCAACGCCTCCGTGGAGACGGTGGAGTTGGATGGAGGGGCTTTGCCCCGTTTGCCAGAGGAAATCCATGGAAAGGAGGGAGACAGCCATGGGCCGTCTGATCAGTAAACTTTCATCTCTGCTGCTGGCGGTGTACCTGTTGCTGTCCCTTTCTGTCCCCGCCGCCTGGGCGGAGGGGAGCGACGAGATCACCGTCTCCTCCGTGAAGGAGCTGCTGGATTTCGCGGAGCACTGTGCCCTGGACACCTGGTCCCAGGGCAAGACCGTCACCCTCACCGCTGATCTGGATCTGGCCGGGGTGGAGTTTCACCCCATTCCCACCTTCGGCGGCACCTTCCGGGGCAGCGGACACACCATTTCCGGCCTGCGGATTACCAACAGCGGCTCCGACCAAGGCTTGTTCCGGTACATCCAGTCCGGCGGCGTGGTGGAGGATCTGAAGGTCTCCGGCACGGTGGCGCCGGGCGGCAGCCGCAGCGCCGTGGGCGGCATCGCCGGCGTCAACCGGGGCACCATCCGAAACTGCTCCTTCCAGGGACAGGTGGAGGGCGAGTCCGCCGTGGGCGGCATCGCCGGACGAAACGAGGAGACCGGCGAGATCGCCGGCTGCTCCGTCTCCGGCGCCGTCCAGGGTAGGAGTGCCACCGGCGGTATTGCCGGGCGGAACGAGGGCGTCCTGCTGAAATGCGCCAACTCCGCCGCCGTCAACACCTCGGAGGAGGAGACCTCCCTGAGCCTGACGGATCTGGAGACCGGCTCCGTCCTGTCCCAAGCATCGGAGAGCGGCGAGGAGACCGCGGACACTCTGCTGAACACCCGCAGCGACACCGGCGGCATCGTGGGTTACTCCAGCGGCCTGGTTCAGAGCTGCGACAACACCGGCCCGGTGGGCTATGCCCATGTGGGGTACAATGTGGGCGGCGTGGCCGGGCGGCAGACCGGCTATCTCGCCGGCTGCTCCAACAGCGGCACCGTCCTGGGCCGCAAGGATGTGGGCGGCATTGTGGGTCAGGCGGAGCCCTATGTGGCGCTGACTCCGGGCAGCGACTCCCTGAATCGACTGCGCCGGGAGCTGGATGCGCTGGACGCCCTGGTGAACCGGGCCATGGACCACGCCCAGGGTGCCGGGGATGACATCTCCGACTGCCTGTCCCGCATGGGGGATACCACGGACAGCCTGCGGGAGACCTCCCGGGATCTGGCGGATCAGACCGCGGACTTTATCGACGCCAACCTGGACACCCTGAACTCCGTCAGCGCCTCCATCACCGACGCGCTGGACCGGATCGCGCCCGCTCTGGATGACCTGGCGGACGCCGCCGGACGGCTAGAGCGCCTGTCCGGCCATCTGGAGGAGGCTCTGGAGGAGCTGGGCGGCGCGTTGGACCTCAGTGACGGGGCCTTGGCCAAGCTGAAGCGGAGTGCCGAGCAGCTGAAAAGCGCCGCCGCCGATATGAGAGCGGCGGCCGGAGCCATGAAAACCGCCGTGGAGGAGCTGCTGCGGGCTGTCATCGGGGATGACGGCGCCGCCGCGGACATCGCCCTGTCCAGGCTGAAGGCCGGTATGGTCAGGCTGGGGAATGATTTCCAGACCCTGTCCGAAGCGGTGGAGGAGCTGCGGTCCGCTTTGGCGGAGGCGGAGGATCTGCCCGGCGGCGACGCCGCCCTGACCGCCCTTCAAAACCTGTCCGACGCCCTGGCAAAGGCCGGGGAGGCCCTGCGGAACGCGGCCGGCGGCATGGAGGAAATCCCCACAGCCGGATTGGACCAGATCTCTTGGGACACGGTGGCCGAAGCCCTGCGCCCGGTGGCGGACAATCTGCGCGCCGCCGCTGGCCATCTCCGCGGCGCTCTGGACGACCTGCGCGCCGCGCTGAAGCAGGCTGGCGGAATGCCCGGCAGCCTGGGGGACGCGCTGGAACAGCTGACGAAGGCCGCCGAGGACGCGGCCTACATAGGAGATTCCCTGGAGAGCGCCTTCCGGACCATGGGCGACGTGGCCTCCGGTCTGGCGGAGGACGGCCCCGTGGAGTTCGCCACTCTGGGAGAGGATTACCGGGCAGCGGGGGAGAGCCTCTTTGACTCCCTGGGCAGCCTGTCCGGGCAGATGACCGATCTGCGGGAGACCGTCAGCGGTGCCGGAGATCTGCTGGCGGAGGACCTGCGGGCCATCAGCGGGCAGTTCAACACCGTGACGGATGTGCTGCTGGACGCCCTGACGGATTTGCGGGACGGCACGGACAAGAGTCTGGACGACTACATCCAGGATACCTCCGAAGAGGACATCTCCGCCACCCGGCAGGGAAAGATCGCCGGATGCCGCAACACCGGCGCCGTGGAGGGCGACCGCAGCGTGGGCGGCATTGTGGGCGCCATGGCCATTGAATACGACCTGGATCCGGAGGACGACATCACGGAGAAGCTGTCCTTCGGCAGCAGCTATGAGACCAAGGCGGTGCTGCAGAGCTGCGTGAACCGGGGCGGCGTCGTCGCCAAGAAGGACTGCGTGGGCGGCATTGTGGGCCGCATGGATCTGGGCACCGCCTACCAGTGTCAGAACTACGGGGGGGTGGAGAGCACCGGCGGCGACTATGTGGGCGGCGTGGCAGGCTATGCCGACGCCTCCGTCCGCGGCTGCTGGTCCAAGTGCACCCTCTCCGGCGAGAACCACATCGGCGGCATCGCCGGCTGGGGCAGCCGCCTGCGGGACAGCTGCGCCATGGTCTCCGTCACGGCGGGAGAGGAGTGCGTGGGCGCTATCGCCGGCAGCGCCGATCTGACGGACGGCATCATCACCGGGAATAGCTTCGTGAACACCGGGACGGCGGGCATCGACGGCGTCAGCTACGCGGGCCGGGCGGAGCCGGTGTCCTTTGAGGAGCTGAGTCAGCGCCCTGATGTGCCCGCGGAGTTCCTCTCCTTCACGCTGACGCTGACCGCCGGCGGAGAGACTGTGGCATCCATCCCCTTCCGCTACGGGCAGGATCTGAGCCTGCTGGAGCTGCCGGAGGTGCCGGAAAAGGAGGGGTACTACGGTCAGTGGCCCTTCTTTGACACCACCGGCACCGTCTCCGACCTGCAGCTGGAGGCGGAGTATCACGCCTGGATCACTCTGGCCGCCAGTGAGGAGCGGTTCGGGGAGCTGTCCCTTGCCTTGGCGGAGGGACAGTTCACGCAGGGGGTTTCCCTGCGGGTCACCGACAGCGTCCAGACGCCGCCGGAGTCCGCCTCCGGCGCTCGGGTCTGGGAGGTCTCCCTCACCGGCACGGATCTGACGGACAGCGACACCGTGCCGCTGCGGCTGCTGAACGAGGGCGGCGGAAAGGCCGCCGTGTGGCAGTACGCCGACGGACAGTGGCGGGAGGTGGAAGCCTCCGCCCACGGCAAGTACCTGCGCCTGGAGATGACGGGGACCTCCGGCACCTTCTGCGTGGTCTCCCAGGCGGACTCCGGCCTGCTGACGATGGTTCTGCTGATGGCCCTGCTTTTGGCGGCGGTATTGGCGGCGCTGGTGATTGCCCGCGCGGTCAGACGCCGGAAGAAGAATAAGGCCGCCCGGCCCCAGGAGACAAAGACCCCGTGACACAGCGGCAAAAAAATGCCCCAGGCATGGCACCCTTTCCGATGGGTGTCATGCCCGGGGCTTCCCTGTTTACTTCAAAACCTCCACGGTCTGAATACCGTAGTAACGGAATATCTCCGCCGCGTCGGAGCCGATGATCTCGCCGCTGACCGCCACCGGCACCGCCGGAGGGCAGGACACGGTGGGGGCCGCCAGCACCCGGCCGGCCGCCTGGGCGGCGGGGATGGTCTGGTGGGGGGCGAACACCGCCTGCCGGACGGAGCAGAACACCCGGGGCGGCGTCAGCCGCAGCGGGGGCCGCGTCAGGGGAGAACGGGGCGGAATGGCGTCAAAAATCGATTCCAATCGGGAAAAGTTGGACTCTGTATTACAAGGAGTTATCATCAACACCAGAAAATCCGGGTCCGCGTACTCGCACTCCGTACCGGCCCGCCGCAGCTCCTCCGCCAGGGCGGGGCCTGTCCAGCCGCTGCCTACGGCGTCGATGGTCAGCTTCAGAGGGTCGCTGTCCGCCACCCGCCAGCCCGCGACCCGCAGGTGTTCCCGCAGCCGCTCCAGCCGCTGGCAGCAGGCCGTCAGCCGCTCCGCCGTCCAGTCCCCCTGGGCGATGGCCCGGTTGGCCGCGTCCAGGGACTGGAGAATCAGATAGGAGGGGCTGGTGGAGCCGAAGAGGGCCATGGCCCCCCGGGCGTTTTCCGAAAAGTCCCACGGTGCGTCACGGCCGATGTGGAGATAGGCGCCGCCGGTGAGGACGGGCAGGGTCTTGTGGGCGGAGTCGCAGCACAGATCCGCCCCCAGCTCCATGGGGTGACGGGCGCCCGGGAGAAACCGCAGATAGGCCCCGTGGGCGTTGTCCACCAGCAGAGGAACGCCGCAGCCGTGGGCCGCGTCCGCCAAAGCGCCGATGTCCAGCGTGCCGCCCAGATAGTCCGGGGAGGTGACGTACACCGCCGCCGGGGGTGGGTCCATGGCGGATAAGGTCCGCCCCACCTGCTCCGCCGTGATGGGGCAGCGGCACAGGGAGAAGTCCCCCTCCTCCGGCCACAGCCACTGGATGTCAAAGTCCAGCAGCGCCGCCGCCAGCACCAGGGCCTTGTGGGCGTTCCGGGCGGCCAGCACCACCGGACGGCCTGTGCCGCCCTCGGAGCGCCAGTGGGTCAGCGCCAGGGCCAGCATGGCCCGGATGCACTGACTGGAGCCCTCCGTGGAGTAGAGGGTGGCGGCGGTGCCGAACAGCCCGGCGGCGTTTTTCTCACTCTCCGCGATGATGCCCGCCGCCTCATACAGGGCGTCAGCCCCGGCGATCTCCGTGATGTCCAGGGCCTCGCAGCCCAAAGGGCCGGAACCCTTGTGGCCGGGCATGTGGGCCCGGACGCCGCGGCTTTCGGCGTAGCGCCGGACGAAATCACAGATGGGGGTGTCCATTTACGCCTGCCTTCCGGCCAGCTTCTCCGACACCTGCAGCATGATGGCGCACTCCATCCGCTTACGGAACAGCCGGCAGCCCGGCTCGTAGATACCCCGGATGGTGCCGGAGGCGTGGTAGGCGTTGGCGGCGCAGCCGCCGGAGCAGTACAGCTTGGCCCAGCAGTCCGCGCACTCAGGGCGGGCGTAGACGTTGCAGGAGCGGAATTCCTCCTGGGTGGGGGCGTTGGTGACGCCGTCCCAGATGTTGCCCAGCTTGAATTTCTCCTCGCCCACGAACTGGTGGCAGGGGTACAGATCGCCCCAGGGGGTGACGGCCATGTACTCCGTGCCGGAGCCGCAGCCGGAGATCCGCTTGTAGATGCAGGGGCCGCCGGTCAGGTCGATCATGTAGTGGTAGAAGGTGAAGGGGCGGCCCTCCCTGCCGCGCTGGAGCATCAGCTCCGCCAGCTCCTCGTATTGCTCCATGACCACCGACAGGTCCTCTTCCGTCAGGGCGGCGGGGTCGCCGGGGGCGCAGACCACCGGCTCCATACTCAGCTCGGTGAAGCCCAGATCCAGCATACACTGAATGTCTTTCAGGAAATCCGGGTTGGCGTGGGTGAAGGTACCCCGCATATAGTAGTTCTTGCCGCCACGGGCCTGGACCAGCTTCTGGAACTTGGGGACAATGCGGTCCCAGCTGCCGTTTCCGGCGTAGTCCACCCGAAGCCGGTCGTGAATCTCCTTCCGGCCGTCCAGGGACAGCACCACGTTGCTCATTTCCCGGTTGGCGAAGTCGATGACGTCATCGTCGATGAGCATCCCGTTGGTGGTGAGGGTGAAGCGGAAGTTCTTCCCGTGGGCCTTCTCCACACTGCGGGCGTACTCCACCAGCTGCTTTACCACGTCCCAGTTCATCAGCGGCTCACCGCCGAAGAAGTCCACCTCCAGGTTCCGGCGGGTGCCGGAGTGCTCCATCAGAAAGTCCAAAGCCCGCTTGCCCACCTCAAAGGACATGACGGCCCGGTCTCCGTGGTATTTTCCCTGACTGGCGAAGCAATAGGCGCAGTTCAGGTTGCAGGTGTGGGCCACATGGAGGCACAGAGCCTTGATGACGCCGCCGCTGCGCTCCTTGAAGGTCTCCGCCATGGGGGCGAAGGTGTCCGGCGTGAACAGCTTGCCCGCGTCCTGCAGGCTCTGGACGTCGGCCACGCACTGACGGACGTCCGCTTCCGTCACGTCGGGCCGTCCGGCGTATTTCTCCAGCATGGCCGATGTGATCTCATCGGCGGTGTGGTCCGGAAACAGGGCGATGATGTCGTAGGCCACCTCGTCCACGGCGTGGACGGAGCCGGAGCAGGTGTCCAGCACGATGTTGAAGCCGCCCAGCTTGTATTGATGTACCATAAATTTGATCCTCCGTCTGTCGGCAGAAAAAATGCCGCCCTTGAGGCGGCATTTCTCAGAAAACTCGAATTACTTGTTGGCGTTCTCGCACTTCTGGTTGGCAATACCGCAGCTGGTCTTGCAGGCAGACTGGCAGGAAGTCTGGCACTCGCCGCAGCCGCCGTTCTTGGCGCTCTCGCACAGGTTCCGGGTCTCCAGAGTGATGATTCTCTCCATAATAAGATCTCCTATCTCGTTTGCTTCTCCGGCCTGGGAAATCCCATGGGGGAGAGCAGATTTTCAATATGGAAATGATAGCATGACGGAGTTGGATTGTCAAGCGCCGCCCCGGGATTTTACCGCCTGCGGCGGCGGAAGAACGCCCCGGCGGCCGTCCCGCCTTGCCAAGCACCGCCCGGCGTGCTACAATCAAACGGACATCTGCGGGGAGGGAACAGCTGTGGACGAAAGAGAGTACATCGATCTCTATGACGAAGAGCGCCGCCCCCTGGGCAAAACCGTCCTCCGGGGCACGGAGCTGGAGGCGGGGGAATATTTAAAGGTGGTTCACGTCTGTCTCTTTGACCCCCAGGGCCGGATGCTGATCCAGCAGCGGCAGTCCTGCAAGCGCGAGTACCCGGATCTGTGGGACCTGACAGCGGGCGGCGGCGTCCAGACCGGAGAGGACGGTCCCACGGCCATCCGCCGGGAGCTGCGGGAGGAGCTGGGGCTGGATCTGGACTTCACCACTCTGCGGCCCTATCTGACCGTCAATTTCGACGACGGCTTCGACGACATTTATCTGCTGACGCTGGAAAACCCGCCGGAGGTTTCCTCCCTGCGTTTCCAGCCCACGGAGGTGCGGGATGCCCGGTGGGTGGACCGGGAGACGGCGGAGGCCATGCTGGAGGAGGGCACCTTCGCCCCCTTTTACCGGGAGTTTCTGGGTCTGCTGTTCGCCATGGCGGGGAATCCCATGGGATTCCTGCGGCCCTGAGTTCAATCTGTATGGGAGGTGACCGGCGTGCTGACCCGTGTGCCGGACTATTACGAGCAATTCCGCTGCCTGGCGGGGGCCTGTCCCCACACCTGCTGCGAGAAGTGGGAGGTGGTGCTGGACGAGGACACGGCTGCTCTCTATAAGACAGTTCCCGGCCCCCTGGGGAACAAGCTGCGGGCGGCCATGCGGGAAGATGAGGAGGGGGACCTGTGCTTCCCCTTCAACGGGGACCGCTGCCCCTTTCTGGACGGGGACAACCTGTGTGAAATTCACCGGCAGCTGGGGGAGACGGCCACCAGCGTCACCTGCCGGGAGCATCCCCGGTTCACCGAGGACTACGGGGCCTTCCGGGAGATCACCCTGTCCGCATCCTGTCCGGCGGCCAACGCCTTGCTGCTGGGCAGCGGGGAACCTCTGACCTTCCGGGAACTGGAGGCGGGGGAGATGGAAGAACCGGCGGGCGACCAGTGGCTGGCCGGGCTTCTGCCCCTGCGGGACCGGCTGTTGGAGCTGCTGGAAGACCGGAGCCTGCCCCTGCGCCGCCGCCTGGGGAACTTCCTGCTGCTGGCGGTGGAGGCTCAAATCTATCTGGACGGGGAGCGGGAGGCGGAGCTGCCCGCCCTGGCGGCGGACTGGGCCGTGCCCGCGGCGGCTGCCCCGGAGGGGGAAAATCCTTCGCTGTTTCCCGATGGCCTGCGGTTTCTCGGGACGCTGGAGGTGCTGGACGGCGACTGGCCCACGCTGCTGAAACAGGCCGAGACGGCGCCGGCGGCATCGGTGCCGGAAGCGCTGCTGGAGCGCACGGCGGTGTATTTCGCCTTCCGCTATCTGCTGAAGGCCGTCAATGACGGGGACCTGCTGGGCCGGGCGGAGCTGTGCGTCTTTAACCTGCTGGCGGTGGAGCGGCTGGCGGCGGTCTGCGGCCTGCCTGAGGCCCTGCGGCGGTTCAGCTGTGAGATCGAGCACGACGAGGACAACCTGGAGGCTCTGCTGGACGAATTTCGCCGGGAGGAGCGGCTGTCCTGCCGGGTGATGCTTGGGGCGCTGTCCGGTTAAACGGTTGCTTGTGCATATTGTCATCCAGGGGGGATGACCCCTTGTTGAAAATGTTGAAATTGCATAAATGCTATTGACAAAAATGAAAATTATTGTACATTATAGACACAAGGAAGGGGTGAGTCCCATGGGCTAAGTCCCATTCGAGTCTCAGCGAATTCCTGAAGTTCTGAAAGAGTCCCGGCAGATCTGATCCCTACCAAAAACGAAACATCACTCGTACTCTCCGAGACCACACCAGCGCATTGGCAACAGCGAATGCAAAGACTGCGTGTACCCATGTTTTATGGATTGGCAAGTATCCGACCCCCGCGCGAAGCTTTCAGAAGAAAACTGAGGAAAGTCAGAGGTACGTTTCGTGAACGAGAAACCCTACCAGAAGTGACCCCGCCAGCTCGTTGGAGGTTGGCGGGGTCGATGTTTTTTATACGGAGTTCCCGGCGGCTGTCAGGCTGCTTTTTTTATGCCCGGGCATGGGCCGGATATGCAAAAAACCGGCCTCCCGAAAGTCGGAAGGCCGGCGCGGAATCAGGAAACAATTACTGCTGATCCACGGAGGACATATAGCGGATCAGATCCACCATCTTGTTGGTGTAACCCCATTTGTTGTGTTGCATCTATCAGTGAAATTTCCCTTCAAACACTTGAAAACACGTTGTTTTCGATAGAATAGCCACATAATTTGGGATAAAGTTTATCCTCAGGATATTAGTCAGATTTTATCCTGTTTCCTACATGTTATGCATACGGCGGTGGCCAGCGGCCACGGTTGCGGAGCTCAGCGGCCACTATGACCGGAACCTTACCACTACCTCCGGAGACGTCACGCTCCATGTACCTCGCCTCAAAGGTGTCTCTTTCGAAACAGCCATCATTGAGCGGTATCGCCGCCGGGAGAGCAGTGTGGAGGAAGCCCTCATTGAGATGTACCTCGCCGGCGTCTCTGTGCGCCGTGTGGAGGATATTACTGAGGCCCTGTGGGGCAGCAAGGTATCTCCTGCCACCATCAGTGAGCTGAACAAGAAAGCCTATGTCCACATTGAGGAATGGCGGAACCGTCCTTTGAGGGCGGCAAATATCGCACATCCATGTAGACGACATCTACCTGCGGTGCAGCTGGGGCAGAGAGTATGAAAATGTTGCGATTTTGGTAGAGAGCGTGGCGAATGAGGACGGATACCGTGAGGTTTTAGGCGCTGCTGAAGGCATAAAAGAAGATAAGTCCGGCTGGGTGAATTTCTTTCAGAGGCTCAAAAGCAGATGATTGGACGGCGCGAAACTCATTGTTGGAGACGAGTGTCTGGGAATGATGGAAGCCGTGGGAGAAGTCTTTCCTGATGCCAAATACCAGCGCTGCACAGTCCATTTTACCGGTATGTGTTTTCCGTTGTTCCTGGCTCCTAAGAATTCAAATACGAACAAAGAAGCCGCCGTTGCAGGAACATACCCATTCCCGCAACGGCTATTTTCGCTCCCACCCTCTGCACCGGAAATTCATATAGGAATATTTTATCAGAGGTGACTTTTGAAACAGCCTTTTTAAAGGCGTTCTTTCTTTTACTCAGAGCCCCGTATATTTAAAGCCTCACAGTAAAATATCCCTGATGATATTTTCTGACCTTACTGTCATTTTCAGGGAATATAAGCGGTGATAACCATCTCAACTTTGACGCCGGGGAGCATCTCCTTAACGGCGACAGTGGCTCTGGCAGGCAGAGGACGCTCCGTCAGCATCTCCTTATAGGCCCGGTTCATCTCGTCAAAATCGGACATCTGCAGTAGATAGACCGTCACATTGACTATGTCGGAGAGAGAGCCGCCCGCCTCTGCAAGCAGAGCCTGGGTATTTTTGAAGATTTGAATGGTCTGATCATATACGCTGTCGCTGACCGGATCTTTTTCCGCGGTGGATCCAATAACACCGGTAAAGAAAAGGTGATCACATACCAGCCCCTGAGAATAGGGGCCATGAGCTGGTCCCAGCAGTGCCTCGTTGGTAATAGCGTATTTTTCCATAGTAATACCCTCCTCTATTTATCAGAGATTCAATTCTTTTTTGTTGACAATCTTGCCAATCTGGTCGTATCTGCCAGTCATCGCCGAGATGACGGTATTACAGGCAATATCCTGCAGAGCACGGGCGGACTGGACAGAGTAGAAGCCCGTGTGAGGTGTGATGATGACGTTGTCCCGGCCAAGAAGATTCAGCGTGTTAAAATCAGGATTTTCAGAGTCCAGCACGTCCAGACCTGCACCCCGCAGATAACCCAAGTCCAGAGCTTTCACCAGGTCATCCTGTACCACGGTACCGCCCCGACCGGTATTAATAAACAGGGGCTTTTTAGGAGCTGCCTTTTCAAACTTGGCAAGGTCGAAGAAATTGGCGTTCTTCGCGTTCATAGCCATATGATTAGCCAGAATATCCGAGGTTTCCAGAGCGGTCTGCCAGTCCACCAGCTTCAGACCCAGTGCCTCGGCGGCTTCGGGCTTCAGGGAACCGGAAACCACCTGAACCTTCAGGCCCAGAGCCTGACAGCGCAGAGCTACGGCTTTGCCGATCTTGCCAAAGCCGAAAATGGTAATGGTCTTGCCGCTGATACGCTCAATTTCGCCGGCACCCATGTAATCCCAGATATGGTTTTCAATGTCCTTCATGTATTTGCGCAGGCCGCGGCACAATGCCAGCATCAAGGCCAGGGTATGTTCCGCAACCTCCTCGGTGCAGTATTCCGCCACAGGACAGACCATAACACCGAACTCTGTGGCAGCCGCTACATCCACCATGTTGTAGCCCATGGCATTTAGGGCAATGCATTTCAGTTTCTTACACTGGGACAAAATCTCGTAATCAAAAGTTACATAAGTATTAATGGCAGCATCGGCGTCTTTCATCAGTTCAATGAATTCAGCTTTGTTCTCGTCTTTGTATTCGTAGACTACGATCTCCGTTTCCGGAAGGGCCGCTTTCAGCAGGTCGACTTCATACTCATAGGGGCGGCCTAAATCCGCCTTATAATCACAGATAACGATTTTCAATATGTTTCTCCTATAGATACTTATAATTTTGTGTTTATATTATGAGATGACGAGGACCCTGAGAAACATCTCAAGGTCCTCACAGCCATTTGTCTTATTTCAGAAGGGGAGAGTCCTCATCAATAAGATTCAACTGTTTTGCCACAATGGCTGTACCGACAACGTCGCCTGTTACGTTAGTTGCCGTATTGCACCAATCAACCACAGGCCAGATGGCACCGAGAATTGCAATCAGATCCAGGGGCAGACCAAAGGTTTCCAGCAAGACTGTGGACATGACCATGGGCGCACCTTTGACACCAGCGGTACCGATGCTCAGAAGAAGGGCAAGAATAACCGCTTGAAATACGATGCTGAAAGAAATTTCCTGGCCATATACATTGAAAGCGAACACAGCAACAGCTGCTTGAGCTCTTGTAACCTTGTTCCACATAAACCGCCTGGCGGTATTTAACTGATTAAAAAAATTGCAAAGGGCTGTGGTTGGAATCTTATCAAAATCATCCGGTGGCAGGTTCAATATACCAATCCAAAGCATCTCTTACAGTGTAGCACACGCTCCTTGAAGAGGGTCTTAAAACTACTACTCTACAATACAAGGTAAGATAAGTTGCGTAAGTTGAGGAAACGTTAACTTGCTGCGATTTTCCCAGTGAGCACGGGACCTGAATCCATACCAACAATGTGATTGAGCGGCTGAACCGGGGGGAAGTCCGCCGTAGGACCCGCGTGGTGGGTACGCTCTCGGACGGCAACTCTGCCTTGATGCTGGTATGCGCCCGGCTACGCCATGTAGCCGGTACCCAGTGGGATAACAAAAAGTACATGAATATGAAGCACATAGAGGTAGCCTTGGAAGACACCTCTATTGCCGGCTGACCTCATTCAGCCAGAGCCTGCAAACGAATTTGCGCATAACTCTTGACGGCATCCGGTAGCGGGGATAGATTTCGGCTCTGGCAATGGAATACAAACTCATCTTTCACAGTAGTCAACAACATAAAAAACACTCCTTTTCCGGCTATGTGATACCGAAAAAGGAGTGTTCTCTTTGTAAATGGGGGATTCACCTGTTGGAACAACGAAAAACATCGTTATCCCACTTGGGACAGTTTATTCCAACGGAGCAACTGATACGAGAGCGGAATGTGTTAAGAAAAGTTGCAAAAATCAGACTTTTCTACCCGGCTTACTGATGATCCACGGAGGACATATAGCGGATCAGGTCCACCATCTTGTTGGAGTAGCCGCACTCGTTGTCGTACCAGGAAACGACCTTGACAAAGGTGTCGGTCAGAGCGATGCCGGCCTCAGCGTCGAACACAGAGGTACGGGGATCACCCAGGAAGTCAGAGGAGACAACGGGATCCTCGGTGTAGCCCAGAACGCCCTTCAGCTCGCCCTCGGAGGCATCCTTCATGGCCTTGCAGATCTCCGCATAGGTGGCGGGCTTCTCCAGGGTGACGGTCAGGTCCACCACGGACACATCCAGAGTGGGAACACGCATGGACATACCGGTCAGCTTGCCGTTCAGCTCGGGGATAACCTTGCCCACGGCCTTGGCGGCGCCGGTGGAGGAGGGGATGATGTTGCCGCAGGCAGCACGGCCGCCGCGCCAATCCTTCAGGGAAGCGCCGTCCAGGATCTTCTGGGTGGGGGTGACGGAGTGAACGGTGGTCATCAGGCCTTCCTTGATGCCGAAGTTCTCATGCAGAACCTTGGCGATGGGGGCCAGGCAGTTGGTGGTGCAGGAGGCGTTGGACACATAGGTCATGTCAGAGGTGTACTTCTTGTTGTTGACGCCCATAACGAACATGGGGGTGTCGTCCTTGGAGGGAGCGCCCATGATGACGTGCTTGGCGCCGGCCTCAATGTGGCCCTTGCACAGCTCCTTGGTCAGGTGCTGGCCGGTGCACTCGCAGATATACTCGGCGCCGACCTTGCCCCAGGGAATTTCCTTGCATTCCTTGGCAGTGAAGACGGGGATGGCCTTGCCGTTGACGACCAGCGCATTGTCAGTGAAGGAGACCTCGCCGTTGAACTTGCCGTGGGTGGTGTCATACTTCAGCATATAAGCCATATAGTCAGGGGTCATGAAGGGATCGTTCAGACCGACGACCTCCACGTCGTCACGGGTCAGAGCGGCGCGGAAGACCAGGCGGCCGATGCGGCCAAAGCCATTGATACCAATCTGGGTTTTCATACTGAAAAGACTCCTTTCCATAATTGCGGCCCATTTTGATATCCAGGACCGCCATAAAACGTTTGCGAAACGATTGTTAAACGATTGCACGAGTATATTATCACAACTCTAACCACGCCGCAACTGTCATTTTTAATAATGTTGAAGGGGCGAAACTGTCGAGAATGGATAGTTTTTGACGGAGAACCTGGGAATTTTCAGAAGAATCTTGACGGAATGGCGCGAAATAGCGTATACTGAACCGAGACAAAAAGGATTGCGCAAGACTTTTTTAAAGAGTTTTCTTTTGCGCAAAAGCGGGTGAACATATGAAAGTAACAATCAGTGACGTGGCGAAAATGGCTGGCGTCTCCACCGCCACAGTCTCCCATACCATTAATAATACGCGGTATGTCTCCAGCGAGACAAAGGAAAAGGTCTATCAGGCCATTGCCCAGCTGGGCTATACGCCGGACGCCTCCGCCCGGAGCTTCCGCACCGGCAAGAAAAAGACCATCGGCTTCATCGTGCCGGATATCTCCAACAAGTTCTTCGCCACCATGATCGAGTCGGTGGAGGGTGTGCTGGCCCAGGCGGGCTACCACCTGATCATCGCCAACACCAAGGAGGACATGGACCGGGAGGAGACCAACATCCGCCTGCTGTCCGCCGGACTGGTGGACGGCCTGCTCATCGCCTCCACCATTGACGACGACCAGCGGTTCGACAGCCTGATCCCCGCCGGCTTCCCGGTGGTGCTGGTGGACCGGATTTTTGATAAGAAGAAGTATTCTTCCATCTGCGTCTCCAACTTCCAGCCCATCTACCGCAGTGTCTGCCGCCTGGCAGGGAAGGGCGACCGGCGGGTGGGCATCATCGGCGGCCTGCCCCGGCTGAGTACCACCCGGGAGCGCGTCAGCGCCTATGAGCAGGCGGTGGCGGACTGCGGCATCGACGCGGATCCCGCCCTCATCCGCTACGGCGACTCCATGGAGAACAGTGCGGGGCGCTGCCTGGACGAGTTGCTGGAGCAGCACTGCGACGCTGTCATTGTCACCAACGGCCTGATGGCCATGGACTCCATCACCTATCTGGAGCAGAAGGGGCTGAAGATGGGGCAGGACATTGACCTGGTGAGCTTCGTGGATTATGATTCCAGTTTTTATCGCCTTTATTCCAACCGGATGGACTCCATCGTCCAGCCGGTGGTGGAGCTGGGCAAGGCCGCCGGTGAGCAGATCCTCAAGCGGGTGGAGGAGCCGGAGGCCCCGGTGTTTGAGAAGGTGCTGACCTCGGTGTACAAGCCCTACACCCAGCCCGCCTCCTGGAACCACTCGGACCGGTAAAAAGCAAATCTGAGGGCGCCGTCCGGCGGGGTGGCGCCCCCTGCGTTTTCCTGCGGAGCAGAGAAGCACCCCGGCGCCATTGGACGCCGGGGTGCTGCCATATGTGGGGATGTCTGCGTTGGGGACGGAATCAGATATTCGCCTTGATCTCCGCGGCGATCTGTTCGGCGGTCAGGCCGTACTCCCGCAGGACGTCGGCGGCCTTGCCGGACTGGCCGAACTGATCCTGAACGCCGATCTTGTGGAACTTGCAGTTCACCTTGCCCATGAGGACGTCGGCCACGGCGTCGCCCAGGCCGCCGATGACACTGTGCTCCTCCACGGTGATGACCTTGCTGCAGCGCTGGGCGTAGTCCATGACGCACTGGGCGTCGATGGGCTTGATGGTGTGGACGTTGATGACGGCGGCGTTGATGCCGTCCTGCTCCAGCAGCTTGGCGGCCTCCAGAGACTCGCTGACCATCAGGCCGCAGGCGAAGATGGCCACGTCGGTGCCGTCCCGCAGGACGTTGGCCTTGCCGATCTCAAAGGGGTAGTCCTCCTCGAACACGGGGGAGGCCAGACGGGCCAGGCGCAGGTAGGCGGGACCCTGGAAATCCGCCAGGGCGAACACGGCCTTCTTGGCCTCGGTGGCGTCAGCGGGGACGATAACGGTCATGCCGGGGATGACCCGCATGAGGGCGATGTCCTCGATGCACTGGTGGCTGCCGCCGTCCTCACCCACGGACACGCCGGCGTGGGACATGCACAGCTTGACGTTGAACTTGGGATACGCGATGGAGTTGCGCACCTGCTCATAGGCCCGGCCCGCGCCGAACATGGCGAAGGTGGAGCAGAAGGGGATCAGCCCCATGGTGGACAGGCCCGCGGCGGTGTTCACCATGTTGGCCTCCGCGATGCCCATGTCGTAGAAGCGGTCGGGATAGGCCGCCTTGAAGTATTTGGTCATGGTGGCGCCGGCCAGGTCGGCGTCCAGCACCACGACCTTGTCGTTTTTCTCGCCCAGCTCTACCAGAGCTTTTCCGTATGCTTCACGGGTTGCAATTTTCTCTGCCATATGTTTCATCCTTTCATCAGGAAGGAAGTTCCCTGAATTTTAATTGGTCCGGGCCGCGGCGTGTACGTGGACCGAACACCGCTGCCCGCCGCAGCGACACCTTTGCTGTGCAAAGGTGAGGGAGGGAAACCGACGAAGCGCCGCCGGTGGCGGATAAAGCGAGTCGGTTTCGGGGAAGCGGCACGATTGGCGGCTCAAAAAGAGGCGGAAATCGTATGCCGCGACGGTGGTTATCCAAGGGGGATTTGTCCCCCCTTAGAGGTGCTTCAGCCCTCCAGTTCTTTCAAAGCCTGCTCGCGCTGCTCGGCGTTGGGCGCCTTGCCGTGCCAGCCCACCTGGTTCTCCATGAAGGAGACGCCCTTGCCCTTGACAGTGTGGGCGATGATGCACTTGGGCTTGCCCGCGGGGGTCTTGGCCTCCAGGGCGGGCAGCACCTGCTCCAGATCATTGCCGTCGGCCAGCTCGATGGTCTCGAAGCCGAAGGCCCGCATCTTGGCGGGCAGATCGCCCAGGGACATGACCTCGTCGTTGCTGCCGTCGATCTGCAGGCCGTTGTTGTCGATGATGACGGTCAGGTTGTCCAGTTTGTAGTGGGCGGCGGCCATGAAGGCCTCCCAGACCTGACCCTCCTGACACTCGCCGTCGCCGCACATGACGAAGACCTTGGCGTCCTTCTTCAGCTGCTTGGCGCCCAGCGCCATGCCCACCGCGATGGACACGCCCTGGCCCAGGGAGCCGGTGGAGGCGTCCACGCCGGGGACCTTCTTGGCGTCGGGATGGCCCTGCAGGATGCTGTGAAGCTGACGGAAGTTGGTGAACTCATCCCGGGAGATGAAGCCCCGCTCCGCCAAAACGCCGTAATAGCAGGGGGCGGCGTGGCCCTTGGACAGGACAAAGCGGTCCCGGTCCTCCCACTTGGGATTCTGGGGGTCCACCCGCATCTGAGTGAAAAACACGCTGGTCATCAGTTCCACGGCGGAGAGAGAGCCGCCGGGATGGCCGCTGCCCGCGTTGGCCGTCATGTTGATGATGTCACGACGGACCTGCTTGCAGACATTGGCAAGTTCTTGCGTTGTCATATCAGTTCCTCCATATCTCGTATGAAATGCCTGCCGGGGATTCCCCTCCGGCATGAAATGGTTGTTCATTATCAAAGTTATCATAGTCCTCCGTGGCTGTCAAGAAACCGATTGCACGAAAAAATGGCAAAAAAGTTCTCTTGGCAAGAACGGCCTGTTATAGACGCGAAGCTTGCCGTTCCATGGGCCGGGGAGGGGGACCGACCAGGAGAAAATCCGGCTCCGCCGCGGCGAATGAAGGTGGATGCAGGCGGCCCGGAGTCTGTGCCCTGGGAGCGCAGGGAAGAACAAGGAAAACAGAGAGCGGCGCTGTTTGGCTCTTGCGCCGCTCTCCTTTTTTGCGTATAATCAACCCAGCGAACCGTTGAGGAAAATGGAGGAATACCCATGATATACAATTTTGACGAGGTCGTTGACCGCACCCACAACCACGCCGCCAAATACGACGAGCGGATGAAGAAATTCGGTACCGAGGACGTGATCCCCCTGTGGATCGCGGACATGGACTTCCGCACCGCCCAGCCCATCATCGACGCCCTGAAGGCCCGGGCGGAGGAGGGTATCTGGGGCTACACCGCCCGGCCGGACAGCTATTTTGAGGCCATCATCAACTGGCAGCAGCGCCGGAAGGGCTGGACCATCGCCCCCCAGCTTATCAGCTGGAGCCTGGGCGTGGTGCAGACCATCTCCGCCATGGTGCGGCTGTTCACCCCGGAGGGCGGCAGCGTCCTGATCCAGACGCCGGTGTACTCCGAGTTCTACGACATGGCCGAGGCCTGGAACCGGAGGGTGCTGGAGAACCGGTTTGTGGAGAAGGACGGCGTGTGGTCCGTGGACTGGGCGGACTTTGAGGAGAAGCTGCGGGAGGCGGATCTGTTTATCCTGTGCAATCCCCACAACCCCCTGGGCATCGTGTGGGAGCCTGAGGAGCTGCGGCGGATGGGAGAGCTGTGCTGCAAGTACCATGTGAAGATCCTGTCCGACGAGATCCACTCCGACCTGATCTTCCACGGCAAGAAGCACACCCCCATGGCCACGCTTTCCCCGGAGATCGCCGCCAACGTCACCACAGCCTTCTCCGGCACCAAGACCTTCAACCTGGCGGGACTGCAGGCCAGCGCCGTGGTGTTCCCCAACCGGCACATGAAGCGGGTGTTTGACGGCTGGTGGCGGCGGATGGACATCCACCGGAACAACGCCTTCTCCCTGACGGCCATGGAGGCGGCCTTCAATGACGGCGAGGAGTGGCTGGAGCAGCTGCTGCCCTATATCAGCGCCAACTTCGACTACATCCACGACTACTGCACCCGGTACATCCCCAAAATCAAGCCCCTGGTGCCCGACGCCACCTATCTGGTGTGGCTGGACTGCCGGGAGCTGGGACTGGACAACGACCAGCTCCACGACTTCATGATTCACAAGGCCAAGCTGGGCTTGAACGACGGCCGGGACTTCGGCCGCAGCCTGACGGGCTACATGCGGCTCAACGCCGCCTGCCCCCGGGCCACCCTGGAAAAGGCCATGGAGCAGCTGCGCCAGGCGGTGGACAGCCTGTAAACTTCATACTTCATATATCAAACAGAGCCGGAGGACGGGAAGATTCCGTCCTCCGGCTCTGTTCTATCTCTCCGCGTCCCGCTGGGCCGGGCCGCTGATCCGCTCTCCCCGGAAGGTGAACCGGGAGCCGTGGCAGGGGCAGTCCCAGGTCCGCTCCTCCGGATTCCACTCCAACTGACAGCCCAGATGGGGACAGCGGAGGGACACGGTGTACAGCGTGCCGTTCCGGTCCCGGTAGGCGCCCAGCTTTTTCCCGTCCAGCTTCACCACGCCGCCGTGGCCCCGGGGCAGCTGCTCCACGGAGATTCGGCCCGGGGCGATGACCCGCCGGGACAGGCCCTTGGCGGCCTTGCCCACATTTTGCAGCAGCCCGCCCGCCGCGGCGGGATGGAACCGGTGGGGGGCGAAGACGTCCCCGTCCGGCAGCTCCTGGTCTGTGACGATGCCTGTCAGAAGCTGAGCGGCCACGGCGGCGGAGGTCATGCCCCATTTCTGGAACCCGGTGGCCACCAGCCACTGGGGCCGGGCGGGGGAGAACCGGCCAATATAGGGCACCCCGTCGTAGGGCACGCAGTCCTGGGCGGACCAGGCGGCTGCCTCCCGGCAGCCGGGCCACAGCCGCGCCGCCGCCTGGCGCAGACGGGCATACTGCCCGCCCTTTTGATTTTCCCCGGTGGGATGGCCCGCGCCCCCCAGCAGCAGATACCGGTCCCAGGAGCGGAGGGAGAGGCCGTCCCCGGACAGGCCCAGATAGGCGTCCCGCAGGGGCGGCGGGCCCTCCAGCGCCAGCACATAGCTGCGCTCCTGGCGCTGGCGGACGAAGTACCAGCCCGGAACGTTGACAAAGGGAAAGTGGCAGGCGAAAATCACCCACTCCGCCCGCACCCGGCCTCGGCCGGTGAGGACGGTGGCGCCGTCCACCCCCAGCACCTGGGTGTGCTCGTAGATGGTCAGCTCCCGGGCAAGGGCACCGATGAGCTTCAGCGGATGGAACACCGCCTGGTGCCGCAGACCCAGGGCCGTGGCGGGGAAGGGCAGCTCCGTGTCCTCCGTGAGAAACAGCTCCAGCCCCAGCCGCCGTCCGGCCTCCAGCTCCTCCCGCAGAGGCGCCGGGGCCCCGGCGGTGTAGAGATAGGACGTGCAGTCCCGCAGGTCGCAGTCCGCACCCAGGGACCGCACCCACGCCGCCGCCCGGAGATTGGCCAGGGCGTACTGCCCGGCCGCCGCCCGGCCCAGCTTCTCCGTCAGCCAGGCGTACCGCAATCCGTGCTGTGCCGTCAGTTTGGCGGTGGTGCCCGCCGTCTGTCCCGAGGCGATGGTGCCCGCCTCCAGCACCACCGCCGGCACGCCCGCCTGCCGCAGGGCGCAGGCGGTGAGGATGCCTGTCATGCCGCCGCCGATGACCGCCGCCTCGGTGGAGATGTCCCCACTCAGCGGGGGAAAGGACGGCAAACGGGCCGTCCGCGTCCAGATCGAATCCAGAGTGATCCCCTCCTTTTCCGGTAGCTTGCCCACTTTGGGGGAAAAACCGGCAAAATTGAGGGAATGCAAAAGGAAAAACCGTGGCCGCCGCCGCTCCCGGCCCAAACCCACCCTTGCCTTTTGCGCCGCCTCCTTTTATAATAGGACGGAAAACTTTGTAAAATTGGGGGAGCAGAGCCATATGAACACCCGTATTGAACACGACACCATGGGCGAGATCGCCGTCCCGGCGGAGCATTACTGGGGCGCCCAGACCCAGCGGAGCTTCGAGAATTTCAAAATCGGCGGCCAGCGCCAGCCCAAGGAGATCATCACCGCCTTCGCCTACTTAAAGGACGCCTGCGCCCAGGCCAACGCGGAGGTGGGCAAGCTGACGGCAGAGCAGGCCGGGGCCATCTCCGCCGCCTGCGCCGAGATCCGGGCGGGGAAGTGGGACGGGGAATTTCCCCTGGTGGTGTGGCAGACCGGCAGCGGCACCCAGACCAACATGAATGTCAACGAGGTCATCGCCCACCTGGCGGCGGAAAAGGGAGTCCGGCTGCACCCCAACGACCACGTCAACGCCTCCCAGTCCAGCAACGACACCTTCCCCTCCGCCCTGCACATCGCGGCGGCGCTGAGCGTGGCGGGTGACGTCATTCCGGCGGCGGAGCGGCTGGAGGCCGCCTTTGCCAAGCTGGAGGCCGCCTACCCCGACCTGATCCGCATCGGCCGCACCCACCTGCAGGACGCCACGCCCCTGCGCTTCGCCCAGGAGGTCTCCGGCTGGCGGGAGCTGGTGGCGGCTCCGGTACGGATGCTGCGCCTGGCGTTGACGGAGCTGGAGAAGCTGGCCATCGGCGGCACCGCCGTGGGCACCGGACTGAACGCCCCCGAGGGCTATGACCAGCTGGTCTGCGCCAGGCTCCGGGAGATGACCGGCCTGGACTTCCGGCCTGATGCCAACAAGTTCCACGCCCTGACCAGCAAGGACGCCCTGGTCTTCGCCCACGGGGCGCTGAAGGCCCTGGCGGCGAATTTGATGAAAATCGCCAACGACATCCGCTTCGAGGCCAGCGGCCCCCGTTGCGGCATGGGGGAGCTGTATATTCCGGAGAATGAGCCGGGCAGCTCCATCATGCCCGGAAAGGTGAACCCCACCCAGTGCGAGGCCGTCACCATGGTGGCCGTTCAGGTCATGGGCAACGACACGGCCATCGGTATGGCGGCGTCCCAGGGCAACTTCCAGCTGAACGTGTTCCTGCCTGTGTCGGCCTATAACTTCCAGCAGTCCGCCCGGCTGCTCACCGACGTGATGGACTCCTTCCGTGTTCACTGCGTGGAGGGCATCACACCCAACGTGGAGAAGATGGCCTACAATCTGCATAACTCCCTCATGCTGGTGACCTGCCTGACGCCGAAAATCGGCTATGAGGCGGCGGCCAAGTGCGCCAAAAAGGCCCTTCACGACGGTACCACCCTGAAGGAGGCGGTGCTGTCGCTGGGTCTGCTGACGGCGGAAGAATTCGACGAAACTGTCCGGCCGGAGAAGATGGTGTGACCCTCTCCCGCCGGAAAGCTGCCGGCGGCCGTGAATAAAGCCGATTCAGAACCATCCGCCGCAGAGGAGGGGTCCGCCGGGTCCCTCCGTTCCTGTGGGTGTGCCATGGAAAACATCGGCAGAATATGCAAAACCGACCAAACAAAGCCCCAAAAGTTGTGCAAGATACCACTTGTATAAATATTCATATACGATGTATAATCCATACATCGTCAAAAAACAAACGGAGGTCTTCCATCATGGATAAAACAAACATTAAAAAAGTAGTCCTGGCCTATTCCGGCGGACTGGATACATCGATTATCATCCCCTGGCTGAAGGAGAACTACAACGATCCCGAGATCATCGCCGTGGCCGCCGACGTGGGTCAGGGCGACGAGTTGGACGGCCTGGAGGAGAAGGCCATCAAGACCGGCGCCAGCAAGCTGTACATCGCCGACCTGACCGACGAGATGGTGGATGACGTCATCATCCCCTCCATGAAGATGGGCGCCAGCTACGAGCAGTATCTGCTGGGCACCGCCTTTGCCCGGCCCATCATCGCCAAGAAGCTGGTGGAGATTGCCAAGGCCGAGGGCGCCGACGCCATCGCCCACGGCTGCACCGGCAAGGGCAACGACCAGGTGCGGTTTGAGCTGACCATCAAGCGCTTCGCCCCCAATATGCCCATCATCGCCCCCTGGCGGGAGTGGTCCATCAAGAGCCGGGAGGAGGAGATCGACTACGCCGAGGCCCACAATGTGCCTCTGAAGATCAACCGGGAGACCAACTACTCCAAGGACAAGAACCTGTGGCACCTGAGCCACGAGGGCCTGGACCTGGAGGACCCCGCCAACGAGCCCCAGTACGAGAAGCCCGGCTTCCTGGAGATGGGCGTCTCCCCCATCGATGCCCCGGACGTCCCCACCTATGTGACCCTGGACTTTGAGAAGGGCGTGCCCGTGGCCATCGACGGCGAGAAGATGAAGGCCAGCGACATCATCCGCAAGCTGAACAAGCTGGGCGGCGAGAACGGCATCGGCCTGCTGGACATCGTGGAGAACCGGCTGGTGGGCATGAAGGACCGCGGCGTCTATGAGACCCCGGGCGGCACCATTCTGTACAAGGCCCACCAGTGCCTGGAGATGATCACCATCGACAAGGACACCGCCCACATGAAGAGCAAGCTGGCCGTGGACTTTGCCGACCTGATCTACAACGGCAAGTGGTTCAGCCCCCTGCGGGAGGCCCTCAGCGCCTTCGCCGACGCCACCCAGGTCCATGTCACCGGCTCTGTGAAGCTGAAGCTGTACAAGGGCAACATCATCACCGCCTCCATCACCTCTCCCGAGTCCCTGTACTCCGAGAATCTGGTGACCTTCGGCGAGAGCGACTACGACCAGAACCAGGCCACCGGCTTCATCAACCTGTGGGGTCTGCCCGACAAGGTCCAGGCGCTGCGGGAGGAAGGAAAGCTCTGAGCGAGCCTTTCGGGAGAAAAGCCACCCCCTTGACCAATAGAAAAACACACAGCTGCGGGACGGAGGGTTTCCCTTCGCCCCGCGTCTGCACTGAAAGGATCAATCGTATGAAACTATGGTCCGGGCGGTTCGGGAAAGAGACCGACGCCCTTGTCAACGACTTCAACGCCTCCATCCAGTTCGACCAGCGCCTGTACAGGGAGGACATCACCGGCTCCTTGGCCCACGCGAAGATGCTGGGGGACTGCGGCGTCATCTCCCAGGAGGACGTGGCCGCCATCACCCAGGGGCTCCAGGAGATTTTGGCGGACATTGAGGCGGGGAAGATCCAGTTCACCGCCGATAACGAGGACATCCACATGAACGTGGAGACCCTGCTGACCGCCCGCATCGGCGACGCCGGCAAGCGGCTTCACACCGCCCGCTCCCGCAACGACCAGGTGGCCCTGGACTTCCGTATGTACGTCCGGGAGCAGATCCCCGTCATCACGAATCAGCTGCTGGAGCTGGAGACCGTGCTCTGCAGGCAGGCCAAGCAGTACCAGACCGCCGTCATGCCGGGCTATACCCATCTCCAGCGGGCCCAGCCCATCTCCTTCGCCCAGCATCTCATGGCCTACGCCAATATGTTCGCCCGGGATGTGACCCGGCTGGAGGACTGCAAAAAGCGCCTGAACGAGTGCCCTCTGGGCAGCGGTGCTTTGGCGGGCACCACCTATCCCATCGACCGGTGGGAGACGGCCAGGGACCTGGGCTTCGACGCCCCCATGAGCAACTCCCTGGACGGCGTCAGTGACCGGGATTACGCCCTGGAGCTGATGAGCGCCCTGTCCATTCTGATGATGCACCTGAGCCGCTTCTCCGAGGAAGTGATTCTCTGGTGCAGCTGGGAGTTCAAGTTCATTGAGCTGGACGACGCCTACGCCACCGGCAGCAGCATCATGCCCCAGAAGAAGAACCCGGATGTGGCCGAGCTGGTCCGGGGCAAGACCGGCCGGGTCTACGGCGACCTGATGAGCCTGCTGACCGCCATGAAGGGCCTGCCCCTGGCCTACAACAAGGATATGCAGGAGGACAAGGAGCCGGTGTTCGACGCCATCGACACCGTGGAGATGTGCGTGCCGGTGTTCGCCGCCATGATCGACACCATGACCGTGCTGCCGGACAATATGCGCAAGGCGGCGGGGAAGGGCTTTATCAACGCTACCGACTGCGCCGACTATCTGACCAAGAAGGGGATGCCCTTCCGGGACGCCTATACGGTTACCGGCCATCTGGTGGCTTCCTGTACGGCCCAGGGCAAGACGCTGGAGGAGCTGACGCTGGAGGAGCTGAAAGCCGTGTCGGACCTCTTTGAGGAGGACGTGTACGAGGCGCTGAAGCTGGAGAACTGCATGGCCCTGCGGGCCAGCTACGGCGGCCCGGCGGTCAGCGAGACCACCCGGCAGATTGAGGCCATTGAGGCCTTTGTGAAAGCGAGAACCTGATGAAAAGCGGGGAAGGTTCTCCAGACCGGGACCCAATTCCCCTTTCAGATTCCTAATATGAGCGGAGGATATTTATGAAACCAAAGGTATACATCGACGGCAAAGAGGGAACCACCGGCCTGCAGATCTATGAGCGGCTGGGCGGGCGCGCGGACATCGAGCTACTGCTCATCGACGAGGACAAGCGAAAGGATCCGGCGGAGCGGAAGAAGCTGATGGACGCGGCGGACATCGTGTTTTTGTGCCTGCCCGACGCGGCGGCCGTGGAGGCGGTAGGCCTGATTGAGAGCCCCACCACCCGTGTCATCGACGCCTCCACCGCCCACCGGACGGCTCCCGGCTGGGTTTACGGCTATCCGGAGCTGGGACAGGAGCAGCGGGAGGCCATCCAGAGCGCCAAGCGCGTGGCCAATCCCGGCTGCCACGCCACCGGTTTCATCTCCTCCGTGGCGCCCCTGGTGCGCCTGGGCATCCTGCCCGCGGATTATCCGGTGACCTGCTACTCCCTGACCGGCTACTCCGGCGGCGGCAAGAAGCTCATCGCGGAGTATGAGGCCCCGGATCGGGACCCCCGCCACGAGTCCCACCGCATCTACGGCCTGAACCTGAAGCACAAGCACCTGCCGGAGATGCAGGCCGTTTGCGGCCTGACCCGCAAGCCGGTGTTCGTCCCCATTCTGGGAGACTTCTACCAGGGCATGGCCACCACCATCATGCTCCATAAGGAGCTGCTGTCCAAGCCGGTGTCCGGGCAGGAGCTGCGGGACGCCCTGGCGGAGTATTACGCCGGACAGCGCTTCGTCAGCGTGGCGCCCTACGGCGGCGACGAGCCGGTGCTGTACGCCTCCACCCTGGCGGGCACCAACCAGCTGAAGCTGGAGGTGTCGGGCAACGACGACCAGATCCTCGTCACCGCCCTGTTCGACAACCTGGGCAAGGGCGCCTCCGGCGCCGCCGTTCAGAACATGAACATCATGCTGGGCTTCGACGAGGCGGCGGGCCTGGAGGGATAAACCAAGTCCGCGCCGGAGGCGCCCTGCGGGCGCGGGAGAATGTCAGCCGACCTCGCCGCTAAAGCGGCAACCGGCCGGCATGACAAAAACGGCGCGGCCGTCCAGAACATGAACATCATGCTGGGCTTTGACGAGGCGGCGGGCCTGGAGGGATAAACCAAGTCCGCGCCGGAGGCGCCCTGCGGGCGTGAGAGAATGTCAGCCGACCTCGCCGCTAAAGCGGCAACCGGCCGGCATGACAAAAACGGCGCGGCCGTCCAGAACATGAACATCATGCTGGGCTTCGACGAGGCGGCGGGCCTGGAAGGATAAACCGAGTCCGCGCCGGAGGCGCCCTGCGGGCGTGAGAGAATGTCAGCTGTCCTCGCCGCTGAAGCGGCAACCGTCCGGCATGACAGGCCCAGTGGGGCTGAGCATCCCACCTTTTCAAATTTCAAATTGAAACAGCGAGGTACAAATATGGTGAACTTTATCGAAGGCGGCGTCTGCGCCGCCCAGGGCTTCCAGGCTGCCGGCATCCATGTGGGCGTCAAGGCCAGCAGTAGCCCGGACAAAAAGGACCTGGCCCTGATCGTGTCCGATGTAGAGTGCGCGGCCGCGGCGGTGTATACCAGCAACGTGGTCAAGGCCGCTCCCGTCCATGTGGACATGGCCCACCTGGCCGACGGCAAGGCCCGGGCCATCATCGCCAACAGCGGAAACGCCAACACCTGCGCCCCCGGAGGCGAGGAGAACGCGGAGCGGATGTGCGCCGCGGCGGCCCGGGCCGTGGGCTGCCGGGCGGAAGATGTGGCGGTGTCCTCCACCGGCGTCATCGGCCAGCCCATCCGCATTGATGTCATCGAGGCCGGCGTGCCGGCCCTGTACGCTGCCCTGAGCCACTCCTCCGAGGGCTCCGACGCGGCGGCCCGGGCCATTATGACCACCGACACCGTGAAAAAGGAGGTGGCGCTGGAGACCACCATCGGCGGTAAAACCGTCCGCATGGGCGGCATCGCCAAGGGCTCCGGAATGATCCACCCCAACATGGGCACCATGCTGTGCTTCCTGACCACCGACTGCGCCATCTCCCCGGCCATGATCAAGACCGCCCTGCTGGAGACCGCCCGGGTCAGCTTCAACCGCATCAGCGTGGACGGCGACACCTCCACCAACGACACCTGCATCGTCCTGGCCAACGGCATGGCGGGAAACCAGTTCATTGCCGCCAAGGGCCCGGATTACGACGCCTTCCTGGAGGCCCTTCAGACCCTGTGCGTGGAACTGGCCCGGAAGATGGCCTCCGACGGCGAGGGCGCCAAGCACCTGATCACCTGCCATGTCCAGGGCGCCGCCAGCGAAAAGAGCGCCGAGATCATCGCCAAGTCCGTCATCTCTTCCACCTTGACCAAGGCCGCCATCTTCGGAACCGACGCCAACTGGGGCCGCGTCCTCTGCGCCATGGGCTACTCCGGCGAGACCTTCGATCCCGACAAGGTGGACGTCCACTTCGCCAGCGCGGCGGGCGACATCGCCGTGTGTGAGCAGGGAAGGGGCCTGCCCTTTGACGAGGATCTTGCCAAGAAGATCCTGACGGAGCACGACGTGGAGATCAACATTACCATGGGCGAGGGGGACGGCTCCTGCACCTGCTGGGGCTGCGACATCACTTACGACTACATCCAGATCAACGGCGACTACCGGACGTAACAGAGGCGGGACGCGTTCCCTCCGGCACCATCCATCCCCGCCTCCGGGCGGACATACGCATACAAGGAGCTGATTGTTATGACAAACCACGCACAGCAGGCCCAGACCCTGGTGGAGGCCCTGCCCTATATTCAAAAATTCACCGGCAAAACCATCGTCATCAAGTACGGCGGCAACGCCATGATCTCCGAGGAGCTGCGGAAGGCCGTGATGAGCGACATCATCCTGCTGAGCCTGGTGGGCATCCGGGTGGTGGTGGTCCACGGCGGCGGCCCGGAGATCTCCGACATGCTGAAAAAGATCGGCCATCAGTCCCACTTTGTGGACGGCCTGCGCTATACCGACGAGGTGACCATCGACGTGGTCCAGTCCATCCTCTGCGGCAAGGTGAACAAGAACCTGGTGGCCCAGTTGAACCGGCTGGGTGGGCAGGCCATCGGCCTGTGCGGTCTGGACGGCGCCATGTTCCAGGCGGAGCAGCTGGATGAGAAGTACGGCCTGGTGGGCAACATCACCCATGTGAACCCGGAGCCGGTGGAGAACGCCCTCATGAACGGCTACATCCCCGTGGTGGCCACCGTGGCCCAGGGCACGGACGCCGACACCACATACAACATCAACGCCGACACCGCCGCCGCCAAGCTGGCGGAGGGCCTCCACGCCGAGAAGCTGATTCTGCTGACGGACGTCCGGGGCCTGCTGCGGGACCCCAAGGACGAGGACACCCTGATCCATGTGGTCCGCACCCAGGATGTGCCGGGCCTGGTGGCCGATGGCGTCATCTCCGGCGGCATGATCCCCAAGATGCAGTGCTGCGTGGACGCCATCTCCGGCGGCGTGGAGCGGGTCCACATCCTGGATGGCCGCATCCCCCACTCCATCCTCATCGAGCTGCTCAGCGACCAGGGCATCGGCACCATGCTGAAGCGGGAGAACTGAGCTGCCGGCAAACGGCTGCTTCCCGCGGCGGAAGAATACCCCGATCCCCGCGTACCGGAGGCGCGCGCCAGTGAGCGCTGCCGCCGGTGAGGGGAATTCTCAGGGGGGAACCCGATTCCCCCAATCAATGAAAGGAATGACCTCTATGACTTCTGCGGAAATCAAGGCTCTCACCCAACAGTATGTGATGAACACCTACGGCCGCTTCCCCGTGGCCATCGACCACGGTCAGGGCGCCAAGCTCTATGACCCGGAGGGCAACGAATACATCGACTTCACCAGCGGCATCGGCGTCACCGACCTGGGCTACGGCAACGACCTGTGGGTCAGCGCCGTGGCGGAGCAGGCCAAGAAGCTGAACCACGTCTCCAACCTGTTTTACACCGAGACCCCCGCCCGTCTGGCGGAGACCCTCTGCAAGCGCACCGGCATGAGCTGCGTGTTCTATGCCAACGGCGGAGGCGAGGCCAACGAGGGCATGATCAAGCTGGCGAGAAAGTACAGCTTTGACAAGTACGGCCAGGGCCGTGCCACCATCATCACCCTGAACAACTCCTTCCACGGCCGCACCATCACCACCCTGATGGCCACCGGTCAGGAGCGGTTCCACAACTACTTCTTCCCCTTCACCGAGGGCTTCCGCTACGCGGACGCCGATGACCTGGCCTCCCTGGAGGCCGTGGCCGGGGACGACGTCTGCGGCGTCATGGTGGAGCTGGTCCAGGGCGAGGGCGGCGTGCTGCCCCTGGATTACGACTATGTCCAGGCCCTGGCCAAGCTGTGCGCGGAGAAGGACTGGCTGCTGCTGGTGGACGAGGTCCAGACCGGCGTGGGCCGGACCGGCAGCCTGTTCACCTTCCAGCAGTACGGCATCCAGCCGGATGTCTGCTCCTTCGCCAAGGGCATCGCCGGCGGCCTGCCCATGGCAGGCATCATGGCCAATGAGAAATGCCGGAACGTACTGGGCCCCGGCACCCACGCCACCACCTTCGGCGGCAACCCCGTCTGCGCCGCCGCCGGCCTGGTGGTGCAGGAGACCCTGTCCGACGCCTTCCTGGAGGAGGTCAAGGCCAAGGGCGCATACCTGCGGGAGAGCATTGAGGCCCTGAACCTGCCCTGCTTCGGCAAGACTCGGGGCATGGGCCTGATGATCGGCATCGAGGTGAAGGAGGGCTTCTCCAACGGCGAGATCGCGGGCAAGCTGATTGAAAACGGATTGCTGGTGCTCACCGCCGGAGACGGCATGCGTCTGCTGCCGCCGCTGGTCGTGACGAAAGAGGAGATGGACCAGGGCGTGGCCATCATGAAAAAAGTCCTGGCGTAATTGCGTTTCTCCGCCGCCTGGGGCGGCTGCCCCGCCTCGGCGCAGACACATTAACATTGACAGTAACAGTAACATTTACATTAACACTGTCCAAAGAATTTTTTTGGAAGGTTGATTGTAAAATCAAGTTGGACACTTGAGTAAAAAATCCATAGTGATTTTTCTCCCCGTGGTAGAATGAAGTTACCACACAACTTCTACAGAGGGAGGGCAATCACTATGGACTGCC
>Ga0129307_1000948_pt1 | contig 37520 bp, 35 predicted proteins | sample P1105metagenome_FD_94437 | JGI IMG/M metagenome (GOLD analysis project Ga0129307, IMG submission 94437) | Capybara group fecal microbial communities from Wisconsin, USA - P1105 metagenome | ecosystem: Host-associated > Mammals > Digestive system > Large intestine > Fecal | place: USA: Wisconsin...
AAATATGCGGGCGAGCGGAACTCGCCCCTACATAATTCAACGTAAAATAGCCGATTTGTAGGGGCGCTTTCCGAGCGCCCTTGATATAACCGATCTCAAAAATGACTTTTATGACAAACTGAAAGGACGGCACTAAGCCGTCCTTGCATTTTACAGGTCATTCAGGCATTTTTCCGTAAAGCAGCTGTAAAAACCAGTAGCTTGATGCAGGCATTCCCTTGCGGCTCTGCGAAATAAACAGCATAAGCATTCCTATTGCAAAAGCAACAGCGATCACAGCCAGCGCTATCGGTATCTTCACAAAATACTTATCACGCTTTTTCATGCTTACTATTATCGTTGCAATTCCAAGTACGCCTCCCTCAACGCAGAAGCAGAAAAAGCTTGCTGCCAGTGCGATAACGGACATTACTATAATCGGTATACTGAATTTTTTCTCATTCATTTCAATCACGCTCCCATAATGTGTATTCTTTGTTGTTCTTCTCATCATAAAGGTAGAAACGGTCTATTTCCACCTCATCTACATTGAGGATATCTATCTTTCTTTCCATGCTGTCATAAGTCTCAAAGGCTGCAAAGGAATTGACTTTTCTTTGCATAAGTGATACTCCGAAGCCTTCTTTCTTTGATGCGTCAAAGTCCTTGTCAATGCCCATATACTTGCCGTTTTCATCGCTCACTATTGGCATGAGGTAATCCTCAGTAGCGGCATAGTCCTTCAGTATCAGCGTTAGATTGCCGTTTTCGTCTACTTCCGCTCTGACATCCTCACCTATTGACATCTGCAAAACGTCCATAGGTCCGAGAGTGTTTACCATATAAAGCGACGCAAATATTCCGATCCCCAGAACAACGGCAAGGGAAATAAGTCCCACCGTTATTTTTTCTATGCGCATACGCTTCCTGATACGCTTCATGACATTGACATCTGTCTCAGCTTTTACGCTGATATGCTTTCCCATTTTTTCAAGCTCTGCCCTGCACTCACTGCAATGTGCGATATGCTCAGCCACAAGCTTTCTGCTTTCCTCTGTGCAGACATCATCTGCATAAAGCGGAAGCAGGTCTTTTACTATTTCACAATTCTTACTCATTTCTGTTCCTCCAGTTCATCTATTATTTTAAGCTTTGCCCTATGGAATGTCACTCTCGCCCAGCTTTCGGTCTTTCCGAAAATCTCACCAATCTGACGAAAGGAAAGTTCACTGAAGACTCTCAGTGAGAATACCTCTTTGTGAGGTTCGCCCATAGTGTGCAGTATGCGGTGAATGGCCATAGACTGCTGTTTATCTTCAAGTCCCTCCTCAATGGAAACACCGCTGTCAGCAACAGTTTCGGGGATCTCCTCCCCTGTGAATCTGTTCTGCTTCTTCTTGCCTGTGAATATAAGATTCTTCGCTATCTGACACAGCCACACTCGTATGTCGCAGTCGCCTTTGAATTTATCTATTGCTTTCATTGCTTTGAAGAATGTTTCCTGTGTCACCTCCTCCGCAGCAGATTCATCCGCTGTAAGAGAACGTGCAAAGAGGTACACATCATGAAAATAATTCTTATACAGTTCCTCTATTTGCTCCATTATTTCACTGCCTTTCTTTTAAGCTGGTCAACCGCTTTCATATATAAGACTCCGCTGAAATGAAAACGTTACAGAAATTTTCAGAAAAAAATAATCGGGGAAACAGCCCTGTTTTCAACTGCTTCCCCGATGTTTATTACACTCTCTTATGTTCCTGTTATTCCGGAAGTGACACTGTAAGCCCGATCATATAACTCTGTATTGCAAGGGCATCTTTGTTTGTTACACCGTCACCGCCGCCTGTTACGTCAGCATTTTTCTTTCCATTCTCCGTAAGCCTGAAGCTGTCGGGAGATGAAACCGACTGCATTATCAGCACTGAATCCGCCATATTCACATCGCCGTCAACATTTGCGTCGCCGTAAACTCTTACTTCCTCAGTCAGAGCTTCAAACTTCAATCCGTGCTCTTTTGCGGCCTTTTCAGCATCTGAGCCCTCAAAGCCGATGATAGTGCATTCTGTGCCAAATGCATCCGGCCCCCAGAAATATGTACCGCCTGTAGGATCAAAGTCAAATATACGGAAATTACAGCTGTCTATCTTCGTATCTGGCGACATGAACTTTATTTTCTCAAAACCTGTGTATGTGGCGACAATAAAGTCTCTGCCCACATATTCCACACTTTCGGGAATAACTATCTCCGGATAGCCGTACATATAGTTTCCAAGTCCGCAGTCGCCGATATACCTGACGGTATCAGGGATGACTATTTTCTGGAAATGCGCCCCTGTAAGAGCATAATCAGCGATCTCTGTAACGGGAGCGCCCTCAACCTCAGATGGTATCACACCGCTCTTATTTGCTTTCACTATATCACAGCCGATGAGCTTTGCTTCGTTCTTTTCACTGTCGATCTCAAAGCAGAAGCCGTCCTTCCATGTTCCGTCAGCTGCAATGACATCGCTTCCCTCCTCAGTGGTCTCATCGCAAAAATCACAAAATAGTTCTTTAGCTATTTTCTCGACATCTGATCCCTTGTAGCCGCATATTTTCATATCATTCGGTACTTGCGGTCCTTCGCATCCCAAATGACACATGAAGTTGAAATTTTCTCCGATGATATACGGATAAGGACAGCGGAAAGTGACTTTTTCAAGTCCGCTCATGCCGTACATTGCATTTCCTGATATGGTTTCAACGCTTGCAGGGATGATGAGTTCCTTTATATTATAAAGATCACACAATGCAGCGGCGCTGATAGTTCTCACTGTTTCGGGAATAGTTAGCTTTGTGATACCGTCTGCATAGGCAAGACAGCGCTCTCCCAGTGCTGTGACAGGAACCCCCTGAACATATGCAGGTATCTCTACCTCGCCCTCATAGGTCTTGTCAAAATTTACAAGTACAGCGTGTTCAAGGTCACAGCGGAAGAACATAGGGCCTATCTGAATGAACTGCCTCATTTCCTCCTGACTGTAAGATGAAGTCTGTTCTTCTTCCGCACTGACGGCAGACGGAACAGCGCAGGTCATTCCGCTGATAAACATACCGGCTGAAAGAATGAATGATAATGCTTTTTTAGTTTTCATAAGAATACCTCCTCATTATGTTTTTTGCGTGTAAGAGAAAACTATCGTTTTCCGCTTTCATATACACATACATCCGAGGAGGCTTGAGTGTTGCAGTTAAAATATAAATTTATTTCTCAGGAAGAGACTCCACAAGTCCCAGCATAAAACGCTGTATCGCAAGAGCGTCCTTATTTGTAACGCCGTCACCGCCGCCTGTTACGTCAGCCGCCTTCGCTCCCTCATCTGTCAGCTTGAATTTAGCAGGATTCGAGATAGACTGCATTATCATAACAGCATCGGAAAGATCGACTTCTCCGTTTGCGTTTGCGTCGCCGTAGAGGATATCATCAGCTTCCACAAGTCCCAGTTCTTTGAATTCATAGCCCCAGGCTTTTGCGTAGGTCTCAGCTGTGGAATTTTCCGGAGCTGTGATAACTCCGCCATAGACATATCTTCCCTCGCTGAGCGGATACTTGTTTGCGATAGTTGAGTCATCATCCGCTATCTCACAGCGCTCGTTCAGTATAACTACCGATTCCAGCTGATCGCTGATAAACGCTTCCTTAGCGATTTTTGTGACCGAATAAGGAACGACTGCTTTTTTAAGATCGGTCGAAGCAAATGCCGCCTGACCTATCTCACGAACGCTCACAGGGATAATAACTTCGTCTATATGCCGTCCCGTGAAAGCGTTTTCGCCTATTTTACGGACGGGGACGCCTTCCACTTCTGATGGGATGACCACCTTGCCTGTGATATCCTTATCGCTTGAAATAAGCTCTGCGTGGTCGGAGTACACATTATAAGCCATGCCGTCAGCAGTAACTTCCTTTTTTCCGCTTGAAGCAATTTCCTCGCCGACTACCTTGTACTTCATCTTCCAGCCCTTAGCGAACTTTATCGCATAGGAATCCGCAGTACCGATCAGTGTCAGTTCCTTGCGCTTTTCATTGCCGCTTTCCTTTACACAGTCAAAGCAGACAGTGGAGAAGTTCGTATCCGCAGACTCAAAGGTAACTTTCAGCGGAAAGTCCGAATTATCGCCGATCGCATAATTGCCGAGGGTGCTGACATTTTTCGGGATGGTCAGTTCGTCCAGTCCTATCATATTGAAAAAAGCTTCATGCTCCGCACGTACAAGAGTTTCGGGCAGTTCCAGCTTTTTAACACGGAAGCAGTTCTTGAACGCTCCTTCGCCGATAACAGTAACGGGAAGTCCGTCTATCTCCGAGGGAACTTTCACCTCGCCGCTGTAGGAAGTATCGCAGGCGGTTATTTTTATTTCGTAGCCGTTGTTTTCGTAAGAGAGAGGGCTGTCCTGAAGCTGAACATCCGCATAAACAGCCGCAGGAACCGAAAATGCCGCCGCAGAAAACAACATTCCTGCCGACAGCACAAGGGAGAGTGCTTTTTTATTTTTCATACTCTTTCACCTATACCTGTTAGTAAAAACGGCCGGAACAGGTCCGACCGTTTAATGATTATTCTTCTGTCTTTTCAGCTTCTTCGTTAAGCTCTTCAACTTCCTCAATTGTAAGGTCGTCGTAATCGAACTCAAGAAGCTCGTTGCAGTTCGGGCAGTTCATAGAGCCTTCTTCGATCATACCCTCGTCAAGGAGAATAGTATCTCCGCAGGTAGGACATGTGATCTCGTAAAGCTCATCGTCGTCCTCATCAAAATCGAATTCATCTTCGTCATCCCAGTCATAGGAATCCCAGTCTCCGTCGTCCTCATCGCAGGTATCGCAGTCACCGCTGCATTCGCCGCACTCGAGGTCGTCCTCATAGAGATCATCCTCAACAGCGCCGAGGTCCTGATCAAGGATATCGCAAAGCTCTGTGAGCTCGTCTACCTGTGACTGAAGGTCCTCAACGTAGAGTACCATTTCTGACAGTACATCAGCCATCTGTGTGAGAGCCTTGCCCTCTTTTGTTGACTGGTCGATGTCGAGACCTGCAAGGAGTCCCTGTAAGTATGACATTTTCTCGGTAAGCTTCATTTCAAGCTCCTCCTCCCGATATATAGATATAATTAGTTGCTTTGATTATGCTCTTGACATATATTCGCCTGTTCTTGTGTCGATCTGGATCTTCTCGCCTTCATCGATGAAGAGAGGAACCTTGATCTCTGCACCTGTCTCAACAGTAGCAGGCTTTGTAGCGTTTGTAGCTGTATCGCCCTTGAAGCCGGGATCTGTCTGAGTAACAACCAGCTCTACGAAGTTAGGCGGCTCAACGCCGAAAACGCTGCCCTTGTATGAAAGGACCTTACAGATCATATCTTCCTTAACGAACTTGAAGCTGTCAGGAAGCTTGTCTGCGCTGATCGGAACCTGCTCATAAGACTCAAGGTCCATGAAGTAGTAGAGATCACCGTCGTTGTAGCTGTACTGCATATCCTTTCTCTCAACGTAAGCTGTTGGGAACTTAGCTGTTGGGTTGAAAGAAGTCTCGACAACTGAACCTGTGATAACGTTCTTGTATTTAGTTCTTACAAAAGCGGCACCCTTACCAGGCTTAACGTGCTGGAATTCAATTACCTGAACTACCTGTCCGTCGAGCTCAAAAGTAACGCCGTTTCTGAAATCTCCTGCTGAAATCATTATAAATACCTCCGTATTTTCCAAATTATATTACGCTTTATTATACCATAAAACAGGTATCAATGCAATACCTAAAGTGATATTAATCTAAAGTTATAAGATTTTTTGCACATTTCGTCAGATTTTCGCAGCCATTTTCAGTCAAAATGACAAAATCTTCAATTCTGACGCCGAATTTGCCTTCGATATAGATGCCCGGCTCCACAGTAACAACTGCTCCGCAGCCCAGCGGAAGCTTGTAGTTAGGCGATGCATTGGGCTTCTCGTGTATCTCAAGACCTACTCCGTGGCCGAGGGAATGACCGAAGTATTCGCCGTAGCCTGCTTTTTCGATAATGTCACGGGACACCTTATCGAGTGCACTGCCGACTATACCTGCTCTTGCAGCAGCTATACCTGCCTCCTGAGCCTGAAGAACGATGTTATAGACCTTCTCCATTTCTTCAGAGGGCTTGCCTACGCAGACTGTACGGGTCATATCGCTGTGATAGCCGTTATAGACTGCGCCGAAGTCCATGAGAACGAATTCGCCTTCCTCAACCTTTTTATCGGATGGAACACCGTGAGGCATTGAGGTATTCTTTCCTGCGAGGACTATAGTCTCAAAGGAGAGGTCCTCTGCGCCGTTCTTGAACATAAGTCTGTTAAGTTCAAGGGCTATCTCACGCTCTGTTCTGCCTGCTTTGATAAAAGGCATCAGCTCCTCAAGTGACATTTCAGCAATGCGCTGAGCCATTTTGATACACTCCAGCTCGTTCTCATCTTTTATCATTCGCAGAGATGCGATGCTGTTGCTGAGAGAATCATCGGAAACTATGCTCAGGTCGCTGAAGAAATGGCGGTAGGTATTCAGTTCCTTTACCGTCATATTCTCGGATTCGATAGCCATGCTTGCAGCTTCGTGCTTTTTGAGAAGCTCCATTATCTGCGGGAAGAGTCTTTTCAGCTCGATGACTTCCGCATCTGTAACTGTTGCTCTGGCCTTTTCGATGTATCTGAAATCTATGAGCAGATAGGCTTTCTGAGGGAAAGCGAGAATAACTCCTGCCGAAGATTTCATTCCTGTGAAATAGCGTCTGTTTATGTCCGAGGTGATAAGGGCGCAGTCCGCCGAATCGAACCTCTCGAAAAGCTTGTCAAATCTGTTCATCAGTGCACCGCCTTAAAGTTCGGAAAGTGCCTGAACAGCAAGATAATAGCTTCCGAAGCCGAAACCGCTGATGCTGCCCTTGCAGACAGGAGCTATAACGGAATTTGAGCGGAAGCCGTCTCTTGCGAAAACGTTGCTGATGTGTACCTCGATAACTGGTATCTTTATTGCAGCTATAGCGTCTCTGATAGCATAGCTGTAATGGGTATAAGCGCCTGCATTGAGGATAACTCCGTCGAACTCTGTTCTTGCAGCGTGAAGCTTATCGATGATAGCTCCCTCATGATTTGACTGGAAAACCTCGCAGCTCATCCCCTGTTCCTTTGCACGGTCGATAATATTGCTGTTGAGCACCTCAATTGATGAATCGCCGTAGATCCCGGGCTCACGCTCACCTAAAAGATTAAGGTTAGGGCCGTGAATAACAAGTATCTTTTTTATCATATTTCTATCCTTTCCCGCCCTGCGATTCAGGGCTTTATATATTCATGGGGCAGGAATGGTTTTTCCAGCACCCTTTTGAATCTGATGAATTTTTTATGTCTGCCTTCAAGCTCCATGGGCTTTACGTAAATGGAAGTTATATGTGCGAAATTCGCTCCCCAGATATCGGTGAACAGCTGATCTCCTACTGCTGCTGTCTCCTTCTCTGTCAGTCCCATTTTCTTCATAGCGGCTGTATAGCCTTTCCTGAGCGGTTTTCCGCTGTCGCTGACGAAATCAAGGCCGAGCGGGTCTGCGAAAGGCTTTACTCTCTCGGGATGGTTGTTTGAGACTATTATCAGCTTTATGCCGCTGCTGCGCATATTCTCCAGCCATTCTGTTATTCCTTCCGCAGGCACGGGATTATCGTGAGTGGTAAGGGTATTGTCCACGTCGAGGATAAGCCCCTTTATGCCGTGATTTTTCAGGAAACCCGGTGTAATATCCACAGTTTTTCTGAAAGCGAAATCAGCTTCCGTCATTGTAATCTTGTTCAGTAGTCTCAAATCTTTAGTCAACCCCCACAGGCATAGCACCATAGAAATAATAAATATAAATGAAAAAGCGAGCCGCAGCCCGCTTTTATCAACATGAATAACTTTTCGCAAGATCAATACTTACGCTTACGAGCTGCCTCAGACTTCTTCTTACGCTTAACCGAAGGCTTCTCGTAGTGTTCTCTCTTACGAACCTCAGCAATAACGCCATCCTTTGCACATGATCTCTTAAATCTCTTAAGAGCTGTGTCAAGAGACTCATTTTTGCCAACACGAACTTCTGCCACTAATTTTCCCTCCCTTGTTCAGAGGTTGCAGGAGCCAAGAGCCCTCTGCATCTATGCTAATCACCTTTAGAAGGTGTTAGTCAGCTATACCCTGAAAGAACAGCAGATATACAAATTATTAATAATAATATAATATTAGTTTATCACATTTCAGAGGATATGTCAAGCTTTTTTTTGCTTTTCCACAAAATCGTTATTTTGCCACAATATTAACAAGTTTATTTGGTACATATATCTGTTTTACGATATTCTTTCCGTCAACAGCTTCTTTTACCTTTTCATCGTCCATAGCCATAGCTATAACGCTGTCCTTGTCTGCGTCAACTGCAATATTCAGCTTTGCCTTCAGCTTGCCGTTTACCTGTACGACGATCTCTACGGTATCCTCTACCAGCTGAGTCTCATCGTATGTGGGCCAGCTCTCGAATGCGATAGTATCATTGTGACCCATGATGTTCCAGATCTCTTCACCCATGTGCGGAGTAATGCATGACAGCATCTTGATAAGGCCTTCAGCGTACTCTCTCGGGCACTTGCCTACCTTGTATACTTCGTTGACGAATATCATCATCTGGCTGATAGCTGTGTTGAACGCAAGCTTCTCATAGTCATCTGTTACCTTCTTGACTGTCTTGTGGTAGACCTTTGTCAGTGAACCGTCGTTGTCGTCCGTGAGATTTTCAGCTTCTGTGAAGAAGTTCCAAACTCTCTGAATGAATCTCTTTGCGCCTTCAACGCCGTTTTTGCTCCATGGCTTGCTTACCTCGAGAGGTCCCATGAACATCTCATAGAGACGGAGTGTGTCTGCGCCGTAGTCTCTTACGATATCAGAAGGATTTACAACGAACTCAGGGAAGCGCTTACCCATCTTTATGCCGTTCTCACCGAGGATCATGCCCTGATGAACAAGCTTCTTGAAAGGCTCCTTGGTTGGTGCAAGGCCCTTGTCGTAGAGGTATCTGTTCCAGATACGTGAATAAATAAGGTGACCTACTGCGTGCTCAGGACCGCCGATGTAGAGGTCTACAGGCATCCAGTGCTTCAGGAGTTCCTGATTTGCGAATTCCTTATCGTTGTGGGGATCGATATATCTGAAATAGTACCAGCTCGAACCTGCGCTTCCGGGCATTGTTGAAGTCTCACGAGTGCCCTTGATGCCGTTCTTGTCGTACTGCTTCCACTCTGTTGCATTCTCAAGAGGAGCCTTTCCTCCCTTGCCCTTGTAGTCGTCCAGCTCAGGCAGGATGAGAGGAAGTTCCGAATCGTCGAGTGCGTGGATCTGTCCGTCTTCGCCGTGAACTACAGGAACAGGCTCGCCCCAGTAACGCTGTCTTGCGAATATCCACTCACGGAAATGATAGTTGACAGTGCGCTTTGCTCTGCCCATTTTCTCCAGCTTCTGTGTGATAGCTTCCTTTGCCTCCTCAACAGTGAGACCTGTGAATTCCTCGGAGTTGATGAGCTTGTAGCCCTTGCCCAGATACTCTGTCTTTTCCATAGCAGCTTCGGAAACGTCGATGTGGCCGTCCTTGCCGTCGATTACCTGGATCATATCTATATTGTGAGCAACAGCGTACTCAAAGTCACGCTGATCGTGGCTCGGAACAGCCATAACTGCACCTGTGCCGTAGCTTGCAAGTACGAAGTCACCGATGAACATACGGACTTCCTTGCCGTTTACAGGGTTGATACAGGTAACGCCCTTCAGTTCACAGCCTGACTTAGTCTTGTTCAGTTCTGTACGGTCCATGTCATTCTTCTTCTTTGTCTCAGCAATGTAAGCTTCGACTTCTTCCCTGTTCTGTACACGGTCGAGAAGGCTTTCTGTAACTGCGCCGTCGGGAGCGAGTACCATGAATGTGATACCGTATATAGTTTCGATACAGGTTGTGAAGATGGAGAACTTGCCTCCGCCTACGATATCGAACTCAACTTCAACACCTGTCGACTTGCCTATCCAGTTGCGCTGAATAGCCTTTGTGGATTCAGGCCAGTCGATCTCGTCAAGGCCTTCCAGAAGCTTTTCAGCAAATGCAGGCTGGTCGATCACCCACTGCTTCATATTCTTTCTTACAACAGGATAGCCGCCTCTTTCGGACTTTCCGTCGATAACTTCATCATTTGAGAGAACTGTTCCCAGCTCCTCACACCAGTTTACAGGCATATCTATGTACTTTGCATAGCCATCCATATAAAGCTGCTTGAATATCCACTGTGTCCACTTGTAGAACTCAGGGTCGGAAGTAGCTATCATCTTTGACCAGTCATAGTCAAATCCCAGCTCCTTCAGCTGCTTGGAGAAAGTCTTGATATTCTCCTGTGTGAAGCCGTTAGGATGATTGCCTGTAGTTACAGCATACTGCTCCGCAGGAAGTCCGAATGAGTCGTATCCCATCGGATGGAGTACGTTGTAGCCCTGCATACGCTTCATTCTTGAAACGATATCAGTTGCTGTATATCCCTCGGGATGACCTGCGTGGAGGCCTACTCCTGACGGATAAGGGAACATATCAAGTGCATAGAACTTAGGCTTGCTGAAATCCCATACATCGGTCTTGAAGGTCTCATGTTCCTCCCAGTATTTCTGCCATTTAGCTTCTACAGATGCGTAATCATATCTGCTCATATCATTTCATTCCTTTATAAAATATAATTTTTACGAAAAATTGATGGTCCCGCTGAAATTCTCCTTGATGTCCTCATTCGTCACAAGAAGCACAGCACACACTATATCTATAACGCCCTCAAGCAGGTATATCCAGTTGGAGCCGATATGTGCCAGATTTGCGGGAAGATGTATAGCAACAACTATCGCCAGTATCGCAGCGATAACGTAGTTGAACTTCTTTATCCATATGAAAAACAGGCAGGCAGTACCAAGTGCTATGAACAGTCCGCTCAGCGAAAATCCGCCTGCAAGTATCATATTCAGCACAGCCTTTATAATGACGTAAGCCGCCATGGCTATAAGATAGTTTCTGCCCTTTTCATTTTTTGCGTTCATGCTATCAGTCCTTTGTTATAAGATCGCTGATATCTACCTGTTCGCCGTCAGCCCATACTCCTTCAAGCTTGTAGAAATCACGGGTAGCCTTGTAGAATACGTGAACGATAACGTCTGCGTAGTCAAGGATTATCCATGTATTTCCTGTGTCAGCCTCTCGTCTTTCGGGCTCGATGCCCTTCTGTGACATCTGGAACTCCACTTCATCAGCAAGAGTTCTTGCATGGGTATTGCTGGTACCGTTGACTATTACGAAATAGTCAGCAAGTATTGTCAGGTCAGCTATCTTCAGTACCTGTATATCTTCACCTTTTTTAAGGTCCAGTGTTTTTACTATGAGTTCAAGTTTTTCTTTTTCAGTCATTTTCTTCCCTCTTTCTTAGTTGAGTCTCTTTGGTTCATCCGATTTTTCGACTTCATCCAGCGTTTCTGCTGTGTTGTCGTAAGCACGGTTGTTATAGTCCTCGACGTACTCCACAAGAGCAACATCGGATGTTTTCAGGTTTTCCTGATACGGACGGTAGTACTGGTTCAGCATAGTAATTGTTGCGTACTTGTGTACGGAATAGAAGCTGTATTCCATGCCGTCCTCTGCGGTATAATTTGCACCCTCGCCGGGTACCATATTCACTCTCACGCTGTCAAGGCTGAGCGTAGATGCGAAATCCGCCAGCTTGCTCAGATCCTCAAGGCTCATATCAGTAGCTATCCACTGATTCTTGTACACATCATTGAGGTAGCTGTAGAGCTTTATTCTTCCCTCATCCTTTACGATGCTGAGAAGCTTCTCCATAGCCGCAGCCATGAACTTTCTCTGGTTCTTCATACGGCCGATATCGCCCTCGGACCACTCACGGCGGAAACGGACGAACCATTCTGCCTGTTCACCTGAAAGTGTCACATCGCCCTCGGGGATGATCTTGTCAGCCTCGTACATGATCTCGTTGTCAACGTGCATGGGGATGCCTCCCACAAGATCGACCATATCAGCTATATCAAAGCAGGCTGTGGTGATATATGCATCTATCGGTATACCGAAGTTTTCCTGCACCGCATTTACCACACGCTGTATCGGAGGCTGAACATAGCGGTCGCCTTCCATATACACGCTGTTGAATTTGCAGGTGACGCTGTTGGTATAATCAGGCACCGCAAGGTCTCGTGGTATCTGAAGGATATTCAGCATACCGCCGCCGATATCGAACTGACAAACCCAAACAACATCGGTGAGTTCCTCGGTCTCGTCAAATCCCACGAAAAGCACGGAATACTGTCCCTCTACAAGCTGAGGAAGATCAAGTCCGTCGGTGAAATCGTTTTCCACCACATCTGTCTTTATCTTCAGATCCATGCTGTTCTGCTGGAGTTCGCCTTCGATGTCAACGGTAGGCTGCCACTTTTTCAGATATCTTATAATGGATACCCTCTCATCGGGCTGACCTGATTTTTTATACCATAGAATAGGCATATTCAGCACCATTGCAAGTATCAGCACCAGACTGAGGAGGAGTGATCCCGACTTTATCCATGTATCACGGGAGGTCTTTGCACGTTTCCTCTTTTTCCTGCCGCCGCTTTTTTTAGCAGTACGCTTTTTCCCGGAGGAATCTGCTGCCCTGCGTCTTTCTGCCCTTACCTTTTCGTCTGCCCTTTTCAGGCTTCGCTCGATTATTTCGGAAGCAGTATCGCTGCCGTCCTCATCATTGTCCATTTCAGGTCTGATCTCAACGGCAGGCCTGAGAGATCCCGCATCGTGCTTCGCCCTGTAGAAATACTCGGATTCCTCAACGCTGTCAGTCTTGTACGATGTGTCTGTATCTGCGGCATATTTTCCCTGATAGGAGGACATAGGTCCTACCTCATAGCTGAACTGTGAATCATCCGACTCTTTTTCGTATCTGCCGTGGTATACGGGCTTTTCCGAAGGAGCGAACTCACTTTCAGCATTACGGGATACGTTTCTGTTATCATCCATTTTCTTCTTTTTCATTTAAGTGTCCTCTTTATTTCCCTGCTGCTTTTTTCTTCTTTTTGCAGTCTTGTATAGAAATTGTAAGCTTCAACTGTACACGGCGGTATCACTCCGCCCTTTTTTATAACCGATTTTATCGAAAATACCAATGCATAAAGCATGGCTTCGTTGAGATCGGTATAGACCAGCTTGCGCATTTTGTCAACGTCCTTGTAGTCTCTTTCGGCAGATACCAGATCGCCGAGATAGACAATTTCCTCAAGTCTTGACATACCTGCCCTTCCGACTGTATGGAAGCGTATGGCATTTATGATATCTATATCCTCAACGCCGAACTCTGTCTTGACGAAGTAAGCGCCTGCGATGCCGTGCCAGAGCGAACGTGTTTCCAGTTCCTCCCTGCAAACGGCAAATCCGCTTTTTTCTACAAGTGCCTTCTGATCGGCGTCGGGCATTTCCTTGCATATATCATGAAGCAATCCCGCATAGTAAGCCTTGTCGGGATCTTCACCGTATTTCTCTGCAAGCTTCCTGCATTCGTCCGCAACATTCATGGAATGCTGAAAACGCTTTGCGGAAAGTTTTGCTTTCAGGTATTTCTTTTTATCTTCGGGGTCGTACTGCATTATCTCTTCACCTCTTACAGAATATAATCCCTTTGATCTTATATATTGTACTACATTTTTGTGAAGATAGCAAGTGCAATCAGTGTTTTTTTCGATATTTTTTCTTATCTGAGAGGAGGATATCTCCAGGGGAGGAGTCTCGGAAATGCGTATACAGCCGTACTGACTGAGTCGTGAAGCCGCTTCTCTCAGTTCATCAATATCGCCGTTATTCCTCGAAACAGCGCATAGTGTGACCTGAGAGAGGATGTCCTCGAATCTGAACCACTTCTCGAAGCAGAGAAGCATATCGCTTCCCACAAGAAGATACAGTTCATCATCGGGAAAAAGGCTGCGGAAATGCTCTACTGTATATATAGTATAACTCACACGGTCGCTTTTAATCTCGTAATCCGAAACCTCCAGTCCCTCCGTGCCTTCGCAGGCGAGACGAAGCATCTCCAGCCTGTCCTCTCCCGACGCATATTCAGCGCTTGAACGGTGAGGGGATATTTTCGAGGGAAGCAGGAATATCCTGTCAAGGCCGAAATCCTTCATGGCAGCCTTTGCAAGATGGATATGCCCGTTATGAACGGGATTGAAGCTTCCGCCGTATATACCTGTACGCATTCTGTCACCTCCACGGACGCTTTCCCTGCGTCCAGCCTTTATCCTTCCAGTATTTCACATCAGCCTCATTGAAGCCGTTTTTCTGCATCATGCTCATTATGAAGAAAAGTCCTCTTGTTTTCAGAGTAATGCCCACTCTGCCTTCCCTGCCGAGAATCTTCCCGGCAAGCGAGTCGGTCTTCTTGCCGATAGTCGCCTTTATTTCAGGCTTGACTCTGCCCCAGTCGGTCTCCATAACAGCCTTGCCGTATTTGTAAACTCTCGGTATTCCCCAGAAGAAACAGCTGTCGGCTACGTCTTTCATTGCCGACTTCATGCCCATACCTGCCGCAGTGGATATAACGACCGCCTGCTTTCCGAACATTTTCTCCTCGGGCCGATGCACCATCCAGCGCCATCCGTAATGGTCAAGGAAAGCTTTCATCTGTCCCGTGGCATGGAATACGTAAGTGGGAGTTGTGAATATCAGCACATCCGAGGCATCGAGCATCTCCGTGACAGGATGCAGTTCTGTGTAGTGAGGACATTTATCCTCGCTCTCTGTAATGCATTTCGCACAGCCGCAGCAGAAGTTCCCGAAATCACGGGGAAGGAATATCTCGCTGATATTTTCCGCACTTGTCAGCTTTTCCGCAAGGATGCGGCCTGTATTGTAGGTCGAGCCTTTATGGTTCGTGCCGCTTATAATAAGTACCTTCATACTTTCCTCTGAATTTCCTGATTATTTGCCCGTTGAACTTATCAAAGTTCTCCGGGAGCATCATTACTTTGCCTTTGGGATATTCTCGATAACGGGTTCTTTCTCGTTGCGCTTGAAAAGCACGAACTTTGAGCCGATGACCTGCACTACGTCAGCGCCTGTCTGCTCAGCTACTGCATCAGCAGCTTCTCTTGCGGTCCAGCCCGAATTTTCCAGAACTCTAAGCTTTATCAGTTCTCTTTTGCGGAGAGCCTCGGCGATGTCCTTGCACATAGCCTCTGTGACTCCGCCCTTGCCTATCTGGTAGATAGTCTCATATGTTGAAGCGATACCACGAAGGTATGCTCTCTGTTTGCTTGTAAGCATAAATTACTCCTTTTTATTTCGTTGATAAATAATCAAAAAGTGCCTTTAATGCCGCACCTCTGTGGCTTATGGCATTCTTTTCATCAGCGGTAAGTTCAGCCATTGTCCTGTCTCCTACCATGAAAACAGGGTCGTAGCCAAAGCCGTTGGTCCCACGCATTTTATGACCGATACGGCCGATACAGCCGCCGTTCATGATCTTTACTTCGTTTTCGTCGATGTATGCGATAGTACACTGGAATGAAGCTGTTCTCCTATCATCGGGAACATCCTTCATTTCCTCCAGAAGCTTCTGACACTCCTGTCCCTTCGGCGCATATCTTGCGGAGTACACTCCCGGTCTGCCGTCAAGTGCATTGACGCATAGACCACTGTCGTCTGCGATAGTCGGAAGCTTGACGATGTCGTATACTGCCTTTGCCTTTATCATCGCATTCTCAGCAAAAGTTGTGCCGTTTTCCTCGGGCTCGCAGTCTGCGCCTGCTTCACGCTGTGATATAACTTCAATGCCCAGCGGAGCGAGGATCTCTCTCGCTTCACGGAGCTTATTTGCATTGTTTGTGGCCATGACCAGCTTCTTATTCATCGTCATCGCCCTTTCTGCCGAACAGTCTGCTGAAGAATCCACGCTTTTTCTTCTTCTCAGGCTGAGGTGCAGGAGTTTCTTCCTCCTCGGCTTCGTCTTCATCCTCATCTTCGGATTCTTCCTCAGCTTCATCCTCATCTTCGGACTCTTCATCAGCTTCGTCCTCATCGTCGGACTCTTCCTCAGCCTCGTCTTCGTCCTCATCATCGGACTCTTCCTCAGCTTCGGCTTCATCCTCATCATCGGACTCTTCCTCAGCCTCGTCTTCGTCCTCATCTTCGGACTCTTCATCAGCCTCGTCTTCGTTCTTATCCTCGGACTCTCCCTCAGCTTCGTTTTCTTCCTCATCATCGGACTCTTCCTCAGCCTCGTCTTCATCCTCATCATCGGATTCTTCCTCAGCTTCGTCTTCGTCCTCAGCATCGGACTCTTCCTCAGCTTCGTCTTCGTCCTCATCCTCGGACTCTTCCTCAGCCTCGTCTTCCTCTTCGGTCTCGTAAGGAACAAATTCGCCGTACTCGTTGTATTCGCCGAGAACTACGTCCTCATCGTTCTCATAAGGCACGAACTCGCCGTACTCGTTGTACTCGCCGATAACTTCCTCGCCTTCTTCTTCGGTCTCCTCCTCTGCTTCTTCCACAGCCTCAGGCATTGCAAAGAGAGCGTCCACGAAGTCTCTGCTGTTGAAGGGCTGGAGGTCTTCTATCTTCTCGCCGATACCGATAAGCTTTACGGGGATGCCAAGCTCATTCTTGATGGAGATAACGATACCGCCCTTTGCTGTACCGTCCAGCTTTGTGAGAACGATACCGGAGATCGGAGCTGTCTCGCTGAAAAGTCTTGCCTGATTTACGGCATTCTGACCTGTTGTAGCATCGAGAACAAGAAGAACTTCCCTTGAGCTTTCGGGAGCTTTCTTGTCGATGATACGGTTTATCTTTGCAAGCTCATCCATAAGATTCTTCTTATTGTGGAGACGGCCTGCTGTGTCGATGATAACTACATCGCAGCCTCTTGCCTGTGCAGCGTCAAGTGCATCATACACAACTGCGCCCGGGTCTGAACCCTCGGCGTGTTTTACGATGTCAACGCCTGCCCTGTCAGTCCATACCTGAAGCTGATCGATAGCAGCCGCACGGAATGTATCCGCAGCAGCAACGAGGACCTTTTTGCCCTCCTGCTTGAACTGATGGCTCAGCTTTCCTATAGTAGTGGTCTTGCCTGCGCCGTTTACGCCTATTACCATGATAACGGCGGGAGATACGCTCAGGTCAAGTCCTGTATCATCGCCCATCATCTCGGATACTACCTCATGGATAAGCTCCATTATCTCCTGAGGGTCGGTGATGCCTCTCTCCTTGATCTTCTTGCGGAGCTGATCGCATATCTCTTCCGAGGTCTCAACTCCGATATCGCTCATTATCATCTGCTCTTCAAGCTGGTCGAAGAGCTCATCATCTATTTCCGTGAAGGAATTGAGAATACGCTGGATGCCTCCGAAAAGGAAGTCCTTGGTCTTTCTCAGTCCGTCAGCGATCTTTTTAATAATACCCATGTATTACCTCCGATTAACTGAATTCTGATTTCTGATTACTGTATGTCTGCTACATCCTCCTGGAAATCCACCTGCTCCATCTTCAGCAGCTTGGAGATTCCGTCCTCCTGCATGGTTACACCGTAAAGGACATTTGCTTCTTCCATAGCGCTTCGTCTGTGAGTGACCAGCACGAACTGAGTGGTATCGGTGAAGTTTTTCAGGTACTGCGCATATTTTCTTACGTTTACTTCGTCAAGTGCCGCATCTATCTCGTCGAGGATACAGAAGGGCGCAGGTCTCAGTCTCAGGATAGCGAAGTAAATAGCTATCGCAACGAACGACTGCTCGCCGCCCGAAAGAGATATAAGGTTCTTGATGACCTTTCCGGGAGGCGCTACGCTTATCTCTATGCCCGATTCAAGCACGTTGTCGGGGTCGCTTAGTATCAGCTCTGCCTTTCCGCCGCCGAATAATTCAACGAATATCTCCTTGAAGTTTGAGTTGATTATGCGGAAGCTGTCTGTGAATATCCTGCACATTTCCTCGGTAAGGTCAGTGATGATCTTCTCCAGTTCAGCCTTTGACTTCTGTATATCCGCTATCTGCTCGGACATGAAGGTATATCGCTCCGATACTTCCTTGTATTCCTCGATAGCATCAACGTTTACACTTCCGAGAGCTCTTATCTTGTTGCGCACCTCTGTGAGTTCACGCTGAGCGGCTGTGATATCCTCTATCTTTTCCGCAAGCTGTACAGCTTCTGAACGTGTGAGCTGATAGCTTTCAGAGAGCTGACGGATGATATTATCCGTATCCCTGAGATTTGAGTCTCGCCTCTCCTCCAGTCTTGTGACCTCGGCGGAGAGCTTTTCCTTGGCTTCGTTTATTTCCTTGAGGCCCTTCTGCATCTCGTTGACCAGACGGGTCTGCTCGGTGTGCATAGCCTGATACCGGCTTATCTCCTCGTTGTAGGACTTGGTATTGCCCTTGAAGCTGTCAAGGTCTGCTTTCAGCTTTTCGATATCGGCTTTCTTCGCAGCAATTATCTCATTCTGACGTGCTATCTCGTCCTCGAACTGCCTGTTACCGTATTTCAGCTCTTCAAGGCTTCGCTCGATACGTGCTATCTCGGTCTCCTGAGCCTGGATATCCTTGGCTGTCTCCATACCCTTCAGTCTGCGGGCAGACAGCTTTTCCGACAGCTCGGCTCGTTTCAGTCTCAGCTTTTCACGGACATCCTGTCCCTGAGCCAGTTTTTCTTCGGCTTCCTTTATGAGAGTTTCCGTCTCGGCAAGTCCCTTTTCGGAATCGGCTATGGTCTGCTCTGCGGAAGCTATCTTCTGCTCGGCTTCTTCCACAAGTTTTCCCGAATTTTCGGACTGTGCCCTTACCTGCTCCATAAGTGAGGCAAGACTTGAAAGTTCGGCGTTTATGCGTACTCTGTCAGACTCGCATTTTGTAAGTTCATCCTTAGCGGCTTCCGTGTCATATGCAAGCTTTGCCCTCTCGGCACGGAGCTTCTCCGCATTTGCGCTGAGGCTTTCCTTCTGAGCGGAAAGCTTTGCTATATCGGCATCAAGGGTGTCTATCTCATTTTTACGGGTAATGACTCCTCCTGAGCGCTGAGCAGAACCTCCGGTGAATGAACCGCCTGCGTTGATGACCTGACCGTCAAGTGTGACTATCCTGAACTTGTAGCCGTACTTCTTGGCGATATTTGTAGCGGAATCAATATCCTCTGCGATGACGATACGTCCCAGCAGAGAATTGATGATACCGCTGAATTTCTGGTCATAGGTAACTATCCTGCTCGCATTTGCCACGAATCCCTCGCAGTTTTCAAGTCCCTGCTCACGGAGCTCATAGCCCTTGACAGAGGTGATCGGGAGGAATGTGGCACGTCCGCCCTTCTGCTCTTTCAGAAAGCGGATGCATCTCTTGGCGATGTCTTCATTCTCAACGATGATGTTCTGCATTGCGCCGCCGAGAGCTGTCTCGACTGCCACTGCATATTCCGGAGCAACGCCGATATTCTGTGCAACTGTACCGAAGATACCGCCGATACGTCCCTGCTTTGAGGCTTTCAGCACCTGCTTTACGCTTCCTGCAAAGCCCTCCATGTTGTTTTCAAGGTCGGTGAGGATCTTGCGTCTCTGCTGCTTGTCTTTCAGGTCATAGAGCACCTTTTCAAAGTCGTTCTTAGCCTGTTCAAAGCTGTCATTGCGGGACTTGTAAAGTCTCTCCAGACCACTGAGTTTATTCCTGAGCGATTCGGTAAGTTCCGTATTCTCAGCAAGTTCTGCCTGACTTTGCCGAGTTTTTTCCTCATAGTCAGCCAGTGTTTTCTCAACGTCGCTGCTGCTCTCACGGAGTTCAGTCAGACGCTGCTTCTGCTCATCAATGAGCTTTTTCGATGATTCGCAGGCGAATTTATACTCGCTCTGCTTTATATAAAGGGAATTGATCTCGCTGCCTGCTTTGTCAACGGAATCGCCCAGCTGTGAGCTTTCCGCCTCGGCTGCCGCAAATTCCTTTTCAGTCTCGGCTATTTCAGCTTCAACAGCCTTTTTCTGCTCTTTCAGCTCTTCCAGCTTCTCGGCAGCGGCTATCTTGTCCTTTTCCAGACGCTTTTTAGTTCCCTCGGAATTTTCGATGCTTTTCTTTGCTGTCCCGATAGCGTCGGTGCAGTGCTTGATATCGTTCTCGAAAACGGCTATTTCCGATTTCATATCAGAAGCGGTCTGCTCCTCCTCCAGCATTTTCTTTCTCAGCTCATCCTGTCTAATGGTGCTTTCCTGCATCTTGCGGATGGCATCCTGTATCTTTTCTTCCTCGTGCTGAATGTCGTTTTCCACATTCTCATACTCATTCTTGCTGAGGAGTATCTTTTCGTCCAGCTTTTCCAGCTTTTCCTTCAGGTCGTCCAGACGGCTGACCCATACGGATATTTCCAGTTTTTTCCTCTCCTCGGCAAGGCGGATGAACTTCTCTGCCTTTTCAGCCTGATTCTTCAGAGGTCCAACACGGCCTTCCAGCTCCGAGAGGATATCTGTAAGTCTGAGGAGATTTTCCTGAGCGGCTGTGAGTTTTCGCTCGGCTTCCAGCTTCTTGTAGCGGAATTTCGAGATACCTGCCGCTTCCTCGAAAATATCACGGCGCTCGTTGCTCTTCTGAGCCACTATCTCTGCGATACGACCCTGACCGATGATGGAGTAGCCGTCACGTCCAAGGCCTGTATCCATGAACAGCTCGTTTATATCTTTAAGACGGCATGACCGTCCGTTTATCATGTACTCGCTTTCGCCGCTACGGTAGAGCTTTCTTGTTACCGCCACTTCATCGTCCATATCTGCGATGGTCTTGTCTGAATTGTCGATATTCAGCGTAACAGCGGCAAATCCCATAGGCTTTCTCGCCACGGTTCCCGAAAAGATGACGTCCTCCATCTTGTTGCCTCGGAGAGTCTTTGTTGACTGCTCACCAAGCACCCAGCGGACGGAGTCGCCGATATTGCTCTTGCCGCTTCCGTTAGGACCTACAACTGCGGTCAGACCCTTGTCGAAAGTAAGGCTTATCTTGTCAGGGAACGACTTGAATCCCTGTATTTCCAGTGATTTAAGGTACAACAGCTCACCTCCTCAGTTCGCATTTATACTTCGGGACGCTTTCGTCCCCGATTATTTTTATATCTATCCCGTTTTCGAGAAGATCCAGATAATTCGATTTCTTATGGCCCATCGCCTTGCTTATGCACGACGGATGAACAGCTATGGTATACTTTCCTTTCAGCTTCTGCAATTTTGCGTCGGCTTCTTCTTTAACATATTTCTGCGGTCTGTTCATACCGGCCATTTCAAAAAGTTCATTCCATATCAGGTGATTATATATCCTGCTCTCACAAAGTTCACGGAATGCAGGATGATAGAATCCTCCCACCATGTCCTTTTCCACGAATTCAGAAGCGTGAAGTCCGCATTTTATGACTCTTATGCCGTTATCCTCGAATTCTTCCAGCATACCTGCGGCAACATCCACCACATCGTCAAAGTCATAGTACTCACGTTCATCATTTGCACCGCCGAAAAGCTGATATTCTCCGATTTCGAGAAGCTCTGCAAGTCTTGTGCCTCTGAGTATCACAACAGGGTAAATACGGACAGTATCAGGATGTATCTCCAGAATCTTTTCCATTGTCTCATATTCGTCATCACCTGTGCTTTTGTAGAGACCTATCATCATCTGCAAGCCCAGTTCAAAGCCGTACTGACGGATAAGCCTGCTTGCATTGGATACGTCCTCTGCGGTATGTCCACGCTCATTTGCTTCAAGCACCTTGTCGCTCATGGACTGCGCTCCCAGCTCTATCGCCGTAACACCGTAAGTTTTCAACAGCGACAGCACCTCATTGTTGATACAGTCGGGACGGGTGGAACAGCGTATTCCCCTGAACTTTCCCTCGCCCACGAATTCATGGGCGGCTTCGAGGAGTTCAAGCATATAATCCCGTGGGATAGCCGTAAAGCTTCCGCCGAAAAACGCTATCTCCGTATTCTCGGGGGACTTCACCTCGCTGAGCGCCTTTGTGCATATCTCCCTGACCTCATTGCCGTCGGGGAGGTGCTGAGCGCCGCTTATGGTGTTCTGGTCGCAGAATGAGCACTTATGAGGACATCCTATATGTGGGATGAATATGGAAATATTACTGTGCTTCATATCCCATAAGCTCTAAAGCTTCCTTAGCGGCAAGCTGTTCGGCTTCCTTTTTGCTCTTGCCCTTGCCCTTGCCTATGACCTGAGAGTTAAGGCATACCTCGACAACAAAGCGCTTATTGTGGTCGGGGCCTTCCTCGCCGATAAGCACGTATTCGACCTTTTCCTCGGGATTCTTCTGCACAACTTCCTGTAACAGTGTCTTGAAATCGCTGAGGACAGGCTTTTTGGTGCGCTTTATATCTTCGGGCATGAAACGGAGGATGTGCTTTGCGGCCGCCTCCATTCCGCCGTCAAGATAAATAGCGGCGATAACAGCTTCAAATGCGTCTGCCAGTATCGAGGGGCGCTCTCTGCCGCCTGTGTTTTCCTCGCCCTTGCCGAGATGGAGGAATTCGCCCAGCTCTATCTGCTGTGCAAATACAAAGAGTGACTTTTCGCATACCAGTGATGCTCTCATCTTTGTAAGCTCTCCCTCGGGCACATTTATATTCTTGTAGAGATAATCCGAAACAACGATGGAAAGCACGCTGTCTCCGAGAAATTCAAGTCTTTCATTGCTTCCGCCTGCACGCTTTTTTTCGTTTGCATATGAGGAATGTGAAAGAGCCTGCTCGATAAGTTCCTTATTTTTGAATGTATAGCCGATGATGTTTTCAAATTCTTCGGTCTTTCTCATGATCCTTACTCCTTTTCAGCGGCGGCAAGTTTTGCAACGTAGGCTTCAATCTCCTCGATAACATTGCCCTCGACGCACTTTCTTGCCTGTCTGACCGCATTGAAAAATGCCGTGGAATCGGAGCTTCCGTGAGCCTTGATGACGGGCTTCTTCACACCTAACAGCGCTGAACCGCCAACTTCCTTGTAGTCCATCTGCCTGCGGAATTCCTTTATTTTTCCCAGTGAGAACAGCGCACCTATCTTGCCTGCGCCTGAGAAAATCCACTTTATCTTTTTACTGAAAAACGAGCCCATGCCTTCATAGAGTTTCAGAGCGATATTTCCTGTGAAACCGTCGGTGACAACTACCTGCACTTCGCCCTTGGGCATATCTCTTGCTTCGATATTTCCCACGAAGCTGAGCCCCGACTTTTCAAGGAGCTGATAAGCTTCTATCTCCAGCTCTCTGCCCTTAGTCTCCTCTGCACCGATGTTCAGCAGTGCGACTTTAGGGTTCTTCACGCCCATGACCTTTTCCATATAGGCGCTTCCCATAATTGCGAACTGCACCAGCATCTCGGCACGGCACTCTGTATTTGCTCCTGCGTCTGCGAGAAGAAAGCTTCCCTTGTCAGCAGGGAGTATGGGTGAAGGAGCGATACGCTTAATGCCTTTGATACGCTTGACGATGAAGGTGGATCCCATGACCAGCGCTCCTGTGCTTCCTGCTGATACAAAGGCATCGCCTCTGCCCTCTGCAAGAAGTCTCAGACCGAGAGCCATAGATGAATCCTTGCCGGATTTTATGATCTCCTTCGGTTCCTCATGTATATCAAAAACATCATCAGTATGCACGATCTCGATACCGTTGAGGCTGAGACCGTTTTCCTCCGCACACTTCTTTATCTTTGTTTCGCTGCCTGTGAGTATTATCTCAACTCCAAGCTCGCTGACTGCCCTTGCACAGCCCTTTACTACTTCGAGGGGAGCATTGTCCCCTCCGAATGCATCAACTATTACTCTGACTGCCAACTCTCTCCAACTCCTTCTTCAGTGCTTCGACGGCTCTTTCTGCATATGCTTCGTATTTGAGTTTCTTGTCCTTTATCTTCATGCCGATGTCAGGGAGTATGCCCATATTTGCGCCCATCGGCTGGAATTTTCCGCTGTTGAAGCTGTCGCTGATATAAGCGGAGAGCGCACCTGTCATAGTCTCACGGGGAAGCACGACAGGCTCAAGACCTTTCAGCTTCCTTGCTGCGGCAGTACCTGCGATGATACCGCTTGCCGCTGATTCCATATATCCCTCAACGCCTGTTATCTGGCCTGCAAAGAATATCTCAGGGTGCTGACGCATGGAGAAATCGGAGTTCAGCAGTTCGGGGCTGTTTATGAAGGTATTGCGGTGCATAACGCCGTAGCGCATGAATTCCGCATTTTCCAGTCCCGTTATCATGGAGAATACCCTTTTCTGCTCGCCGAATTTCAGATTTGTCTGGAATCCCACAAGGTTGAAAAGTGTGCCCTCGCTGTTCTCACGGCGAAGCTGTACAACTGCATAGGGACGTCTGCCTGTACGTGGGTCATCGATGCCGACAGGCTTCATAGGGCCGAAACGCATGGTATCAACGCCTCGTCTTGCCAGTTCCTCAATAGGCATACAGCCTTCGTATACGCTGAAAGGATGAGTCTCGAAGTCCTTGAGCTGTACCTTTTCCGCAGAGATGAGCGCCTCATAGAATGCAAGGTACTCCTCTTTGTTCATGGGACAGTTCACATAGTCGGCCTCGCCTCTGCCGTAGCGTGAAGCGTAGAAGACTTTCTCCTTGTCGAGACTTTCGTATGTGACTATGGGAGCAGCCGCATCGTAGAAGCTGAGGCCTTCGCCGCAAAGCTCCTTTATACGTTCAGCCATCGCTCCCGATGTAAGAGGGCCTGTAGCGATTATCACCGTACCGTCCGGTATCTCGGTAACTTCCCCGCCTATAACCTCTATAAGAGGGTGTGACTTTATCTTAGCTGTAACTGCGTCGGAGAATTTCTCTCTGTCAACTGCCAGCGCTCCGCCTGCTTCTACGGAATTCTCCTTAGCACAGGGAACTGTCAGGGAGCCCAGCATTTCCATCTCATACTTCAGCAGTCCTGCCGCTGAGCCGAGACGGGCAGCTTTCAGTGAATTTGAGCATACCAGCTCTGCAAATCCGCTGTACTTATGGGCAGGAGAGTATTTCCCGGGCTTCATTTCGTAAAGCTTAACGTTTATGCCCTCCTGAGCAAGTCTCCATGCCGCTTCACAGCCTGCAAGACCTGCGCCTATAACGCTTACTGTCATTTCTTTATCTCTCTTTCATATCCGCAGCCTTCGTTCTCGCAAATGAGTTTTCCCGATTTACCGCCCTTTATGAACAGGGTCTTTCCACACTGAGGGCATACCTCGGCAGAAGGAACGTTCCATGTCATGAAGTTGCAGTCGGGATAGCCCTCACAGCCGTAGAAGCTTCTGCCCTTCTTTGACTTCTTGAGCAGCATTTTCTTTCCGCAGCGTGGGCAGGTACCGTCGGCTTCTGTTACTATCTTCTTGGTGTTCCTGCATTCGGGGAATCCCGGGCAGGCAAGGAATTTTCCGTACTTGCTGTACTTTATTACCATATTCTTGCCGCAGAGCTCACAGACAACGTCGGTCTCCTCATCGGGCACCTTGACACGCTTGCCGTCCATAGCCTCCTCAGCCTTTTTCAGGGTCTCGGAGAAATCGTCGTAAAACTCATGGAGAGTGCTTACCCAGTCCTTAGCACCGTGCTCGACCTCATCCAGATTGTTTTCCATTTCTGCGGTGAATTTAGCGTCGACTATCTTATTGAAATGGTCCTTCATCAGTTCGGTGATGACCTCGCCCAGATTTGTGGGTTTCAGTGCTTTTCCCTCATGCTCAACATATCGCCTTGAAGTGATGGTGGTAATAGTCGGAGCATAGGTACTCGGACGGCCGATGCCGTTTTCTTCCAGTGCCTTGATAAGTGATGCTTCGGTATATCTCGGAGGCGGCTGAGTGAAATGCTGATTTCCGTTTATGGATTTCAGCTTCAGCTTGTCGTCCTTTTTCAGTTCGGGGAGCATCTTCTTGCTGCCCTCATCGGAATCATTTGACTCCACGTAGAGGACCATGAATCCGTCGAACTTTACAGAGTAGCCCGATGCTCTGAATGTGCAGCCGTTTGCCTCGATATCAGCGGAAACTGTATCAAGGAGAGCGTTTGCCATCTGGCTTGCGATGAATCTCTCCCATATAAGCTTGTAGAGCTTATACTGGTCTGATGTAAGGCTGTTCTTTACTCTTTCGGGAGTGAGCTCGGGAGTTGAAGGACGTATCGCTTCATGGGCATCCTGAGCGTTGTTCTTTGATTTGTATGTTCTCGGCTCGGGAGGAAGATAATCCTGACCGTAAACTGTGCCGATATATTCAGCGGCAGCAGCCTTTGCCTCGTCAGAGATACGCAGACTGTCGGTTCTCATATAGGTGATAAGACCAACAGCGCCTACGCCCTCAACGTCAACACCTTCGTAAAGCTCCTGAGCAGCTTTCATGGTACGCTTTGCCGAGAAGCTGAGCTTCTTGGAAGCCTCCTGCTGCAAGGTGGAAGTGATGAACGGCGGTGCAGGCTGTTTCTTTGTGACACGCTTCTTCACGTTGGCTACGGTATATTCCGCATTCTCCAGACGCTTCAGGAGTCCGTCTGCTTCTGCCTGATTTGGTATCTCCAGCTTCTTTCCGTCCACAGCTACCAGTGCCGCATCGAAGACCTTTCTCGACGACGGTGCTGTGAATTTAGCATCGATGGACCAGTACTCCTTTGGTACGAACTGGCGTATCTCGTTTTCCCTGTCCACGATAAGACGCACTGCAACAGACTGAACACGGCCTGCCGAAAGTCCACGCTTTACCTTTTTCCAAAGGAAAGGACTGAGCTCATAGCCCACAAGTCTGTCCAGGATACGTCTTGCCTGCTGTGCATTTACAAGGTCCAGGTCGATCTTATGCGGATCGCTCATACCGTTCTTTACGCCTGTTTTGGTGATCTCATTGAATGCGACACGGTTGTTGTCGTTGAGATCGAGCTTCAGCATCTGTGCTATATGCCATGATATAGCCTCTCCCTCACGGTCAGGGTCGGTTGCGAGATAGACTTTGTCGCACTTCTTGGCACGTTTCTTCAGTTCCTTGATAACGTCCTCTTTGCCCTTCATATCCGTGTACTGCGGTGCGAAGTCATTCTCTTTATCCACGCCCATCTTCGATTTCGGAAGATCACGGACGTGCCCCATGGAGGCAATGACTTCATACCCCGGGCCCAGATACTTCTGTATGGTTTTTGCCTTTGCAGGCGACTCAACTATTACTAAATCTGACATCTGAATTTTTCCCCTTATCTGTACAACTCATACATTTTACCGGGAAGCGATCTTACCGCTCCCACTATTTCAAGTTCCGTAAGCTCTGTCATCAGCTCAGCGGAATCGATATCCAGCCTGCGGCATATCTCATCAGCATGGAGACTGCCGTCTCTGAGTTCAGTTACTATTCTTCGCTGGATATCCGTCAATTCATCATTATCTGTATCATCAGCGTCAGCTGCCGTATTTTCTTCGGGAACTGACGGGATCTCTTCCTTGGCTTTTTTCGGCCTCTTGCGTGTCTTTTTTACAGGCAGCTCTTCATTTTCATCAGCCTCTATGTCGGTTCTTCCTGCCCAGACGATACCGGCTTCTCTGCAGGTATATTCGGCTTCAATGCTGTCACGTATCTCCTCTTCGACAGGACTGCCCAGCTTGTAGAGTTCTAGTATCTCCTCAGCACCGTAAAAAGGCTCTGCACCGTCACGGAGAAGCTGGATGTTGCCCGAGTATCTGCTGCTGAAAATATCAGGCGGAGGCAGTACGAGCACATCTCTGCCCTGTTCGCAGGCAAGCCTTGCAGTTATGAGTGAACCGCTTTTCACCGACGCTTCAAACACCAGCGCCGCCCTGCCGAGACCTGCAAGTATGCGGTTTCTCGACGGAAAATTCTGCGGATGAGGCTGAGTTCCGGGCGGGAACTCCGAAATGAACACACCTCCGCATTGCAGTATCTTCTCCCTGAACTGCTGATTCGGCTTAGGGTAATCCACATCCACGCCGCAGCCCATAACACAGGCTGTGGGGCGCTTTCTGCCTGCCGCCGCCATATGTGTGGCTATGTCAATGCCTACTGCGAATCCGCTGACTATGACGAAATTCTTAGCCGCAAGCTCGCTGCAAATGGTCTCAGCAGCCCTCATACCGTAATCCGAAGCACTTCTCGTGCCTACGGTAGTGATGGTCTTAGTGCCTGTCAGGCAGGAAATATTGCCTTTATAATAGAGTATGGCAGGAGGATTGAAAAGATGTCTGAGCTGAGACGGATAGAGTTTGTCGGAATAACCTATGACCTCAACTCCGTCATTTCTGCACTTCTCCACAAATTTAGCCGCTGCGGAGAGCGGAGTACTCCTCAGCCTTTCCCATTCATTTTCTGTCAGTTTCAGAACGACAGAGCCGTCAGTGAGCATTTCAAACGCTTCCTGAGCGGAAGTGAAAAGGCACATCGCCTCCCATATCCTTCGGCTGCCTGTGCCGAATACCATGGAAAGCCACATCCAGTATTTAGTCTCATCCATCTTCTGCCCTCCTTTAATTTATTCAGCCGATGAAGTCTTTGCACACTATTTTCTGCTTATTTTTTCAGCTCCCACATGAGGATTCCTGCCGCCATAGCAGCATTCAGAGAATTGATATTTCCGCTCATTGGGATAGTGACTCTGCGTGTGCATCTGTGTGCAACATCAGCAGGGAGTCCGTTTCCCTCGTTGCCTATGAATACAGCCTGTCTGCCTGTGAAGCTGCACTCCGTTACCTTTACGGCGTTCTTGTCGATAACAGCTGCCGAGGATTCAACTCCGTTTTCCTCAAGCAGTGCAAACAGCGCATCGGTATCGTTTATGACCGAGAAAGCCATGCGGAAGACCGAGCCCATAGTAGAGCGTATTACCTTCGGGCTGTAGAGGTCGCAGCTACCCGAGAGTATGACACCGTTTATGCCGAGAGCATCTGCGGTACGGATTATCATTCCCACGTTTCCGGGGTCCTGAAGGCCGTAGAGCACCACATATCTTCCGTCATCACAAAAAGCAGGCTTCCTGCCCGATGGTATGCGGCATATGGCGAAAACTCCCTGTGTGCTGTCTGTTGAAGCTATCCTGTTTCCAAGTTCATTTGAAATAACAAGTACCTTTGTATCTCTCAAATCAGCCTGCAACAGTTCATCTGCTGTCTTGCTGTAAGCATTTTCGGTAAGGATGAGGTGTGAAACGCTGCCGTCCCTGAGTGCATCCTCGGTTATACGCAGCCCCTCCAACACGAATAAGCCGTACTGAAGTCTTTCTTTTTTTGAAGAAGAGAGCTTCTGATACAGCTTGACAGTAGGATTATCTTTTGAAGTTATTATGTTTTCCAATAGTACGAACACCTCCTGAAATAAAGGTGTAAGGTGCAAGATGCCGAAGCGGCACCTTGTCCCCTAACAAAAACACGCTCTTTTTATAAAGGAGCGTGTTTCAAGTCTCAATTAAAGAGCAGCCTTAGCCTTTTCAACGATTGCTGTGAAACCAGCTGCATCGTTGATAGCGATCTCGGAGAGCATCTTTCTGTTGAGTGAGATGCCAGCCTTCTTGCAGCCGTTCATGAATGTTGAGTAGTTCATGCCGTTGAGCTTAGCAGCAGCAGAGATTCTTGCGATCCAGAGCTGTCTGAACTGTCTCTTCTTCTGCTTTCTTCCGATGTAAGCGTACTGGCCGGACTTCATTACAGCCTGCTTAGCCATCTTGAAGTGCTTGCTCTTTGCGCCCCAGTAGCCCTTAGCAAGCTTTAAAGTCTTATTTCTTCTCTTGCGAGTCATCATTGCACCTTTAATACGTGCCATAGTCTTTTACCTCCAAAAATAAAATTACGGGAAATCCTTTATGCTCCGATGCACCTATTAAAGGTATGGAACGAGCTTCTTGATTGTAGGAGCGTTTGTGCAGTCAGCAACGCCGGCATTACGAGCGATTCTCTTACGCTTTGTATCCTTCTGAGTGAGTCTGTGTCTCTTGTTTGTGTGCTGATACTTCACCTTACCGGTTCCTGTAATCTTAAAACGCTTCTTAGCGCCTGAGTGAGTTTTAACCTTTACCTTTGCCATTTTATGATCCTCCTTACTTAGCCGCCTTGGGAACAACGAACATAACTATGCTGCGTCCTTCCATTTTAGCGGGCTTATCCACAGTGCCGACTGCTGAAACTGCTTCCTTGAAACGCTCAAGCAGCTCTTCGCCGAGCTGTGGGTGCGCAATTGCTCTTTTACGGAATCTTACTGAGACCTTCAGTTTATCCCCGCCCTGTAAGAATTTCACGGCCTGGTTAACCTTTGTCTCAAAATCGTGGGTATCGATAGTGGAGAACATTCTGATCTCCTTAATAGCAACGACCTTCTGATTTTTTCTTGCTTCCTTTTCACGCTTCTGCTGTTCAAAGCAATACTTTCCGTAGTCCATGATACGGCATACGGGCGGTGTTGCCTGCGGAGCGATCTTTACAAGGTCAAGATCCTTATCATAAGCCATCTGCTGAGCTTCCTTTGCGGATAATACACCGAGCTTTGTTCCGTCAGCGTCGATCACGAGAATCTCTTTGTCTCGTATCTCTTCGTTGATCTGCAGTTCCTGTTTGCTAATCGTCAAGCACCTCCAAGCAAAATTTTGATAAAACAAAAATGAGTGCAGAAATTATCCGCACTCATACAATACATAACCTAAAGCTGCCTGATGAAATCAAGCTGCCCTCTGACACATATTGACCGTTTCAGCATAGCCCGACGGTGAGAACGCATAGTTCTGCTTTGTTTACTCAAATATTATATACCCGTTTCCGCATTTTGTCAAGCGCCAGCCGCATTTTTGTCATCATGCACAATAATCAGCTGCGTCATCTTGTGTTTCCTGTTTGTTTTTCTTTGCCTGCTTAATTTCCTTTATCTTGTCCCATATCGCAAATCTTACTCTGTATTTCTGCGGTTTTTCAAGTATGTCCATTTCCTTGTCGTCGAAGAATTCTTTTTCCGTCTCTTTGTCCTCAGCGACCTCGCAGGCCGCAGGGATGCACAGCGGAGGGTACATCACGCACCACCAGTTATGTCCGCCTGCCTTGCCTATCTCAATACGCAGAGCACGGTAATTTCCCGAAGGCATGGTAATATCCTCGTATTCACGCTCATCGAAAACATGATCCTCTATGGAAGCATGAACAGGCAGATAACAGCCGTTATCCTCCAGCGTTATCTCAGCGAGCATTTCAATATCCTCAAGTCTGCTCTCAGCGATACGCTCAGCCTCCTCCATATCCGATGCGCCTCTAAGTATGCCGCTTTCCAGAATTGCGTCACGGACTTTCAGCTTCATTTTCTGATCATAGTCACTGTCGGAATTTGCAAGGATATGCAGTCTCAGCACACTGCTCCTGAGCTTATCGAGAGCGAGACCGTCGTTAATTATTTTTCCTGCATTGGATATAATTATAGCAATTATCATACCCATTGTCAATACAGATTCCAGATGCTTTCTCATATTTATCACCTCATCCATATAATGGACAGAAAAACGGGATATATTCACGGCAGAAAAAAGGGACCTTTCCGAAGAAAAGTCCCTTTGACGACATTCATGTCAGATTATTTTTCAGGAAGTGCTGAGATAAGCTGAAGCTTGTACTTCTGAACAGCAAGTGCGTCCATATTTGTAACGCCGTTGCCTACACCCTCACAGTCAGCATTTGCCTTACCCTGCTCGGTAAGCTTATATTTTGCAGGATTTGAAAGTGACTGCATGATCAGAACTGCGTCTGAAACGTCAACTGCCTTATCACAGTTAGAGTCACCGTAGATTACATTAGCTGCTGCTACAGGTGATGTTGTTACAATAGCTGCTGCTGTTGTTGTAGATGTTACAGGTGTCTTTGCAGTAGTAGTTGTCTTAGAGTCCTCTGTCTTCTCGGCAGGCTTTGAACCGTCAGGCTCGATACCGCCTACGAGAACGCCGTCATCGTAAACGCAGATGTAATCGCAGCGCTCCTCCGGCGGATCATCAACTGCGAAGAAGTCTTCCTTAACACCGAGCTTCATGTGTGAGTAGCTCCAGTCATTCTCAGGATCCCACTTGTATACGATGTACTTATGAGTCTCAGGATCTGTGTAACCCTTGCCGTAGAAACCTACTGAGAACTGGCTCTTCTTGCCTGAGTTAACGATAGTGCAGTCTTCCCATGAAAGCTCTACATAGTAGATGCTGTCTGAATCCTTATACTTCTTGAGCGGGCTTACTGTGCACTTAGCGCCCTCGATCTCCATTTCGGACTGATCGTAAAGCTTCTTTGTATCAATGATAGATGGATCGGATACCTCTGAAGCATCGATGAAGTATCTGATTGTAAGGTTCTTGGATGGAGTTGTTTCGCCTGAAAGCACCTTCAGTGAAACTTCAACAGCACCTGTGCCGTCATCGTTTCTGCTGTCGATACCGCAAGCTTCTACCCAGTAGCCGCTGCCGCCTTCGCCGCCTGCGCCGCCGCCGTAAACTCTCTTCTCGTCCTCAGGAGGGAAGTTAGGAGTTACAGCCATATCCTCTGTGCCGTAGAAAGCATAGAGACCTGCTGCTGCGCCCGGGAGACAAGCGTTATAGTCGATAGTAACCTCGTTCTCTACCCAGTCCTTTGTTGCGTCGTCGTGTCCGTCTTTTCCGTCAGGACCGCCTGCGAGAGCGCCCCAGAGGATGTGTCTCTGCTCACGTGCATCTTCAGCCATAAGGAGGCCTGATGCTGCACGGTGGTGAGGATTCTTTACAGCATTGTCGTTGTAACCAACGATGAATGCTCTTGGGCCGTGAGTACCGTTCTTACCGGCAAGAACTGCGTACTTCGGCTCTTCCTTGTATGTGATATCGTTGTCGCCGAGAACATAGTTCATCTGCTTCTTTGCCCATTCAGCCCATTCGCCGGGTTTGCCGTTGTTGGTGTACTTATCATGAACGAGGCAGATCAGCTGCATAGCAGTATTGTAACGGCAGCTTCCCCACTGGTTGAGGTATGCGAAACCGCCCTTTGTCTCGAGCTGCTGCCATGTCTTGAGGCACTTGCCGACACAGTCATTATCCCAGAAGTTGTCGAAAACGTACTGGTTCTTGCCCTGCGCATCTCTTACCTTCTGAACGAGGTCGAGCTCAGGATGTTCCTGATTTATAACAGCCCACATAACGCCTGCACCGCTCCACATATCGTTCCAGCAGTAGCACCAGCCTGAAGGAGCATAGTAGTCGAATATCTTTACAGCATAATCGAATGCGCTTGCATCCTGAGTTGCCTGATACATCCATGCAGCAGCCCAGCAGTAATCATCTTCCCACTTGGATGAGCCGTAGAATGCACCCGGGCCGTCGCCGTTATCGGATAGAAGCTTTGTAGAATCGCCGATCTTTTCGATAGCTTCGTTTGTGAAGTCCCAGAGAGCCTTTGCGTACTTGAGTGATTTTGCTGCATACTCCTCATCTGTATCCTTGAAGTTGAGGTAGTTGATAGCCAGTGCAGCACAAGCTGAAACAGCGTAGTCGATCTGCGGCTTTTCAGCTGTGAGGAAGAATGCAGGACGAGGCATAGTATCTACCTCAGGGCTGTTCCAGATAGCGTGGTCGATATTACCTTCGCCGACCTGGTAGCAGTGAGCAACGACCTTGCCGCTGTCATCAAGGAATGTACACTTCATGAGATAGTCATTGAAGTGGCGGAGGATAGTCTCCATATGGTCATCCTGTTTGAGCTTTTTGAATACGTCACGGAATTCGTAATAATCCCATCCGAGTGTAGCTGCTGAATAGTTTTCAGGCATACCGAATTCAACGTGGTCACCTGCATCGTGGAATCCGCCTGCAACGTCGATAGTTCCGTCGCCGTCAGGGTCGAGAACATCAGCGTAGGTCTTCATGAATGATTCATCGAGGTTTGTACCGCCCTTGCTTGATGCAGTTGTAAGTCCGTCCCACTTTACCATCGGAACGTGTGCATCATAGGTATGGCAGTTGCCTCTCCATGAAAGGCGTGAGTCGTTGTCAACAGTATCACCGCACATATTTGCATCGTAGAAATACAGTGAATACTGGAGAGCACGGGCGTAGTCGATATCGAGGCCCGAATCCTGTACTATCTCACTGATAGGTGCAGAAAACTGCTGTTCCTCTGCAGCTTCTTCGGCGTGTACAAAAGGTACATATGCCGCCAGTGAAGATGCAGCAGTTGCCGCACTGAGAAATGCAGCAGCTATTTTTGTGTGTTTCATGATTGTTTCCTCCCATTATTCATTTTTACCGGCAGTGCTCGCCGATAATGTTTATTCAAACGCATCTATGAGGTGCAGAGTGAATCTCTGTATCTCAAGAGCGTCCATAGACGTTACGCCATCCTTACCGATAACATCGGCATTGTCTGTGCCTTCTTTGGTAATATGGCCCTTATCGCTTCCCTGCTGTCCGTACTTTGACGGATTGCTGAGGCTCTGCATTATGAGTACCGCATCGGAAAGATCAACATTCTTGTCAAGGTTAGCGTCGCCCTTCAGCCCTGCGTTCTTCTTTTCGGAAGATGTGGTAACTGTATTTGCGGCTATTGTAGTTGTGGTCTTAACAGTAGCAGCCGTAGTCTTTGATGTGGTCGTTGCAGTCTTTGATGTGGTCGTTGTAGTCTTGGCTGTAGTGCCTGTTGTCTTGCCCTCGCCGCTTATGGGGTAGGTCTTCAGGTCAGGCAGTTCATCGAGAGTGATGCAGTAATCGCTCTTGTATATTTCAACAAGGTTGTCCACAGGGTTATTCTCCTCGCTGGTAAGGTAATTCATATACCATGGGCAGAAGTAAAGCCATGCGGCCTTGTCGTTCACGAGATTTTCAAGCGACGGGATGGTATCGTTCTCTGACATCGTCACCATTTTCTGTCCGTTCGTACTCTGAACGAGGCTGTAGAAAGTGGAAGCAATTGAACTGAGATTAGCCTTTCCGTCAGCGGCATTGTACTTGTCATAGCCGACGATATCAACAACATCGTCGCCGGGATACCATTCGGATGAAGCCGGAGATGTATAACCTGTCCACACCCAGATAAGGTTGTTCAGGCCGTACTTGTTGGTGAGTTCATCGTACATGAGACGGTAGAGCTTCTTGCAGGCCTCGGGGCCTTCAGCTCCCCACCAGAACCATCCGCCCTCTGCTTCGTGGAGAGGTCTCCACAGCACAGGCACATCGGCATCCTTCATTTTCTTCAGCTCGCCTGCAATGAGTTCAAGGTCAGCCATGACCTTTTCATGCTCCCATGTTCCCTCGGTAACAGCATTCTTGCAGCTGAAAGTGGTGAACTTCGGGTTGGCGGATTCAACGTAGAATGCGATATCCTCGCTTCCCTTCTCGCAGGGAACGTTCCAGTGCCATGTGAGAGTTGCGATGCCGTGGTACTTGTTTGTCCACTCGATAGCTCTTTCGGGAGCGTGGTCACGCCAGTCTGATGATGTATTGTAAGCCAGCAGATCGATGCCTCTTATGGCAGGCTGCTTGCCTGTTTTATCGAGAATGTACTCAAATTCTGCTTCGTTGTCCTTGATGAAGACATCAGGGCTGTTCCACAGATTGTAGTTGTGGTCGCCGCAGTATTCCTGCTGACCTGCGATGATATGGTTGCCGTAGGTGTCGCAGAGGTAGCTGTAGAGGCGCTTTGCGGAATCGGAAGCATCGGGATTGCTCAGTTCACGGGTGGGGCTGAGGCTTGTTATGCTCTCATCCGCAGGCTTGATAGTGAGGTAATCGATGAAGGTGTAACCCCAGTAAGCCTTGAGCTCGATGGTGTTCTTTCCCTTTTTCAGATTGATGATGCCGCCCGAAGTTTCTTTAAATTCCGGTGAATACGGGAAAGTCACCTCGCCCTGATTCACGCCGTTGATGTTGAGGTACTGCACCTTCTTGTTCGGGTCGGAAGGCTCACAGTAGCCGAAATTCAGCTCATAAAGCCCAGCCTCGGCAACTTCCACATCAACACTTACGGTAGTGCCCTTCTGGTCAACATAAGAGAAGCCCTTGCCCGAAAATCCGCTGAGATCGGTGCCCTCAGGGAAGTCGGAAAGCTTTACTCCGTTGGTGCCGTCCGAATAGATCTTTCCTCCGTCTGTAGCGCCGTCCTCGAATTCATACTTGACGGTGCCGTCAGCCGCAGATATCGCAGCAGGAACAGTTCCTGTCACAGATAAAGCGGACATCGCTGCCGCCATAACAGCAGCCTTGATTTTGTTAGATTTTTTCATTTTAATATCCCTCTCACAGTAATTTCTATTAAACAACTGTCTTTTAATCGATAGTTTAAGCCAAAAAGCGCTGATAATTTCGCTTAAACTATCTATACATCTTAATAATAGCACATTTTCACTGAAATTGCAATAGATTTCTTAAAAAACTGCTCAAAACGATAAATTCCGCAAAAATCGCAACTTTTGGTCACTTTTTGCATCTTTTCTTCCTTGGAGCATTGGCAGCAGCGGCAACAAGAAATACCAGCATGATCACTGAAACACAGATCTCCGAGACTTTCTCTGAGTGAAGTGAAGGATGGTATGAAGCGGCAGTACGGATAATGTCGTTATTCGGGATGAACTTTATCCCGCATTCCTCCGCATACCTCGCCGCAGCCGAGCTTTTCCGCCCCGAAAGCTCAAAGCCTGTTATCGGAGCTGCCCCCTGATTTGACGGTCCGTAGCCTACAGCCTCCTTGTCAAGTACAGTCAGCGAAGACGGGACATACAGCCTTTCAAGCTGACTGCACATAAAAAATGCCCTCTCGCCTATCTCCTTCAGCTCCTCCCCCAGCGTCACTTTTTTAAGTCCCGTACAGCCGGAAAAAGCGTAAGCTCCGATCTTGCGGACGTTGCTTGGGATGTTCACCGTTTCCAGCTTCACGCAGGCACGGAAACATGACACGGGTATCTCCGATATCCCGAGGGAGATCGTCACCGAGGAAAGCGATGTGCAGCCGCAGAAACAGCCGTTCCCCAGCTTTACCACGCTGTCGGGGATGACAGCCTCCTCCAGCGAATAGCAGGCGTAGAAGCTGTTTTCGCCTATCTTTTCCAGCGTCGGCGGAAGAATTATCCTTCTCAGCGAACTGCACCCGTAGAATGCCCCCAGCTTTATCTCCGTGACATTGCAGTTTTCGATAGTCTGCGGTATTTCGAGGAATTCAGGCTCGCCACGGAATCCCGTTATCGCTGCCCGCCCGTTGATTATCGAGTAGACCAGTTCATCCTCGGAGGCACGGCAATCAAGCGGTACTGCCAGCCAGATCAGTGCGGTGAATAAAATTAAAAAATATTTCATATGCTTCACTCCTGTAAGGCAACACCGCACAAAACTTGTGCTGAATATGCGCCGACAGATTTTTCGTCAGATTGTATAGAAATTCCGCAGGCATACTGACGTATGTCAAGGGATTTCTGTGCAAGATGACGGAAAAT
>Ga0129307_1000949_pt1 | contig 37420 bp, 40 predicted proteins | sample P1105metagenome_FD_94437 | JGI IMG/M metagenome (GOLD analysis project Ga0129307, IMG submission 94437) | Capybara group fecal microbial communities from Wisconsin, USA - P1105 metagenome | ecosystem: Host-associated > Mammals > Digestive system > Large intestine > Fecal | place: USA: Wisconsin...
AAGGCAGGCGCACATCGGGATACTTTGCACTGGCTGTGTTGGAAGGCGCAAAAGTCACAGATTCGGCCTCCTACAAGAAGCTCAAATTTCTGGAAACTGCAAAACATTACGTATCAGAAAGGAAAGATGGCTCTCCTCCCACGACTGAAGTCACGGGTGTCCGAGCCTAAATAACATGAAACTGTCAGAATTTGATGGAAAGTATGTCCGACTGAAGGACAGATACGGAGAAACATTTTCCGGCCGCGCCAGATATGGAGGACAGGAATTTCTGGAATGCGAATACGGCGGAGATGAAGACGGTCTTTTCATTGGAGATTTCCTGGCCTATCATTCGCAGATCGAATCCATTGAGGAGATTGTACCCCATGGAACAGCTGAGCTGTGGACGGAAAGAATGATCCTGAGACGATACAGACCGGATGATGTGGAGCAGCTCGTTGAAGGGTTTGGGATAGATCCGAACATGGTAAAATACTCCGGATGGAATCCCTACGCGACACCGGAAATGGCCGGGAAAACGGTCCGCCGATTCATGGAAAGCTATGCCGATGAGCATGCCTATTCATGGGTGATGGATATCGAGGATGTTGTGGTCGGGACCATCGGCGCATATGACTATGCGGATGATCAGATTGAAGTGGGCTTCAGTGTGCAGAAGGGCTGGCAGGGGCGCGGCCTGGCGACAGAAGCCGTCAGGGAAGTGCTGAAATATCTGACAGAAAACGAAGGAATCTCCTGCGTGACGGCCTGGTGCGCAGAGGAGAATGATGCCTCGCGCAGAGTCCTTGAAAAATCCGGCATGCATCTGGTGCGTGTGGAAAAGGACGGCCTGCGTGTCGGGGACAGGGTCTACGACAAACGGGTCTATGCATACCGAAAAGCCGGGAAGTGATCCGGCTGCATCCGGATGAAAGGAGGTTTGTATGACAGGGTACATTGCTGAAATGAGAAAACTTGTCGGCCACAGAACGCTGATCCAGTGTGCGGCAAGCGTGATCTGTCTGGATAATCAGGGACGGATTCTTTTGGGCAGAAGGAAAGATAACCGGATGTGGGGATACTCAGGCGGGTCTGTTGAAATCGATGAAGTCGTGGAAGACTGCGCAAGGAGAGAACTGCATGAGGAGATGGGGCTCCTGGCGGGAGAACTTGAGTTTTTCTGTGTAAATTCAGGACCGGAAGCCCATTACATCTATCCCAACGGCGATGAAGTCTCCAATTTTGAGATCATTTATCTTTGCAGGCAGTGGCAGGGAAAACCACAGGCGTTGGATGGAGAAATGCTGGAGCTGCGGTTCTTTTCGCATGACGAAATCGATCTTTCAGAGATATCCCCACCCATACGTCCGGTTATGGCAAAACTGATCGACCAATACCAACAATCGATTCCGAGCGGCCGGCATGCTGAGCATGGCAAAACATCGGAAACCGCAGGAGGCCTGCAGGGTGACAAGAACGAAGATCCAGATACCTGATGACTAGGAATTAAGAGTCCTGCTGGATGAGGAATATGAAACAGCTTCTCAGGCGGAGCTGTGCCGGTACGCACGGACGCTTTCTGCCCACATACTCGAGTTGATGGATGATGCAGAGCTGATTGATGAATCAATCGAGGATGAGATCGTCAGGAAAGGCTTCGAGATCCATGCGCAGTGGCAGGCAGGAAAAGCATCGATGCATGATGTCAGGCAGGTCAGTTTCAGAATCCATCAGAAGGCCAAAGCGAGCGGGAATCCGGCCGTCTGCGCCGCTTTGCGCGTGGCCGGGCATGCCGTGGCGGCTGCGCATATGAGAGAGCATGCCATGGTGGCTTCCGACTATGCCGTAAAAGTGATCTCTCTGCTGCATCCTGACTGCATGGATGCAGTTCGTAAAGAACGTCTGTGGCAGGTTCATTGCCTGCAGGAAGTCAAAAGCACAAATCAGGGAAGAGAGTGGACCGAATGATTACAGTGAATCTTTACTACAAAGGTGCCCATGGCAGCGCCCGGGCTTTCGCAGAAGAAATGGAAACATCCGGGATTGCGGACAGGATCAGAAAAGAGGCGGGTAATCTGCGCTATCAGTATTTTCAGCCGCTGGATGATCCTAAAACCATTCTGCTGATTGACAGCTGGACGGACCAGGCTGCCATTGACGCGCATCACGCTTCGCCGATGATGGCCCAGCTGGCCGCGCTCCGGGAAAAGTATGACCTGCATATGACCGTGGAGCGTTTTGTCAGTGAAAGCCTCGGCACAGATGAACAATTCATCAGAAAATAAAAAAGCGGCAGAAAACCCGGAATATAACAGTGGAAAACTCTCGTTATATAGATAAATCAATAAGCAAGGAGCAAAGTACATGAAAAAGTATGCCTGGATGACCATTCTTACCGCACTGATTCTTTCTCTGGCCTGTCTTGGATCCGTCCTGGCGGAAATCATTCCGCCCTGTGAACCCGGCCAGCAAATCGGGTATCCGGCTGTGGTGCTGTGTGAAACGCTCACGCTGCGGGAATCGTCCAGTTCGTCTTCCAAAGCGCTGGCAACCCTGAATTATGGTGACCGGCCGATCGCGGTTGGTGCAGACCTGCCGGCCGGGGCAAAGGAAGAGAATGGATTTGTATATTGTGTTCTGGGGGATTCGGAAGATTCACCGGCCGGCTGGTTAAACGCAGACTATATCATCATCAACCCGGCCTGGTATGTCACGGAAAAGGCAACGGCAGTCTATGCATGGAATGACAGTACGGCACCGAAGGTTGCACTGCTCGACAATGGGACGCGCCTCCCGATCCTTCGGGAAGAAGGCAACTGGTACCTTGTCAGCCTGCGCGGGGCGGTTGGCTGGATTCAGAAGTGATGCGGCAATGGAATGCTGCGGAGACTGTGATGTGTCCAGGGAAAGAACATCCTTCGGGTAAGCTGCATGGATGGATCGGATCATCCAATGTGTGAAGTCTGTTTTTGCAGGGCCGTGCTGCCCTGCTTTTTCAATTCCACTGAAAACGGATGAAGGCGCCTGACTTGCACGACATTGGAGCATGTTGTACAATAACCACGTTTACGGCAAAGGACGTGAACAGGGAAGCCCGGCATGATGGATGGGGAATACAGGGGACAGCGTGATTCGTTTTCTGTATTGCAAGACCCGTTTTCAGAAGGCAGGGCATCCCGGATGCTGACATATGGAGGTGGAGTCAGCGGACGCGACCTGCAGGCGCGGGGAGCGAACTGCTCGATGCATATGACAAAACTTGAAATGGATCTGCTCGAACTGCTTCAGGAAGACTGCCGGATTTCACTGGAAAAACTGGCTGTCATGACGGGGAGCACGATCGAGGAAACTGCCGAAGCAATCGACAGTATGGAAAAAAGGCACGTGATTCTCAGATATGCGCCGACCATCAACTGGGATCTGACCGACCGCGAGCGCGTGGAAGCGATGATTGAGGTGCGCGTGACACCGCAGAGAGATATGGGTTTTGACGCGGTGGCCAAGCGGATTTACCGGTTTGAGGAAGTCAAGAGCGTCTACCTGATGAGCGGTTCGTATGACCTGCTTGTGCTGGTGGAAGCACCGACGCTCAAACAGCTTGCCCTGTTTGTCTCCCAGAAACTGTCCACGCTGGAAATGGTGACAGGCACGGCAACCAGTTTTGTGCTCAAGCGCTATAAAGAGGAAGGGGTCATCTTTGAGGATGACCAGACGGATCGCCGGCTGGTGGTGAGCCCGTGAACTACGAGAAATATATCAATCCGACGGTGGCCGCAGTGCCGCCGTCCGGAATCCGGCGTTTTTTTGATCTGGCGTCAACCATGAAGGATGCCATTTCCCTGGGTGTCGGCGAACCAGACTTTGTGACCCCCTATCATATCCGGGATGCGGCGGTCAATTCTCTGCTCGACGGAGGCACCCAGTACACCGCCAACCGCGGACTTCCGGAACTGCGCCGGGAGATTGCATGGTACCTGGAGCATCGTTTCGGCACACCCTACAATCCCGATAAAGAGATTGTGGTAACGGTCGGGGCATCCGAGGCCATCGATGTTGTGCTTCGTGTCATCACAGGTCCCGGGGATGAAGTCCTGATTCCGGATCCCAGCTATGTCAGTTACAGCCCCTCTGTGCTCTTTGCAGGCGGAACGCCTGTCCCTGTGAAAACCAGGGTAGAGAACGGGTTTGCCCTGGAGGCGGATGCAGTGCGTGCGGCCATCACAGACCACACCAAAGCCCTGATTCTTCCGTATCCGAACAACCCCACCGGCGGCATCATGAAGCGCAGAGAACTGGAAGAGCTGGCCAAAGTGGTCCGGGAAAAACAGATCCTGGTGATCTCGGATGAAATCTATGCAGAGCTCACCTACGGCGGGCTGCAGCATGAGAGCTTTGCCTCCATACCGGGCATGTGGGACTATACGGTGACAATCAACGGCTTCAGCAAGGCCTTTGCCATGACCGGCTGGCGAATCGGGTATGCCTGCGGTCCGGCGGAAATCATGGACATGGTCAACAAGATTCACCAGTATGCCATACTCTGCGCACCGCGCATGAGCCAGCAGGCTGCGGTGGAAGCCCTGCGCACCGGAAGAGAAAAGGACTATGAAGATATCCGGAAGATGCGCGACAGCTATGACAGAAGAAGACGGCTGCTTGTCGGAGCCTTCCGTGAGATGGGCCTGGATTGTTTTGAACCCCTTGGAGCCTTTTATATTTTCCCGTCCATTGCGAAGACCGGCCTGAGCAGTGAAGCGTTCTGTTCTGCCCTGCTTCAGGAAAAGCATATTGCCACGGTGCCCGGCACCGCGTTTGGTGCATCCGGGGAAGGGCATATCCGCTGCAGTTATGCCACGGGAATCGACAAACTGAATCTGGCTGTGAAAGGAATCAAGGCATTTCTTGAAAGCCGATAACACAGATGGAGGAAAGCGTCATGCGCAAAATAACAACCTGGGTGCTTGTCCTGTGCCTGCTGTTGGGTTCCATTCCTGCTCTCGCGGAAGAAGTCTGGGAGGACGGGCTGCTCATTGAGGAGGAAGAGGAGGAAATCCTTTTCGAGGACATTCTCCCCACCGAGATTGTGGAAGCCGGGACGAGTTCTGAGAGCGGGACGGTGGAGAGCTTTTATGAACCGGATGGCTCTGTGCTCATCACCATTTCCGCAACCGGGGATTTCACCATCGGAGGCGACAGCCGCAAACGGGCTGACATCTTCAATGATGAGCTGGTCAAGCAGGGCGGAGACATCAACTTTACCATGCGCAATATGCGGGATATCCTGCTTGCAGATGATCTGACGATTGTCAATTTTGAGGGCACTTTTACCGAATCCAAATATATTCCTGCCAGCAAGCAGAAAAACCAGTTCCTGTTTTCCGCTCCGCCGTCCTATGTGACCATGCTCAGCGAGAACGGGGTGGAAGCGGCTGCACTGGAAAACAACCATATCATGGACCACGGCGAGGAAGCCTACGAGGAAACCAAGGCAACGCTGAGGGACGCCGGGATTGTCTATTCCAATTCGACCGAGGTCGGTGTGATTGAGGTCAAAGGCGTTCAGATTGCCATGCTGACCTATCTGTGCATTGACCGGTATGAGACCCTCTGGGACAAGGTGCCGGCGGATATTCAGAAGGCAAAGGAGCAGTACCCGATTGTCATCTGTTCCTTCCACTGGGGCAATGAAAAGGATTACTTCCCGACCCAGAACCAGATTAAGATGGGCCGTCTGGCAGTGGATTCCGGCGCAGACCTGGTGCTGGGCCATCACAGCCACAGAATGAATCCGATCGAATGCTACAACGGCGTGTATATCTGCTATTCTCTGGGCAATTTCTGCTTTGCCGGAAACTCCAAACCCAGCGATATGCTCAGCTATGTCTTCCAGACACGTTTCCGTGTTCTGGACGGGGACGTCAGCAATGAGGGATTCCGGATCATCCCGATTCGTATTTCTTCCAGAAAGGAACGGAATGACTTTATTCCCACCCCGCTGACCGATACCACGACGATCGATTCCCTGCTCTCCACGCTCAAATCAAACGGAAGAAAGCTCAACTATGCGGTGGAATCCTACCCGCTCGAGTGGGAGTAAGCTGATCGATGCGCTTTGGACAACAGTCAGAACGCGAAAACGTTCCGGCTGTTGTTTTTTTCAGGCATTTTTGACAGGGTGGAGAGTGAAGCGCAGGGGATTGTGCTATAATGACAAAATCCCGCAGGCAGGGAAAAGCGGGAGTCCCGAAAGAAGACAGAGACAACAGCCGGTGAATGGCTTTGGGGGAAACGACATGAACAAGATCATCCGGAAGAAGAGACTGAATCCTTCAGTGACGCTGATGGAAGTGGACGCCCCGCTTGTGGCGAAAAAGGCAGAACCAGGCCAGTTTATTATTCTCCGTGTCGATGAGAAGGGTGAGCGGATTCCGCTGACCGTGGCCGATTATGACCGTGAAAAGGGAACCATCACGATTATTTTCCAGATCGTCGGTGCGACTACGGAAAAACTCAATCATCTGGAGGAAGGCGATTTCATTCACGATTTCGTCGGCCCTCTGGGACGTGCGACGCACACAGAAGGTCTGAAAAAAGTCGCCGTGGTCGGCGGCGGTGTCGGCTGTGCCATTGCCTACCCGGTGGCCAAGAAGCTCTTTGAGCAGGGCACGGAAGTGCATGCCATTGTCGGCTTCCGCAGTCAGGACCTGGTGATCCTGGAAGACGAGTTTGCTGCGCATTCCACGAAACTGGTTCGCATGAGCGATGACGGTTCCTGGGGCGAAAAGGGCGTGGTGACGGATGCGCTGAAAAAGCTCATTGAGAGCGGGGAACAGTATGATGAAGTCATCACCATCGGGCCCCTGATCATGATGAAGTTTGTCTGCCTTCTGACCAAGCAGTACGGCATCAAAACGGTGGCCAGCATGAACCCGATCATGGTCGACGGCACCGGCATGTGCGGCGGCTGCCGCCTGACGGTGGGCGGAGTGACAAAGTTCGCATGTGTGGATGGTCCCGAGTTTGACGGCCACGAGATCGACTTTGACGAAGCGATGGCCAGGGGCACCACATACCGTGATTTCGAACGCAGGGCCCGCGAGGAAACCTGCAATCTGTTCAGGGAGGCGAAATAAACATGCCGAATATGTCCAAGGAAAAGCATGCCATGCCGTCACAGGCACCGGAAGTGCGCAGCCAGAACTTCCTGGAAGTCGCTCTGGGCTACAGTGAGGAGACCGCGGTGGATGAGGCCAGGCGCTGCCTTGACTGCAAAAATCCCTTCTGTGTGACCGGATGCCCGGTGCATATCCATATCCCTGCGTTTATCCGTGAAGTGGCCGCCGGTCATTTTGAGGAAGCGTATCAGATCATCAATCAGGACAGCTCGCTGCCCGCTGTCTGTGGTCGTGTCTGCCCGCAGGAGAGCCAGTGCGAGGGCAAGTGCATCCGCGGCATGCGCGGAGACCCGGTCGGTATCGGCCGTCTTGAGCGTTTCGTGGCGGACTGGCACAATGCGCATGGAGCACAGAAGGCTGAAAAGCCTGCCTCAAACGGCCATAAGGTGGCTGTGATCGGTTCCGGACCTTCCGGACTGACCTGTGCAGGCGATCTTGCAAGAAAAGGCTACGAAGTGACTGTGTTCGAAGCCCTGCATCTGGCAGGCGGTGTTCTTGTATATGGCATTCCGGAATTCCGTCTCCCGAAGTCGATTGTGCAGAAGGAGATCGACAAGCTTCAGGACCTGGGTGTCAAGATTGAAACCAATGTTGTGATCGGACGCACGATCACCATTGATGAACTCATGGGCGAGTATGGGTTTGAAGCGGTCTTCATCGGATCCGGTGCAGGCCTGCCCAAGTTCATGAATATTCCCGGTGAAAACCTGAAGGGCGTTTATTCGGCCAACGAATTCCTGACCCGCATCAATCTCATGAAGGCGTATCAGCCGGACAGTGACACGCCGATTCAGCGCGGAAAGAAGGTCGCTGTGGTGGGCGGCGGCAATGTGGCCATGGACGCGGCAAGATGTGCAAGACGTCTCGGTGCAGATGTGACGATTATCTACCGCAGGACGGAGGCAGAACTTCCTGCGCGCCGCGAGGAAGTCGAGCATGCCATGGAGGAAGGGATTGTCTTCCATTTCCTCACCAATCCGCTTTCCATTTCCGGAACAGACGGCTGGGTTTCCTCAATCCGCTGCCAGAAGATGGAACTGGGAGAACCGGATGCCTCCGGCCGCAGACGTCCTGTGCCCGTGGAAGGATCCGAGGAAGACCTTGACATGGACTGCGTGATCATGGCACTGGGCACGTCGCCCAATCCGCTCATCAAGAGCACCACGGAAGGCCTTGAGACCCAGAAATGGGGCGGCATTGTCGTGAAAGAGGAGACCGGGGAGACAAGCCGGAAGAATGTCTATGCCGGCGGTGACGCCGTGACCGGGGCGGCTACGGTAATCCTTGCCATGGGTGCCGGAAAGACAGCGGCCGCAGCGATTGACGAGCGGCTTCAGGGCACAGAACAGTAAAACAGAACAGGCGGCATGGCAGCATGCCGCTTTTTCTGACCCTTCGGGCCGGGGGGAGGAGAAAAGCTTCACATGGATTTCATCATGGCCTGTTAATATGGAATCAGGGAAGTTGCGCTTGTATGAGAAATATCAAGATGATATAATCAGGAGACTGTGTTTTTCACAGAGAATACGATGATGAAGGGATGGCGCAAGCTGTTCCCCGGAATAGATGGGATGGAGGAACGATTATGTTCAAACAGTTAATGAACAACTACTATTACGGCAAGGCCGGAAAGGGCGACCTCACACCGGATGATCTGCCGAGCAACCGCTGGCAGCTGTTCTGGGAAACCCTGCGTGTCCGGTTTTCGGCCCTGGTCCGTTTGAACCTCATGTATCTTGTTGCATTTATCCCGGTGCTCATTGTGCTGGGTCTGGGCGTATCGGGTGCGATGAATATTCTCAACGCCACTGACCTGGGCAATGGTGAGTCCGCGTATACCATGCAGGCTGCTCTGCAGGCGGAGAGCACGGCGGAGCAGGGCGGCGATCCCGCATCCGTGACGGTGCCGGCAGTCATGAGTGCTGCGTCTTCCCGCGATGCGCTGTACAGCATTCTGTTCATGACCCTGCTGCTTTTCATCCCCGCGTTCACGATCACCGGCCCTGCAACCGCGGGTGTGAGCTACGTGGTGCGCAACTGGGCACGCGACGAGCATGCGTTTATCTGGTCTGACTTTAAGGATGCCGTGAAGGAAAACTGGAAGCAGTCGATTGTGGTTTCCCTTGTGACATCCGTGCTGCCGATTATTGTTTATATGTGCTGGCGCTTTTACGGAGAGCTGGCCAATACGAACGTCATCATGATTGTGCCTCAGATTCTGGTCCTGATGCTGGGTCTTGTATGGGCGATTTCCGTGACTTTCATGCATCCCATGATCGTCGGCTACCGCCTGAGAATGCGGGATCTGCTGCGCAACAGCATGCTGCTGGCCGTAGCGCGTCTCCCGCAGAGTGTGGGCATCCGCCTGCTGCACTGCGTGCCGGTCCTCATTGCGCTGGCCGTTGCCTTCTTCATCAATCCGGCCTGGGCCATTCTGGGCATTGTGCTCTACTATGTGCTCATCGGTTTCACCCTGAGCCGTTTTGTGACCGCCAGTTTTACCAACGGTGTCTTTGACCGGTATATCAACAGCCATATCGAAGGCGCAAAGGTCAATCGCGGTCTGAGGGAAGAGACCGATGATGACGAAGACGAAGAGATCAATGTGGAGATGCCCCGCGAGTAAAGGAAGGAAGCCATGTATACCGGTTTTGCCGAGGTTTATGACGAACTGATGGGAGAGGTCAATTATCGCAACTGGGCCGACCTCTACTGTGATCTCATGGCCCAGTACGGAATTACCAAAGGAAAGGTATGTGAGTGCGCCTGTGGTACAGGCGCACTCACGATTCCTTTATACAAAAAAGGATTCCACATGACCGGCGTGGACATCAGCCAGGATATGCTCTGGATTGCGGCGCAGAAGGCGCGCAAGGCGGGAATCGCGATTCCCTTTGTCCGTCAGGACATGCGGGAACTGAGGCTGCACCGCCCGATGGATGCCGTGCTGGCCACCTGTGACGGCGTGAATTATCTGCTCAGGGAGGATGATGTCCTGGCGTTCTTTGAGAGTGCCTTCCAGGCTCTGCGGCCCGGCGGAGGACTCTTCTTTGACATCTCCACACCCTATAAGCTGGAAAACAAACTGGGCAATCAGATCATCTGCGATGATTCGGACCACATCACCTATTTCTGGCAGAATGCCTATCATCCGGCGACCCGCCTGATTGACATGCATCTGTGCTTCTTTGTCCGCCAGGAGGACGGAAGCTATAAGCGGATTGATGAAGAGCAGAAGCAGAGAGCCTGGAGTGCCGAGGAGATTGAGCGGCTGCTGATGCAGGCCGGGTTTGAGCGCATTGCAGTGTTCGGCAACGGACACCTGAACCCGGCGCGGGAAAAGGAAGACCGCTGGCACTTTGCGGCGATGCGGCGAATGCCGCCCGAAGACATGTGAGACAGAGGAGAGGAACAGATCAATGGAACAGCTGACAGCTTTTCAGGGGGATGAAATGCTGCACATGGATCTCATGGGCGGCCAGGTGCGGGTCATGCTCTGTGAGACGACACAGATGGTGCAGGATGCATGCAATATTCACGAATCGACGCCTGTGTGCACAGCGGCCATGGGCCGGCTCATGACGGCAACGGCCATGCTCGGTGTCATGATGAAGGGCGATCGCGAATCCGTCAGCGTGACCATCAAGGGCGACGGCCCCATGGGCACCCTGGTGTGCGTGGCTGATCACGGTGATGTGCGTGTGTGCGCAGACAATACGCAGGTGGAGCTCCCCGAGCGCGAAGACGGAAAACTGGATGTCGGCGGCGCGGTGGGACATAACGGCCGCATGAGCGTGGTCAAGGATCTCGGACTGAAGGAACCGTATATCGGCCAGTGCGAACTGGTCAGCGGGGAACTCGGCATGGACTTTGCCAATTATTTCACCGTCTCCGAGCAGCAGCCGTCCCTGGTTTCACTGGGCGTGCTGGTCAAGGGGAATCAGGTGATCAAAGCGGGCGGCCTGCTCCTGCAGCCGCTGCCCGGATGCGAGGAAAAAACGATTGAGCAGCTCGAACTGCGCAGCCCAATGTTTGCGGAAATCAGCCGGGAGCTGAATGCTGCACCCAAGGAGGAGCTTGCCGAAGGCTGGTTCCGCGGGATGGATCTGCGGCTTCTGGATCGGACACCGCTGCGGTATCACTGCACCTGCTCAAGGGAGCGGATGGAGAAAGCGCTTCTGGCGATTGGACAGAAGGATCTGCAGTCGATCATTGATGACGGGCAGGGCGCCGAGCTCGGCTGCCATTTCTGCCGCAAAACCTATTTCTTTACCACCGAACAGCTCGAGGCATTGATTGGAGGAGCAGCACATGTTTGAATGCATTGATTTTGATGAACATCTCGCGGCGTTTGTTTCCGAGTATATGGAGAAGCACCTGAAGGACTATAAGAATTATGACGCCATGGAAGCCGACATGCCTGCGATCTATGTGCGCTTCCTCAATGAACCTGCCTCCTGGCTTGACGGACTGACCCCTGGCAGCTATTTTACGCAGTTTGAGGATCCCAAGGACCTCGTGGACTGGATGATCGCTTATGACCAGAAAGGCGTGGCGATCCCGGATCTCCTGCTTGAGCAGATCCAGAATGTCGGCAAACCCTGCGAAAAGCGCCTGATCGCGATCCTCAAGGATGAGGAAATGAGCGATGAGCTGAAAATGACCGCGATCGGTGTGCTCCGGGCCATGGAGAGCACGCAGCCCAAGATGCTCTACATCCAGTGGCAGATGAACCGTGAGCGGGAGGATGAACTGGCAGACAATGCGCTGGAATCGCTTGCCGATATGGGAAGAACGGTTGTCCAGCCGATTCTGGAAGCACTGCCCAAAGCCAATGAGGCAGGGCAGGAAGCGCTTCTGGATATCCTTTCCAATTATCCCGGCAATGAGCAGGTCTTCCAGCTCGCCCAGCGCCTCTTCCGCGCGAACCCGGAGCGCCGTGCCCTGTTTGCAGGCTATCTGGGCAAGCTTGGGGATGACCGGGCCATGAAGGATCTGATGGCAGCAGCCAATGATCCGGAACTGAACTATATCGACTATCTCGAAATCCGCAATGCGATTGAACGTCTCGGCGGTACCGCTCCGGAGCGGTCTTTTGAAGGCGATCCGACGTTTGAAGCACTCAGCGGCATGCAGTGAGGACTGCAGGGAATGAATTCACGGGCAGGAGGTGACTGAATGCTTTGTCCATTCTGTGCGGCGTATGCCGGCGAGGATGAAATCGTATGCCCGAAATGCGGAAAACTGCTGCCCCGGCGTGAAAACCATGAGGAGGGCGTAATGGCCATCCGCCAGGGCAAGCGCGCAAGGGAAGCGGCGATGCTTCAAAAAGCAGGCATTGAGCTGCCGGAAACCAAAAAGCCGCCGGTCACCTTTGAGCGGCAGGGCACAGGCAGAACCTGGGTGGATCCTGCGGCGAGGGCCTCCACGGCCGGACAGATCCCCGTGTATGCGGCGCAGGATGTCTATGATGCGCAGGGGGAACCGTTCCGGGAGGATGATATGCTTTCCATGGACCGCGTGCACCGCTCCACCGTCTACGGCGAGACCGGCACCCGTGAGATTCCGCATATTGATCCAAGGCCGTCCAGCCGCGCTGAGCGCAAGCGGCTCAAGCAGCACCCGATCAACTGGGCCAAAATGAGTGTGTTCTTTGTCGTTCTTCTCATCTTTCTCGCCATTGGTGCTGTCATCTTCCTGCGCACCACGGATGCAGGGCAGAAGATCCTTGCCAGCATTGGGCGGGATGCCTCCTCGGCGGCGTACTGGGAGGTCGGGGAGGAAAAAATGGACATCGGTGATATCACCGGGGCCATTGAGGCGTTTGAACGGGCCAAGTCGATAGATGACCTGGCAGATGAGCAGGAGAAGGTGCGGAGCAACGTGAATGTGCCCGGCCTGCTGATGCTGGCTTCCACCTATGAGGCCGCGGGAAGAACCGCGGATGCAGAGGCCATCTATGTCGACCTGTATACGAATGTTGTGCCGACTGCACCGGATGCCTATACCCATGAAATCCGCATTCTCCGCGCAACCGGAAGGCAGGCGCAGGCGGCCGAACTCATGCAGACCGCCTATCAGGCGACGGGACAGACCACGTTCCGCACGCAGCGCAATGAACTGCTGCCGCGGCCGCCGGAGACGAGCGTGTATGCCGGACTCTATGAAGAAAAGAAATATGTGCGGCTGACTTCATCGGGGGAATTCCCGATCTATTACACCTTCAGCGCCGATGCAAAACTGCCCGAGGAAGGCACGCTGTATACGGATGAGATCTTCCTGGACGAGGGCATCTGGTCCATGCGTGCAGTTTCCGTGAACGGGGATCTGGTGTCGGACGAACTGAAGGCGGTGTACCGCATCATCATGCCCAGTCCCCAGAAACCCAGAGCCAGCCTGGCACCGAACACTTACAAGCAGCGTCAGCAGGTGCGTCTCTGGCCGGGACTGGATAACATGGAAGACACGGATATTACCCTGTATTACACCATTGACGGCTCCCTTCCGGATGCGGACAGCCCGATTTATACCGGGGACCCGATCCGGCTGCCGGGCAACTATGTGGACCTGCATGCCGTGGCTGTCAACCGGTACGGCAAGGCAAGCAACGTTCTTTCCATCCGCTATAAAATTCTGGCCAAACCGTATCCGCTGTCCTCTTATTCCACAGAGGATATTGCCTCCGGCGTCCAGCTCGCCATGACCACCTGGGACAGTTTCAGGGAAAAGTATGGAGAACCCGTAAGCTCTGAGGATGTCAGGATGGGCGGCATGGACGGAGAGTGCCAGAAGCGCAACTATGACTGGGGCTATGCTGTATTCTACCGCCAGTCCGGCAAACAGCTGCTGGGCGAACTGTACTTTGAGAAAGCTACATTCCAGGCGCCGAGGGACACCGGGATCGGCAGCTCTGAGGCCGATGTCGTTGGGAAGTTCCGCGACATGGGACAGCTTGAGAGCCCGTCAGGCAACCGCGGTCTGTATGAAAACGATTCCGGCAAGGGCAAGATCTATGTGCAGGAAGACGGCACAAAGATCATCCGGTATACTGCCAATACACCGGACTCCCATACCTGGCAGCTGGAATACCGGCTTTCCAGGGCGGGCAAGGTCATTTCTGTGGATCAGCTGTATATTCCGTAACAGGGAGGAAAAGCAGATGAGCATATCGGTGGCACTGAAAGACGCACAGGGAAAGGTTCTCCAGAGCGGGCAGGCAGAAGGCTTTCTGCATCTGGCCGTTGAACGCGAGTATGTTCCGGGTGACTGCCTGGAAGTGACAGGCGGCAGGCATCTGATGGTCCAGCTCGATTCGAGCCTTACCGAGGGTGAAGTCTATGCGCCCAATGGCTGCATGACCTATCGGATCCCCTTTGGCCCGGAGCGCACGGCATATCCGCCGCACGCCTTTGAAGGGGAGCGTCACGTGGTCCGCGTGCGCGAGATGGCAGAGGATGAAGTGCTCTCGCTCCGGCCGGTGTCCAGGAATCCGCATGACCTGCGCGGGAATACGGATTTTTATCCGCATGCCACAGCCAATGTGGAGACACGCGGGGAAGCCGATTTCGCTGCGAGAAACATTATTGACGGACTATACACCAACCATGGGCATGGCCCCTGGCCGTACGGAAGCTGGGGGATCGGGACGAAGCAGGATGCTGCGCTCACCGTGGATTTCGGGCGTGAGGTGCACATCGACTCTGTCCGTGTGCTGCTCCGTGCAGACTTCCCGCACGACAGCTGGTGGGAGAGGTGCGTGTTTGTGTTCAGCGACGGCACGCAGGAAACCATGCATCTTGTGAAGTCCGATGCATTCCAGACGCTTGCGGTCGGGAAGAATGTTTCCTGGATCCGTCTGGAGCAGATGAAAAAGGCGGACGATCCGTCTCCGTTCCCGTCGATCCGACAGCTGGAAGTCATCGGGTGTGATCTTTCGTAAACAGTCAGCGCAGGGCAGGTCCCTGCGCTTTTTCAAATCAAGGGAAACGTCTGTTCTGGGCCGTTTGAGAAAACCTGACGGAAAGCAGAGAAGACAAAGAAGCAGAGCATGCAGCCTGGGAACGTGCATGCTCTGCTTCTTTGTCTGTGACGATGAGAGCGTGAATCAGGGAAGAATATGTCCTGCGGCGAGGTACAGGCGGTACCATTCCTCGCGGGTGATCTCAAGATCTGCGGCGGCTGCAATCTCGCGGATGCGCTCTTCGCGCATGGTGCCGGCGATGACCTGCATGCGGGCGGGATGACGGAAGATCCAGGCCGCTGCGATACCGGTTTTGGTGCTGCCGTATTTTTCAGCCAGCTCTTCCAGCACGCGGTTGAGCTCCGGATATTCGGGCGAATCAATGTACGGCCCTTTCTTCCGTCCCGCCTGATAGGGCGACCAGGCCTGAATGGTGATGTCGTTGAGACGGCAGTAGTCCAGAATGCTGTCATCCCGGTCCACGGCGCCGTCGGTTGCCATGTTGGCTTCCAGACCGCTGGAAATCATGGAGGAGAAGGGAAGGCTCAGCTGCAACTGATTGGCAACAAGCGGCTGGCGGACTGCTTTTTTCAGGAGCTGAATCTGGGAGGTTTTATGATTGGAGACGCCGAAGAAGCGGACCTTGCCGCTCTTTTCGAGGCGGTCAAAGGCTTCGGCCACTTCGTCCGGTTCCACAAGCGCGTCGGGGCGGTGGAGGAGCAGGACGTCGAGATAGTCGGTCTCAAGGCGCCTGAGGATCAGGTCGGTCTCGGAGAGAATATAGTCCCTGGAATGGTCGTACATTTTCCCGGGCACAATGCCGAGCTTGGACTGCAGAATGATCTGATCGCGGGAAACGCCGGTCTTCCGGAAGGCTTTGGCAAAGCGGACTTCGCAGGGATCCTCGGGACCGCCGTAAATGTCGGCGTGATCGAAATAGTTGACGCCGACCTCCATGCATGTGTTCAGGAACCGGACAGACTGCTGTTCATCGAGTTCCTTCATGCGCATGCAGCCGAGGACGAGGGCAGGTACCTGCAGTGCTGTACTGCCCAGAGAGATTTGTTTCATCATTCAGTTCTCCTTTCAGATAGGCAGGGTCTTTCGGACAAATGCTGCTGCGTGCAGTATAGTGCGTGCTCTGGGATTCCGCAAGAGATGCACAGGATGGGAGAAAATGAAGAAAGCCCGGGAAGTGCATAGACGCATCCCGGGCTTTCTGCCGGAGACTCCGGACAGCGGCTCTTTTCAGATGTTGTCCCTGTCCGGCTGATTCAGTATCCTGTTTTTCTCATCCTGTTCCCGCTGCTCTTCCACCGCTTCTTCCAGTTCGCGGGCTGTGGCTGCGCGATGCTGGTGGACGGAGAGGGCAAGCTGATGCACGGCCTTGGAAGAATCGCCTTCCGTTTCGCGAAAGGTGGCCAGAGAGATGGCTGTGTCATAGTCATCCTCTCCGCTGACGAGATGACCGTAGGCGTCAATATAGACGGTGGAAAAGGTCATGCTGTCATCCGGGGAGGAAGGCGAGTACAGGGAGAGCGCATCGGAGATTTCTGCATCGCACAGGGACCAGTACCGCTCACAGATTGAATCCACCAGGGCCTTCTGTTCGTCATCCTTTTCAGTGTCTGTGATGTAATCGATGGCGCTGGCTAGAAGAAAGGGCGGGGCAATCCCGGTAAGCGGCAGGTCCTGTGAGAGGCGGTCCATGAGATCCTGAAGGCTTGTTATGTCCATAGGGCCTCGCTTATTTTGCGTTTTTGACCTCGTTCCACAGCGTGGTGTAGACGGGCAGGAAGTTTTCGGGAATGTCGGTGAAGAATTCGCAGCTGGCGATGGTTTCTTCACTCGGGTTCATCACGGGATTGTCGGTATACTCTTCGCCCATCAGCTCAATGGCGGCTGCATTGGGGGAGGAGTACCAGATTTCTTCGCAGTTGCGCTGGGCAATGTCGGGACGGCAGAGGAAGTTGACAAACTTCTCGGCGTTTTCCAGATTGCGGGCATCCTTGATGATGACCATGGGGTCAATCCAGATATTGCTGCCTTCCTTGGGCACAGCATACGCGAGGGCGGGGTTGAGGTCGATGGCATACTGGGCATCGCCGGACCACACGAGGGCGAGGGCGGCTTCGCCGGCAACCATCTTATCCTTGGTTTCATCCACCTGATAGGCTTTGACCACGCCGCTCTTTTTCTGAGCGATCAGGAGGTCGGCAGCTTCACGCAGCTGGCTGAATTCGCGGGTGTTCATGGGATAGCCGAGATACTTGAGGGTAATGCCCATGGAGTCGCGGATGGAGTCGAGCATGAAGACTTCTCCGGCATACTTTTCATCCCAGAGAATGCCCCAGGAATCGACAGGCTCGGTCACCTTTTCGGTGTTGTAGAGGATGCCGACGGTGCCCCACATGTAGGGAATGGAGTGCGCGCCCTTGGGATCGTAAGCCGGATCGCGAAGGGATTCCATAATATACTGGATGTTCGGGATATGATCATAGTTGATCTCTTCAAGCAGCCCCTTGTTGAGCATGCGTTCCACCATGTAGTCGGAGGGGAACACGACGTCGAAAGCGCCGGGGTTGGCTTCGACCTGGACCATCATGTCTTCGTTGGTGGTAAAGCGCATATAGTTGACGCGAATACCGGTTTCCGCTTCAAAATCCTGAAGAACGGACTCGTCAATATAGTCTTCCCAGTTGAACACGTTCACAACGCCGTCAGCGAGGGCAGGCAGAGCGATGACGGGAAGAAGCAGAACGAGAGAGAGGAAAAGGCAGATTGTCTTTTTCATAGAAGAGACCTCCCTAAATAGATGGAATAATTATGTTAATCGCTTTCCTTGGTCCGGCGATTGACAATGAGGAGAAGCACGAGCAGGGCAATGAACATGAGCGCGGAGAGCGCATTCAGGGTGGGCTCAATGCCGCGGCGCGTGGCCGAATAGATGAGGGTCGAAAGATTCTGAACGAGCGGGCTGGTCGTAAAATAGGAAATGGTGAAGTCATCCAGAGACAGCGTGAAGGCGAGCATGGCGCCGGTGACAATGCCCTGGCGGCATTCGGGAATCAGGACATGCAGCAGCGCGTAGCCGGGCGTAGCCCCGAGGTCCAGTGCCGCCTCATAGGTATGCTTGTTCATCTGCTTGAGCTTGGGCATGACCGAGAGGATGACATAGGGGGTGTCAAACGTGATGTGTGCCAGGAGCATCGTGAAGTAGCCGCGGTCCACCTTGGTGAAGATGAACAGGAGCATCAGGGAGATACCGGTCACGATATCCGGCATGGTGTTGGGCAGGTTGGTCAGGGTCATCATGATGGACTGCTGACGCTTTTTCATCGAGTAAATGCCGATGGCAGCGAGCGTTCCGAGGATCGTGGAGACGATCATGGCGATGACGGCCACGGTGATGGTCACCTGCAGGGCGTTCATGATGGACGCGCTCCTGAAGAGTTCCTGATACCAGTGAAAGGAGAAGCCCTCCCATTTTGCACGGGACTTGCCGGCGTTAAAGGACTGGACAATGAGCACAATGATGGGCACATAGAGGAAGACCAGAATGATCCCCAGGTAGAAACGCTTGAAAAATCTAGAAATCCGGCTCACACAATACCACTCCCTTCGCCGTTGGGATCTGCCTTGCGCAGGATGGAGAGGGAAATCAGGATCAGCAGCATCATGATCAGGCTCAGCGCGCTGCCGCCGTTCCAGTTGCCTTCGGTGAGAAACTTGCTCTCAATGAGGTCGCCAAACATCATGGTGTTGCCGCCGCCGAGAACGCGGGGGATAAAGAAGGTGGTGACACTGGGCATAAACACCATGGTGATGCCGGAAATGACACCGGGCAGCGAGAGCGGCATGGTGACCTTGGTCAGGGTCCGCATGGGTGAGCAGCCCAGATCGGCTGCAGCTTCATGCAGGGAGGGGTTCTGCTTGGAAAGGGATGTATAGATGGGGAAGACCATGAAGGGCAGGTAGTTGTAGACCATACCGAGGAGCACCGCGCCGGAATTGTACATCAGGCGGACGCTCTTGAAACCCATGGCCTTGAGCATCATATTGATCAGGCCGTTGTCTTCCAGAAGGCTCATCCAGGCGATGGTGCGCAGGAGGAAGTTCATCCACATGGGGATGACAAAGAGGACAACGATGGATGCACCCAGCTTCATCTGGCGGTCCGCCATAAAGAGGGCAGCCGGGTAGCCGAGAAGCAGGGAAATGACGGTGCAGAGGAAGGCCATCCACAGGGAGTAGACGAGGGTGTCGACGTTGACCGTGCCCCGCGGAATTGAGGCGGCATACTCTTCACCGACCAGCTTTTTCATCTCGGAATTGCTGTCCCAGAAGGTGCGGAAATTGTCGAGCGTGAAATTGCCGGCGGTATCGGTGAAGGCATAGTAGGCGATGAGAATGCAGGGAAGAATGGTAAACAGGATCATCCACATCGTATAGGGCGCGGAGAAGAGCGAACGCTTGATGCCGTGATTGCGGCGAATGGAAAGACCCACCAGTGCGATAAACACGGCCAGGCCCAGTCCCATCACGGCGTAAGCCCACCATGGCAGGGAGACGTTATACCGCATGCTCAGCCGCCTCCCTCTTCGGGGTATCCATGGGGCGCATGATGTGGATGTTGAAGGGCACAATCGAGAGACCGACGCGGCTGCCCTGCGGCTGCATGGAGGTGGAGTGCACCTTAAAGGTGAATTCTCCGCAGTCGATGATCATCTCATAGTGCACGCCCTTGAAGAGGACGGAACGGATGGTGCCGACGAGCTGGCCGACATCCTCGCCCACGACTGTGATATCCTCGGGACGGACGACAACATCCACGGGCACATTCTCACCGAAACCGAAGTCGACGCAGGGGAACTCGCGGCCGGCAAAGGCGACAAGTTCATCGCGGACCATGGTGCCGCGGAAGATGTTGCTCTCCCCGATAAAGTCGGCGACGAATGCGTTGGCGGGTTCATCATAGATGTGCTTGGGATCGCCGATCTGCAGGATGTGACCGTCCCGCATGACGACGATCGTGTCACTCATGGTGAGCGCTTCCTCCTGGTCATGGGTGACATAGAGGAAGGTAATGCCCAGGCGCTGCTGCATGCTCTTGAGTTCCAGCTGCATTTCTTTGCGCAGCTTCAGGTCCAGAGCACCGAGCGGTTCGTCCAGGAGCAGGACTTCCGGCTCGTTGACAAGGCTTCGGGCGATGGCAATGCGCTGCTGCTGGCCGCCGGAGAGGGCGTCAACATGGCGCTTCTCATAACCGGTCAGGTTGACCAGCTCCAGCATGCTCTGCACGCGGCGCTTGATCTCATCCTTGGGCATCTTTTTGAGCTTGAGGCCGAAGGCGATATTGTCAAACACGTTCAGGTGCGGGAAGAGGGCATACTTTTGGAAAACCGTGTTCACACGGCGCTTGTAGGGAGGAATATCGAGGATATCCTTGCCCTCAAAGAGGAGCTTGCCGCTCGAGGGTGTCTCGAAACCGGCAATGATGCGCAGTGTTGTGGTTTTTCCGCAGCCGGAAGGGCCGAGCAGAGTAACGAATTCTTTCTTGCGGATATACAGGTTGATGTCATCCAGGACGGTGACACCGTCATAATCCTTGCTGATATGCTGGAGGTCGATAAGGTGTTCCTGCTCGATCATTTGTGATCTACTTCCTTTCCTTGATCTGCGCCTCAGAAGCTGGGCGGAGTGGAGATCCAGAGTACGCGTGCGGTGGTTTTACCGGCGTTTTTCAGGGAATGTTCAGTGGAAGGGTGAATGCAGAAGCTCCAGCCGGTCCGAAGACGGGTACGCTCGCTGCCTGTGACGAGATAGACTGCGCCGGAGAGGACATAGCCGAATTCTTCACCTTCACTCGGGGACATGGCATAACTCTCGCCGTCGGGTCCGAGTTCGATGAGGATGGGTTCCATGCTGTTTTTCTGCGCATCCGGGACGAGCCAGGTAATGGATCCCTTCAGCGTCTCATCGTCCTTTTTTTCAAACATGTCCTGAGGAGAAAAGACCGTTTTCTCATCCGTCTTTTTGCTGAAAAAATCGGAGAGCGATGAGCCGAGGCATTCGAGCATGTCGGTGAGCGTAGCAATGGAAGGAGAGGCAAGATTGCGCTCGACCTGGGAGATGAACCCTTTGCTCAGTTCACAGCGGTCAGCCAGTTCTTCCTGGGTCAGGCCGCGCTGCAGGCGCAGGGAATGGAGCGATTTTCCGATATCCATGACATGAGACACCTCCATCAGATCTTTGTTTGACATCATTAAACTGCAATTTCAGCAGGAGAGAATTTCCGAACGTTACAAAGTTGTAACCAAATGAGGTAAATCCTCTGAAAACGCTGAATTTCCATGGGATTCCGGGGATAAATGTGCCAGGAATGACAAGGCTGCATGTTTTATGATGCAATCTGCACCTTTTGTTTAGCAAAACTAAACTCAAAATGCAGACGATATTAAACCACAATCCTGTGCGCTTGTCAATGGATAATTCAAGTTTATTATATGTCTCTCTGAAAACCCTGCAGAAGCATGGAAAAAGGGCGTGTGCAGCGCATTTTGTCGTTGCATTGGTGCTTTTTTTCCTATATAATAAGTGAAACCGATGCGGAACAGGAGCAGGATGAAATCTCCCAAGAGAGCCGGGGCAGGTGCGAGCCCGGTGAGAGGAAATCCTGCGGTGGGGTTCCAAGGGCGCGGGGGAAAGGCAGCGAGTATCCCGCGACGCATGCCCGCGTGAAAAGGCCAGAGTGGAACACATCTGTGTTCAATTGGGGTGGCACCGCAGGCACACTGTCCCCAGAAAAGGGAAGGTGCTTTTTTTATTTCTCCGTCCCTGAAACCAGTGCGTCATATGAGTCAAATGAGTTGGAGGGAATGTATCATGTCTGAAATGCAACAGCCGGCAGCGGAAAAGAAACAGGTCATTTTTTCGGGTATCCAGCCTTCCGGTACGCTGACCCTGGGCAATTACATCGGGGCTCTGCGCAATTTTGTGAAACTGCAGAATGATTACGACTGCATCTACTGCATTGTGGATGAGCACGCCATCACCGTGCGCCAGAACCCTGCGGACCTTCGCAGACGGTGCCTGGAGCTTGCCGCAATCTATATCGCATCCGGTCTGGACCCCCAGAAGAATCTGATCTACTGCCAGAGCCATGTCAGCGCACATGCCGAGCTGGCATGGATTCTCAACTGCTTCACCTATATGGGTGAACTGAACCGCATGACGCAGTTCAAGGCCAAGAGTGCCGCGCATGCCGACAACATCAATGCCGGTCTGTTTACCTATCCTGTCCTGATGGCAGCGGACATTCTGCTCTATCAGACCAACCTGGTGCCCGTCGGTGTGGACCAGAAGCAGCACCTGGAACTGTGCCGCGATATCGCCCAGCGCTTTAACGGTGTGTACGGAAACGTTTTCACGATCCCCGAGGGCTATATTCCCAAGGTCGGCGCAAAGATCATGAGTCTGCAGGAGCCGGAAAAGAAGATGTCCAAGTCGGATCCGGAGGAGACCTACATCGCACTGCTGGATGATCCGGACACCATCCGCCGGAAAATCAAGCGCGCGGTCACGGACTCGGACGGAGAGATCCGTTATGATCCGGAAACCAAGCCGGGCGTGAGCAATCTGCTCTCCATCATGAGCGCTCTGGGAGCCGGCGATATCGAGACCATCGTAGCCGACATGCAGGGCAAGGGATACGGGGAACTCAAGAACAGGACAACGGAATGTGTGATTAATGCGCTGACACCGCTGCAGAGCGAATTCAAACGCCTGATTGCAGACAAGGGTTATCTGCAGGGCGTGATCGATGAGAACGCTCAGAAAGCAGCCTATCTTGCCAACAAGACGCTGCGCAAGGTGCAGAAAAAGATCGGGTATGCACCGCGCGGATAAAGCACATAAGCCGGATGATTTCCGGCTTTTTTCGTGAAAAGAACATGAAGAAAACAACAGCAAAAGAACAAGAAGAAAACACCCATTTTCGTCTGTTCCGTGTTATGATGAAAAAACCAATGGAATGACTGTTTAGGAGGAAAAATAATGAATATCACCTTTATGCCCGGCTGCCTGAAAGGGCGGATGGATGCACCTGCGTCCAAGTCGGAAGCCCACCGGCGCATGATATGTGCCGGGCTGACAAAGGGAGACACAGTCATTGAACAGTTTATGACATCCGAAGACACCCAGGCGACTGCGAACTGCCTGCGCGCGCTGGGCACTGCGGTCGAACTTGAGGGGAAAACCATGAAGATCCGGGGCTTTGCGGTCAAGCCGGAGCTTCTGCCGGTATTCGACTGCGGCGAAAGCGGTTCCACACTTCGCTTTTTTGTTCCGCTGGCGCTGACGCTCTGTCACGGCGGCATTTTCCGCATGCATGGAAGACTGGGACAGCGTCCGATGGAAGTCTACAGGGATCTCTTTGTGCCCCGCGGTGTTACCTGGCGCATGGCAGAAGGTGCAGACGGTGCGGCGGAACTCATGGTGAGCGGAAAAATCCGCAACGGTGAGTATGTCCTTCCGGGCAATGTCTCCAGCCAGTTTGTTTCCGGCCTCCTTTTTGCACTTCCTCTGCTGGAAGGCGATTCTACGCTCACTGTTCTTCCTCCGGTGGAATCGGCCGGCTACATCCGCATGACGGTGCAGGCGATCCGGGAAAGCGGCGTGGAGATCGAAGAAGTGGCGCCGTATTCCTGGATGATTCCGGGCCTTCAGACCTACCATGCGAAAAGCTCTGAGATGCAGGGCGACTGGAGCCAGGCTGCCGTGCTGCTGTGTGCGGATGCGCTGGGCAGTGAAGTCGAGATTGGCGGGCTGAACAGGGATTCCCTGCAGGGTGATGCTGCCGTGCTGGAACTGCTGGAAAAGATGGGCTGCACGGTGGTGCACGGTGAGCACGGGATTTCCGTGAAGGCTTCCGAGCGTCATGCCATTGATGTCAATATGAATGATTATCCGGATATCGCCCCGATGCTGGCGCTGGTCTGCCAGCTCTCCGAGGGGACGAGTGTGCTGCGCAGCTGTGGACGACTGCGCATTAAGGAATGTGACCGCCTTGCAGGCACGGTGAGCATTCTTAATGCCCTGGGTGGAAATGCCCAGGAAGACGGGGATGACATGATCATCCACGGCGTGAAGGCATTGACGGGTTCCGGCGAGGTGGATACCTTCCACGATCACCGCATGGTGATGCTGGCGAGTGTCGCTGCACTCTGCGCGGCAGGACCTGTACAGGTGACAGGCGCTGAGGCACTGGACAAATCCTGGCCGGCGTATCTGGAAACCTATCGCAGTCTGGGCGGTACCGCAAAATGAGCAGTATGTTTGGGAATTGCCTGAAACTCTCTCTTTTCGGGCAGAGTCATGGAGCAGGCATCGGCATTGTCCTGGACGGGTTTCCCGCCGGCATGCTGATCGATATGGACCGACTGATGGCGGAAATGAACAGGCGCCGTCCCGGGCAGAACCGGATGACGACGCAGCGCCAGGAAGCGGATGTACCGGAGTTTATCTCCGGGGTGCTGAACGGAAGAACGACCGGCCAGCCGATCTGTGCTGTGATCCGCAATACCGGCATGCATTCTGCGGATTATGGGGACGGCGTGGATGTCCTGCGTCCGGCGCACGCCGATTACACAGGGCATGTCCGGTATTTCGGATGGGAGGACTGGCGGGGCGGTGGCAGTTTTTCGGGCCGCCTGACCGCACCGATCGTCCTGGCCGGCGCACTGTGCAGCCAGTATCTGGAAGAGCAGGGAGTCCGGATTGAGAGTCACATCTGCCGGATCGGGAAGGTCCGGGATACACTCTTTGAGGAACTGCCGGAAGACGCGGACACATCTCAGTTAAAGCGGATGGACCTGCCGACGCTCTCGAAGGAGGCAGGGGAAGCCATGCGCCGCGAAATTCTGGAGGCTGCTGAAGCGCAGGATTCCATCGGCGGTGAAGTGGAGTGCCGAATTCTGGGACTGCCCGCGGGGCTGGGCAGCCCGTTCTTTGACAGTGTGGAGAGCGTACTGTCGCATCTGTTCTTTTCGATCCCTGCCGTCAAAGGTGTTGAATTCGGCAGCGGATTCGCACTGAGCGGCATGCGGGGATCTGAGGCGAATGACGCGTTCTGCATGGAAAACGGCAAAGTGGTTACACGAACCAATCATGCAGGAGGCATTAACGGGGGAATTACCAACGGCATGCCTGTGATCTGCCGGCTGGCTGTGCGTCCAACGCCGTCCATAGCAAGAACGCAGGCATCGGTTTCTCTGAAACGCATGCAGAATGAAGAGCTTGCGATTCATGGCCGGCATGATCCATGCATTCTCCCGCGCGTCACGCCCGTCGTGGAAAGCATAGCTGCCATTGGTGTGCTGGATCTGTGGAAAGAGAGAAAAGCATGTCTCTCCGTTCAGCCTGGACAGGATGAAGTATGAGACAAATCAGAAAGTGATAATTTTGTTTCAAAAAAGTGCTTGACAGAAATTGGGAACGGTGATATTATGCAGAAGCTGTCAGGACGAAAGCCTGACAGGACGGGCCCGTAGCTCAGCTGGATAGAGTGTTTGACTACGAATCAAAAGGTCGTGAGTTCGAATCTCGCCGGGCTCATTCAAAGGAGACTTCGTAAGAGGTCTCCTTTTTCCTTATATTCCAAGGGTTTCAAGAGAATATGCGATGCCAGAACCTGATGGGCCACTTAACCGGATTCGACATGTAGCAAACGGATTTGTATGTGGTTTAACGTATTTTTAATGGAACAGGGGTTCAATTAGGGGTTCAAAAAGGGGTTCAAAAATCGGGAGTCGGCGGATGCCAGATCAGACATCTTTATTGAAATCTGAAGTTACATCACCCGAAAGAGAAATTGTCTGAGCTAAATATGTCCTGAATTTGTCAGCATCAGAAGTTTCCTGCTCTTGAGTCAGCTTAGCGTATACTCTCATAATAAGTACAGCATCTGCATGTCCCATCCAGGCCTGAAGCGTTTTAATCGGGACCCCTGCAAAATAAGCCTGAGTACAGAAATCCACACGGAAATCATGGCAGCGTATTGTTATGTTCTGCCAGGGAGGTAACATCTTTCCTTCCGCAAGTAGAGCTTTATGCTCTCGAGTTTTACCATACCACCGTTTATGGCATCCATTAATCTTTGTTTCCAAAAATGTACGCCATGACTCGAACTTCCTTTCAAAAGCGGAAAGGCTCATCAATTCTCCGTGTTCCTTGGTACACAGCAGACCGTGATGGCCACAGAGTGCATCTTCCAGCGGCGGAGCCAGCGGAATGACACGGCGGGCGTTTTCGGTTTTTCCCTCGGTAAGCACTGCATGGTTTCCCTCACGAAAAGAAACAGCTTCTCGGACAGTAAGGGTGTGGTGTTCGAAATCCACATCTCGATCTACATCAAGGGCTAGAACCTCCCCGCGGCGAAGCCCCGCAAGCATCATGGTCACTGCAGCTAAACCGAAATCGTGCTCATGACAGGTAGAAAAAACCAAATTGCGTTCCCATGTTTCAAGAGGTCGATGTCCCTCACATTTTTTCCCTTTCGGACGTATCACGCTGTCAACAGGATTGCGAAGTATAACACCTTCGGCGTAAGCACTTTTGAATACACCACGTATTGTCGTCATAAATTTGTTGATGTATGAAGTGGAATAAACCGACAGATGATTGCAAAAACTCTGTATGTCAGTAGCATTGATGTCTTTTATAGCTTTATGAGGGAGAAAGTCAGCAAAGGATTCCATCATATTGAGGTATTGCTTTTGTTGAGGGGCCCCTGCTTGTGCGCGATACACATGGACCCAGTTTAAAGCGTATTCGCGAAAACCAATACCTTCTGCTTGATGAATAAGGCCTGATTTCTCTGCCTGAATCCAGGCATCCCGCTTTTTCATCGCCTCCACTAAGGTGTGACCATAGAACTGCTTGTCTCCGTATTTACACTTATAACGACCATCGTCTCGTTTGGTATATTTTATTTTGGGCATTCTCTTTCTCCTTTAAGATTGCCCCACACTCTATCTGCTGATTCAGTTTTCAAGGTGCATGATTCCGCAGACTAGAAGAGATAGATGAAGAATCATATGATTACATCAGGAGCAATTATGGAATCAGGCACCCGTACTTTGTAATAAACCGAATCAAGGAGTGCGGAAAGTATTCATACAATACGGATACCGACCAATTTTCTGAGACTTTTACAACCACTGGCGACAATGTTTTCATGGATCTAGATGAATTATGCAGTAGACCAGTCATTTCAGAAGTATGCGCGACTAAATCTGTTACAGATTCCAGGCCAGCAGCGATGGAGAAACTTGTTCGTGAACTGATCAGTGACCGATTGCTGACACTAAGCCGTTATATAACTATGGATTCATCAACAAGGATGATTTTAATAGACCAGACATCCTTGTCAGCAGATGGATACCAGATAGTAACTCATTAATATGGGTGGGTCAATTCAAAGTGTAAGAATCAAGATTAACGCATAGAATTGACCCACCTTAGTAAGCTACTATGCATGTACTAAGGTGGGTCAATTTTCAATGAAAAAGTGGGTCAATTCTACTTGACAATCAACACCGGTCTGGCCCACAGGCAGAGCGGAAGCGCGATCACAACGGAAATGGTCAGCGTGGAAAGGACCAGCTGCCTGGCCGATTCATTAGCCTCCCCCAGTTCCTTCCGCCCCAGATACTGAGCACACACGATAGATCCACCGGTTGCCATGGCATTAAACACCAGGATCAGCAGATTATTGATAGAATCCACCAGTGCCACAGCAGAGATGGCTTCCGCTCCCACATTGCTGACCATCATGGTATCTGCCATGCCCATGAGGGAATTCAGGATCTGCTCCAGCATCAGGGGAATGATCAGCGCAAAGACCTGCTTCCGGGTGAACATCCTGCGCTGATCCTCTGTTTGAATCTTTTCTGACATTGCTTTTCCTTTCAGCAATTTCAGCGCTTTCTGCTGCTGAGTCCTTATTTCGCCTTTTTATTCAGCCACTTAGTGCCAAGGAAGCGGTGCAGATACAGACCGCCCCGTACAGCCCAATCCAGATACATGGCTAACCACACATTCATGATGCCCAGCTGCGGGAACATCCATCCGAAAAGATAACTGCCACCCAAACGGCAGCCCCACATGGAGGCAAAGGAGACCACCATGGTAAAGCGCACATCTCCGGCAGACTTGATCACATTGGAAACAGTAAAACCCAATGGCCAAATCAAAGCACACACCAAGGAATGAGTCCTCAGCATGGTCACAGCCAACCTCAATGTTTCTGGAGACAGATTGTACAATCCTGCCAACTGTGCAGCAAAAACCGCGGAAACAGCACATGCGATACCCTGAACAACATAGACCAGCTTCAGCAAATATGTTGCATAATCACGGGCCTCCTGCTTTTCATCTGCACCTATGCAGCGGCCGATAATCGTAATCATTGCAATACCCACGCCTGCACCGGGCATGTGCAGCACTTCTGCAATAGCCAGAGATACTGCGTTAGCCGCAATAGCAGCTGTGCCATAGCTGGTCACAACACTTTGCACCAGGAGTCTGCCAACATAGAACAGACTGCTCTCCACACTGGTCGGAACAGCATATTGAAGTATGGAGCCAGTAGTCTGGGCATTGAGCCGCCACTGATATACCGGCTTCAGGTTCAGCATGTCATCCACCTTATATAGCCGGGCAAACAGAACCAGACTGATAATCGCCCTGGACAGCAGGGAAGCAAGGCCAGCACCGATAACGCCCCAATGGAACACAAAAATGAATAAGGCATTTAAAGCAATATTCAGCACGTTCATAACGGCAGAATTTTTAAAGGACACTTTCGTAAAGCCAAGTACCCGCATGATAGCCGCACTGCTGCAGAACAGAGCCACAAAAGGATAACCAATAGCTGTCAAAGTAAAGTACTGCTTGGCATAGTTCATTACATCCGGCTCCAGGACCCTGTACAGAGCACGAAGGATCTGGGCCTGTAAAATTAGGCACACTGCCATAAACAGAAAGCCTGCTGCACCCACGATAGCCGTGAGATGCTGAGCCCCATTACGCGCGTCCTCAACTTTTTTCCTGCCGATATACTGAGAGCATACAATAGCACCACCAGTGGCTAATGCTGTCAGCACACTATTGATTAGCTGATTGATAAAATCCACCAGTGAAATAGCAGAAATCGCGTTTTCTCCGATACCGCTGACCATCACCACATCGAACATACCGATAGCGGCCATGAACAACTGCTCCAGGATCAGAGGAAAAATAATATCATATACCTGTTTTTTACTGAAAGTCTTCCACTGCATGCTTACTTCACAAAGCGGCTAAGTACCGCCATCGCCTTTCTGTCTGCCTCTTTCGGATCTGTCATATATTTCCCGGCAGATGTTTCCAGCATCAGCGGCCCCTTGAACCCATGCTGTTCCAGCGTCTGCATCATATCTGCCAGGGGGGAGCCGCCATCACCCCAAGCCTGATGCATCCCATCAACAAAGTGAAGAGCTATTATTTTTTCTCCGAAGACTTGGAACCACTCTTCCAGCCGTTCCCCATTGTAGGATACAGCCCCTGTATCTGGCATAATGCGCAGACTCGGATGATTGATTTCATCCGCCATCCGTTTGATATCTGACAGAGTCACTCCCACGGTAGTTTCCAGACTTTTCAAGCTCTCCAATGCAAGGTAAACCCCATTCTCCCGGCAAACATCACACAGACGATACAGCATATCCGCGCAGCGCTTGAAGGCCTCTTCCCGGTCCATATCCCGGTAACCCCAGCCCGTATTGATTCCTACACTGGGACTTCCGCACTCTGCTGCTGCCCGGATCCCATTGGCAAAATACTGAAACGCTCTTTCCCGGTGTTCCGGTTCTGTAACACCAACCTGATAGCGATAATTGGTGCTGGTTGCCAGAAAGCCAGTAATCTTTAAATTACGATGTTCTGCACCCTTTCGGATATAGGACGTATCCTGCCAGCCCTTCCAGTCACAGTCAAAATGAGGAGGACCGCCCCAGATCGAAATGCTTTCAAAGCCAAGTTCCTGCATGGCATCAAGGAAATACTCAAAGGAATGCCATTTATAGATCAGATTCATGCCGGCAATCTGATCATGCCGCAGTTTCATATCCATCTTATCTCCTCACCCCCGCAGGAAACTGATTTGTTCCGCTGTGCTCTCGTCCCACAACCAGGGCTTCTGCATGTAACTGCGGACCATGCAGCCACAATTCAATTCTCCCTGATAGTTCCTTTGCTCCAGGGTATCCAGCAGATCCCCCATGTTGAGGTAGCCGTCCCCCCAGGCATGTCTTCCCCCGTCAAACAGGGTATTCGTCAGATTGATCTGAACAAGTTTTTCCCCAAGGCCGTCCAGCCACTGATCAAGCGTCTCCCCGAAGGCATAGAAAAAAGCCGTTTCTGCTGTACAGCAGGGGGCATCTTCTCCCAGGGCGGCGACCATTTCCTGCATATCTGTCAGGGAACGGATCAGATTCGTGGCATCTCCCGTCCGATTGACCACGGACAATTTCAGCCCGAATTCTTCCGCCCTATGCTTCTCCCTTGCCAGGTCCTCAAGCATTCTGTTTTTTCTGCTCTCTATAGAATCATCCAGGCAGTAACCATTGGCCTGCAGATGGACCAGCTCCACACCCAGCTCCGCCGCATAGGCATAGCAGCGATCGAAATAGGCACGGGACTTTCCGTCTGCCTCCCGAATCAAGCCCAGGGAATACCGCATGGAGGACGTCTCTATCATAAAGGATGCACAGCGCAATCCCGCATCGGATATCTGACTTTTCATGTCCGCCCCTTCATCCTTGCGGTAGGCATCTATCCAGACATGAGGCGTTCCGCCAAAGAGATGGACAGCACCAAAGCCAAGCCGTTTTTGATTCAGCAAAAAATGCTCCATGGTGTAAAAACGATAATGTTCATTGCAATTGCCGAACCGACTCATGCTGATCTTTTCCATGTTTCCTCCTGCTGTAAAAATGGAGGATGCCGCGGAAAGCAGCATCCTCCGTGTGTACATTATTCGACTGGGATGCCCCAGTCAAGCAGCAATTACTTGCCCAGGATGTTCAGGGTGCTGAACTGATCCAGAACGCTGGGATCGTCCAGAGCCATGATAGCTTCGGTCTCATAGCCGGTGAAGGTGCCATCGGCCTTGATCTGGGTCAGCCATTCATCAGCCAGGGCAACCAGCTCATCAGAGCCCTTGGGGAAGGCCAGGGAAGCGCCGGGATCGCGTTCCACGGGGATGTCGAAGGCCAGGTTGTAATCGATCATCAGCTCGGGGTTAGCCTTGCAGATCAGGATAGCATACTTCTCGTTGAAGATGCCAGCGTCAGCCTTCTTGTTGGCAATGGCCAGAACCTGGTCGGGGTTGGAGTCCAGCAGCATGACTTCAGCTTCGGGATAGTGCTCGCTGAAGGTCACGACGGTGGAGGAACCCTGCAGGCCGGAAACGAGAGCGCCCTTCAGCATGTTTTCGGGCTTGAAGATCTCGTCGTCCTTCCGGTCAACACGGATCACAACGGTCTGCAGAGAACGGTGATAGGGAATGGAGAAATCCATGTTCTCACGACGCTCGGCAGTGGCGGCCAGAGAGGGAGCGATATCGCACTGATCAGCCTGCAGGGCAGCCAGCACGCCAGGGAAGGTCATGTCCTGAATATCGACCTTGATTTCCACGCCGAGCTTCTGGGACAGGAAATCAGCGAAACCATACATCATGGAAACTTCGAAGCCGGCCAGAGTGTCTTCACCATCCTTGATGGTGTGGAAGCGCCACGGCGGAGCCTGGCAGTTCAGAGCGGCAGTCATCTTGCCGGTCTCCAGAATGCGGGTCAGGACGGCGCAGTGTTCATCGGCCATGGCGGTGCAGCTGAACAGAACGATCATCAGCGCAAGGGTCAGGGCGAGAACGGTAGACAGGGTCTTTTTCATAGTGGGATCCCCTTTCTTAATATGATCAAAGGACCTTTGACAGGAAGTCCTTTGTCCTCTCATTGACCGGGTGATTGAAGAGTTCCTCAGGGGTATTCTGCTCCAGGATAACACCCTGATCCAGGAACAGGACACGGTCAGCCACTGCTTTGGCAAAGCCGATCTCGTGAGTCACACAGACCATAGTCATGCCATCCCGTGCCAGTTCCTTCATCAGATCCAGCACCTCACCCACCATTTCAGGGTCCAGAGCGGAAGTCGGCTCGTCAAACAGCATGACATCCGGATTCATGGCAAGGGATCTTGCAATAGCCACACGCTGCTTCTGACCGCCGGAAAGCTGATTGGGGAACTGCTTGGCCTTCTCAGAAAGGCCGACCCGGGCCAGCAGCTTTTCTGCCAGGGCATAAGCCTGCTCCTTTTTCATCTTCTTGACCTTGATGGGAGCCAGGGCGATATTGTCCAGCACATTCTTGTTATCAAACAGATTGAAATGCTGGAATACCATGCCGATCTTTTCCCGGTGCTTGTCCAGGTCCACCTTCTTATCCATGAGGTCATCGCCCTCAAAGAAAATGTGGCCGCCGCTGGGCTGCTCCAGAAAGTTCAGGCAACGGATAAAGGTACTCTTGCCGCCGCCGGAAGGGCCGATAATACAAACGACCTCTTCCTTGCGGATATCCACATCCACACCCTTCAGCACTTCATGCTTACCATAGGATTTGTGGAGATCCTTTACACTGATGATCACTTCATCACGCACTGTATCTCAGCCTCCTTTCCAGATAGTTGACACCCTTCTCCAGCAACGTGCAGATCACAAAGTACATCACTGCTGCTATAATCAGGGGTTCAAAAGCCAGGTAGGTGTTGGAACGAACAGTATTGGCGTTGTACATCAGCTCGTGCATGCCGATAACAGACATCATGGAGGTGTTCTTGATCAGGATAACGAACTGGTTGCACAGGGAGGGCAGGATGCTCTTGATAGCCTGCGGGATCACGATCTCCATCAGGCCCTGCCAATAAGTCATGCCCAGGCTCCGGCAGGCCTCCATCTGGCCTTTGTCAATGGACTCAATACCACCGCGAACGGTCTCCGCGATGTAGGCACTGGCGTTCACCGTCATGGCCACCACCGAGGCCTGGAACTGGGTCATATTGAAGGACAGAGAGTAATAAATGATGTAGATCTGAATCAGCATGGGAGTACCGCGGATAAAGCTGATATACAGCTTGATGATCCCCTTGATCACCGAGTTTTTGGACATCCTGAGCACACCCAGAATAATACCGACAATGATACTGGTGATCACGGATACCGCAGCGATCTGCAGGGTCATGTTGAGACCGTTCCAGTAGATGATGCTGTACTTTTCCCAGATGGATACGAGTTTTAAGGTGCCCATTTTTTCTCCTCTCCTGATCAGAATTCGCCGTCATCCACCCAGTCTTCGCCAGGCAGAGGGCAAACAACGAAATCCTTTTCACGGGTGTAGTGCTCGTACCAGAAGTAGAATACTTCCTTGCCGGGTTCCGCCGTCAGGGAATGGTCATAGCCGGCGGGAACATAGCTCCAGTCACCGCCTTTATGGTGCACCACGGGAGCATCCTCCACGGAAAGGTTGAAATCGGCATTGCCCAGGCAGTAGTTCCACTGTTCCACCTTGGGATGGCCCTTCTCCACCGTGCCCTCGCCGTTGGCCCGAACGATGCCCAGCATGATGCGGCCCAGCTGCTGGGGGCTCAGGATCCACCAGGAATCGGTGTGGGGACCCTTGCAATCCTGATCATAAATCACACAATCGCTCATCAGCACGAAGAAGGGCAGGCGCACGTGGGAAGCATTGAAGACCTTCCAGTCCCACTGGTTCATCTCCACCACGCTGATGATGAATTCCATATCATCAATAGCGGTAATGGTGTAGGGTTCCTTATCAAAATTGGCAGCATAGACAGCTACCTCAGTGATGTTGAACAGATGCTTCTCGCTGGAAATATAACCCTTACCCTTGCCAAACATCAGCAGCACGGTCTCTTTTGCATGCAGCTCCGGCTGAACACTGCAGCCTGCCTTCAGGAAGCACTTGTAATTCCGAATGCCTCCATCATAAGTTCCAGCCAGCAGCTCTTCTTTGTAAAATCCATTGGCATCATAAGCCGGCTTGATATCATCGTTATATACGGCATAAACCTTCTGCATATTCTTCTTCCCCCTTACTGATTCCGGAAACGCTTCGCCAGGGGCTTGATCAGGAAGTCCTTTTCCCGTACGAAGTGTTCATACCATACATAATAGGCTTCCTTGCCCGGTTCAGATACAAGGCTATGATCCTTGCCTGCCACTACATAACTCCAGTCGCCTGCCACAGTAGACACAGTCTCATCTTCCACAGACAGATTGAAGTCAGAATTGCCCACACAATAGTTCCACTGAGCAACGCAGGGATGTCCCTTTTCCCGGGTACCGTCACCGGTGGCCTTCACAGCACCGATCAGAATCCGGCCCAACTGACAGGGACGCAGCACGGTATAGGAATCCGTTTGGGGACCCTTGCAGTCCTGATCATAGATTACACATTTGCTGATAGTACGGAACAGAGGCAGCCGAGCATGGGAGCCATTATAAACCTGCCAGTCCCACTCGTTCATATCCACAACGCTGAAGATAAACTCCATATCGTCAATAGCATGGACCACATAGGGGGTCTTGTCAAAATTGGGGAAATAGAATGCCAGCTCAGTCACATTCCATGCGCCGGTAGCGTCCGTCACATAAGCACGACCCTTGCCGAACATTAGTACCACTACTTTATCCGCATACATTTCCGGACTGTAGGTGCAACCAGCTTTCAGGTTGCAGCGGAAATTCCGGATGCCTCCTTCATAGGTCCCGGCCAGAAGTTCATAACGAGAAAGACCATTCTCATCATAGGGAATTTCGACAGGCCTTCTGTCAAGTGCAATAGCCATTCCGTATATCCTCCCCAATTGATTGATTTAATATTTTCCCTTGAATACTCTTCTCAGGCAACGGAGTCATCAACTCCGTTCTCCGCTTAATGAGTGATCCTATTCCTGCCTTCAGTTCCGTCAATCCATACTAATTCGTCATGCCTGAGAACAATATAGGTATCCCTTCACAGCAGTTTCAGATAATCCTTTGTCTCCAGAAAATTTCTGACCTGTTCGTTCCAGTGTTGAACTATTTCTTTCCGATAGCTTTTGACGACAGTCGGCTCGACTCTATAACAAACGCGATCCGGTGGAGGCTGGGTCAGGTCAAAAATCTCCATGTCATAATCATTCTGCAGTCGTCTTGCCATCGATTCCGTCATCACAGACCAGGATCGATGGTTTTTCATGTAATTGACAGCCATGCAGGGTGCATTCGTCGCAAACGCATGATTCTGCGCCCCTCTGCCCCAGTGATCGATCCAGTTTCCCATTGCCGCCTCTGTCCAATTAAACTGAACAAAACGGTTGAAATTCAGTTCCTGAGGATCCAACAGGCTTCCGGGTTCAAATATTCCCTTAGACGCACAAACTACCATCCGCTCAGAATAGAGCGGAATGATCTTCAAACCATCCATTTTCTTAAAGTAAACTACATAGCCTACATCCAACTGGCCGCTTGCCAGCATGGGATAGATTCGATCAATATCCCCGAGCCGATACTCCACCCGGACTTTTTGCCCTTTACTGCTGGGCTGGTCCAACAGCTCGTCAAACAAATAACATGCCACACTCTCCGGCGAGCCGATCCTCAGAGTTGATACCTTCGTATCATTTTTAAACCGAACAATCTCCTGGTGAATATTCCTGCTCTTCTCAGCAATCAGCAGAAAATCCTGGCCATCCCGGGTGAGCTCGCAATGGCCCTGTCCTCGACTTCGATCAATCAGCCGGCAATCCAGTTTATCCTCCAAAAGCTTCAGCCGATAGCTGACAGTGGACTGGGAAATGAACAGAAGTTTTGCTGCTTCTGAAATGCTTGCAGTCTGCACAACTGCCAGGAACACTTCGATCTCATCGGACAGGGCCATTGCTACCTCCCAAAACAATGATTACTTCTTGTGAACCATCTTGGCACGGTCTTCTTCAGTCAAGGGTGCCACATCCACTTCGGGGTAGCCGTCGGTTGCCAGCTCGACCCAGAAATAGTTGATATTTTCATCGGCTTCAGCCTTGCTGCCATGGGGCACACCACGGTCAGTATAGGTGATGTCATAGGGTTCCATAGCCACGGGACCCTTATCTGCGGTGTAGGTGAAGCTGGAATCCTGCAGGATAAAGTACCACTGCTCCACGATGGCATGAGTGTGAGTGCCAACAAAGGTCGGTCCCTTGCCAAAGTTGTAGCCCATGGAATAACGGCCTACCTGACGGCCAGGCATCTGCAGAATGGAGCGCAGATTGCTGCCGGCATCGCCGGTGAAGCCTTCCGTATACTCAATGCAGCCATCCTTGAAAAGACGGAACCAGGGCAGCACAATATGCTGAAGCTTGAAACGGCCGATATCCCACTCGTCCATAATACCGATATACTGATAGAATTCCAAATCTTCCTTACCGGCATGAATCTCAATGTTAGGATCCTTATCAAAATTCGGACAGAAGCAGGCACGATCATCAATGTTGTAAGCCCGATTGGTAGTGTTCACATAACCGGTAGCATTCAGGAAAGCAAAGAACTGAATGCTGTCATACATGCTGAACAGCTGGGGCTTGTACACACAGCCAGCCTTCAGCACACAACGATAAATCGTCAGATCACTGCTGCAGACGGTTTCAAGCTTGGTGCGGGCAAGACCATTGGCATCAAATTCAAACTTAACATCCTTACCCTTGAGAAGTACCATTTCTCTCATAGGTTTATCCTCCAAAATATCACAGTAAGTGAATCCCAAACGTTAACGTTTGTTGGATAATAACTGTGTTTTTTTCAATCGTCAATGGATAATCGACAAGTTTACGTGAGACGCTTTAATTATCTAAATTTTCGATTTATGGTCCATGGCTGTTTTTTTGTGTTTTTCCACAAACTTTTGCGTCAGTTTTCCTTGTGTTTGAGTTCCATGGAGTACCATATCCCGACTTTGCCACTTAAGAATTACGAAACCCCAGACCTTGCAACGGTCTGGGGTATTTAAATCCAGAATAATATATTCCTACTTTAGAAGACGTTCACATTGCTCCCTAAAGAGCGAAGTCGGCCAGCTGTGTACAGGTCCAGCGGTATCTCTATATTGAAAGATTTCAGTATCTTTTTCAGATCATCAGAATCTGTATTCACCATCCGGTAATATTC